>JAEEGK010005428.1_pt1 | contig 30827 bp, 26 predicted proteins | sample 8958771 | NCBI WGS metagenome assembly JAEEGK01 (sample SAMN16246547, study PRJNA631951) | gut metagenome | biome: gut microbiome; feature: rumen; material: SC-attached | host: Bos | place: Iran: Karaj | collected 2018-10
ATCCTAACTACAACCAGAAACATTTCGCAATGCTCTGGAGAGAAGAAGCTCCAAAATTGGAAGGAACAATGGCATCTGGATACTCACGCTCAATGGATGATCTTCCTTGGGAATATGCAGTTAGCCAGAAAAAAGTTGATATCGAACTCTGGAAGGCTTACGGTGTAGGTTCTTATGCAGAATTCGTAGATCCTAACCCTCCAAAGAATGCTGGTTGGTATCCAATGTGGCAGTGTAACCCATCTGCTGAAAAAGGCGGATTCGAGGAAGAAGCAGCAGTTGCTATGACTGGATTCGAAACAATCCAGAGAAAATATCTCCCTCAGATGATTATGGGTAAACCAGAAGATTTCGAAGCTACTTGGAATGAATATGCTAACTTGCTTAAGCCGCTCACTGCAAAATACAACAAGTTCATGCAGCAGCAGCTTGACAACCGTGTTGAAGCATTCGGTGGTTTTCAGGACTAATTAAGTTTTGACACTGAGTGTTAGATGAAAGTCAATCACAAGGTGTCAACTTATCTAACAACGGAAGAATCAATGATTCTTCCGTCAAAAAGTCCACGGATAAAACTGTGGGCTTTTTTTTTGCATTCTATGTCAGACTATATAAAAAAATTTCTTAAAATGGGTGTTTTTTATGAAAAGTAAAAAAACTTCTAATTCTGTTTCAGAAGAGACAATGTTAGCTCACAGAAGGAACAAGTGGAAGCTCTTAGGAAAGCAGAAAATGCTTATTCTTATGTCTGTTCCTTTTGTTCTTTATGTTATTCTGTTCAGATATGTTCCTCTTTGGGGATGGACAATGGCCTTCCAGGACTACAAACCTTATAAAACATTCTTTGATCAGGAATGGGTTGGGTTCAAGTGGTTTGCACAGCTTTTTACAGAAAAAGAATTTCTTTTGTCCCTGCGTAATACTGTTGGAATGAGCCTTATTTCTACGGCTCTCGGATATATAACTGCAATTTTACTTGCTGTATTTATGAACGAAGTTCGTTTCCTTGGTGTAAAACGTTTCGTTCAGACTGTATCTTATCTTCCGCACTTCCTTTCATGGGTTATCGTTTGCGGTTTGGTTGCGAATGTTCTTTCCGTTGAAGACGGAATTTTAAATGAGATATTAGTTGGACTGCATCTGACAAAACAGCCGGTTCAATGGCTTGCAACTCAGAAGTACTTCTGGAACATTGTAGGTTGGACTTACGTATGGAAGGAAGTTGGTTGGAATACAATTGTATACTTAGGCGCAATGACAGCTATTGATCCTTGTTTGTACGAAGCTGCACAGATTGATGGTTGTGGTCGTCTCCGCAAAATCTGGCACATTACTTTGCCAGGAATTAAACCAACAATTGTTATCATGATGATTATGTCAGCTGGACATATCCTTGATGCAAACTTTGAAATGCCATATTTGTTACAGAATGGTATGATTCAGGATGTAGCAGAAACAATCGATATTTATGTATTGAAATATGGTTTCAAACTTTCACGATACGGTCTTGCTACAGCTGCCGGTATCTTTAAGAATGCTGTAAATATAATTCTTCTTCTCCTTGCTAATGCTATTGCAAAGAAGAGTGGTGAGGAGCGTTTGATATGATGGATAAAAATAATCAGTATTATGCTGCTAAAAGGCAGACTCAGATAGTAAATATTATCTTTGATATTATCATTTATCTTACGCTTGCATTTGTTGTAATTGCTACTGTATATCCTTTCTGGAATACAATTGCAATTTCTTTCAACGATGGTCTTGACTCTGTTGCCGGTGGTATCAAACTTTGGCCAAGAAAGTGGACAATGCAAAACTACAAGAACTTGTTCCAGACAGACCGAATCTTCCATGCTGGAATTATTTCTGTATCAAGAACAATTATTCAGACAGTATTAAGTGTTTTCTGTACTTCATTACTTGCTTATTCATTAAGCCGTAAAGAATTTGTCATCAGGAAGCCTCTTACTTCTATTCTTGTAATTTCTATGTATATAAACGCAGGTCTTATTCCTGGATACATGCTTATCAAACATCTTCATCTTATTGGAAAGTATTCTGTTTATATCATTCCTGCTCTTGTTGATATTTTCAACTTTATTCTTGTAAGAACTTATATCAACGGATTGCCAGACAGCTTTGTTGAATCTGCACGTATTGATGGTGCTAATGAGTTCAAAATCTACATGAGCATTATTATGCCTCTGATTGTTCCGTCTATCGCTATGATTTCTTTGTTCACAGCTGTAAACGCATGGAACGCTTGGTTTGATACTTATTTGTATGCATCTAATAAACCTAAATTACATTCATTACAGTATGTATTGCAGGCTATGTTGCAGGCAAGTCAGAATCAGAGTGCTTCTGCCGCAGATGCAAACTCAATGGCCGTTGCTGCTTCTTCAGGTGCTTCTACAACAATGGTAACTCCAATCAGTATTCGTTCTTCTGTAACAGTAGTTGCTACACTTCCAATTCTGATTGTTTACCCATTTGTTCAGAAATACTTTGTAGTAGGTATGACTATTGGTGGTGTTAAGGAATAAGTTTTATACCGAATACTTTTTCTAATGGGGGTTCAACGCCACCCCCATTACCCCCCGCTAATAGGTTGCTGCTTGCGCAGCGAATTAGAGTAGGTATGACTATTGGTGGTGTTAAAGAGTAAGTATTTAGTGGAATGCGTATACTAATGGGGGCTAAACGCCGTCCCTGTTAAACTGCTAATTATAAAAATACTTTTGGAATAAAGCTTCCAGAAGTATTTTTTTTGCCTTCATATTATCTAAAAATCAATTTTTATTAAATATTAAACAAACATTTAAATAAAAAACCGAATAATCTTATATTTTTGTGGAAATTTCTGATTTATTATCTTTTTGAAACTAATAAAGAATCTAGGGTATTTTCCTTAGATCCAAGGAGATTTTTTTATGAAAAAACTAAATAATAAGGTTATTGCTGCTGTGGCTGTAGTTCTTATGCTTACAACAGCAAGCACATTCGCAGCTTCAAAAAAGAAGTCTAAGAAAGGTGGAGATCCTTATAAAAATGTTGTAAAACAGAAGGATAGCAAAACTGGAAAAGTATGGAACTTTGATGGAATGCATGTTGACCTCGTAGACTGGTGGGCTGGAGATGACTGGGAAGCAAGACCTGCAGCATCTAAAGCTGAAGAAGAAGAAAGAGCATACCATAACTGGCTCCGCAATACATATAATTTTAGTTGGACACAGAAACAGCTTTGTGGTTGGGATAGCCATCCTCAGACAGTAGCAAACTTCTGTATTACTGGTGGAAAAGAAAACTACGTATTTACAATTGATAACCGTTCAGCTTTAACAGGTTTCCGTGCAGACTTATTCTATGATTTGTCTAAGCTTGATTGTATTGACTGGTCTAATCCAAAATGGGCATCTGGTTCAGAAAAAATGCTCGTACGCGGAAAATCATTCTATGCAATGCGTCCTTTAGTTCCAGAGCCACGTGGTGGTGTATTCTTCAACAAGAGACTTTTGCAGGAAGCTGGTATTGATCCAGAAGAACCATACAATCTTCAGAAAGAATACAAATGGACATGGGAAACATTTGAACAATTAGTTGCAAAATGTACTTATGATACAGACAATGACGGTGTAAACGATGCATGGGGTATGGCTAACAGTTCAACAGAGTTTGTTCCATTAGCTTGTATTTCTAACGGTATGCCAATGATTGGAAAAGATGCAAATGGTAAGTTCATTAACAATGTTGGAACAGACCAGTGTCTCGAAGCACTTGCATGGTGTGCACACATGGCTACTTCTTATGAAATGCCACAGCCAGAAGGTTCAGAATGGAACTGGATGTATCCTGCATTTCTTGAAGGAAAAGTAGCTTTCCTTGCTGACCAGGAATATCACGCACAGAGAAACGGTACTTTCTCTGACATGGCAGATGACTGGGGCTTTGTATGCTTCCCTCTCGGACCAAAAGGTGATGGAAAATACAGAACACTTCATAATGACAATCTCTACATCATTCCTAACTGCTATGATGATGAAAGAGCAAGAAAAATTGCAAAAATATTTGACCTTATGACAGATCCAACTCCAGGTTGGGACGGTCCAGATGCATGGAAAGAAGGATATTATCTCTGCTTCCGCGATTCAAGAGCTGTTGATGAAACTCTCGAACTTATGAAAGCAACTCCTTGTCCACGCTACGATACACTTATTCCTGGAATCAACTACATGGGTGATGTTATTTGGGTAACTTATCCTGGTTATGTTACACCACAGCAGGCATACGAAGATACAAAGAATTCTTGGCAGGGCTTGCTTGATGATGCTAACAGATAATAGTTTGTTTAGAGAATAAGCAAATCAGATTTTTACAAACCTCCTTAACTTATGTTTGTGCTCTGTAGGGTGAATCAGTTCACTCTACAGAGCTTTCTTTTTTAAAGTCATCTAATTTGCTTTGGAAAAAATGCTGGTAATTCTGTTTTTGATATTCTTTAGGTGTCATACCTGTAAACTTCTTGAAAATACTTATAAAATGACTGTGGGAAGCAAAATTAAAATAATTGCTTATGTCGGTGGATGAATAATCTGTATATATAAGCATCTTTTTTGCAGCCTCAATTTTGAGTTTCTGGGTATACTGTAAAATTGTAATGCCAGTTTCTTTCTTAAAAAGTTCGCACAAATATGATTTGTTTATTTCTAGTTCAGAACATATATCATCCAGATTAATTTTTTCTGTAAGATGATTGTAAATGTATTCAGAAGTTTTGATTATTGTTTTTGAATAACCAATGTTTTTTCGAAGTTTACTCATGCGGTCAGTAAAATCATAAACTACTTCCCGGTGAATTGTATTGATTTCATCAAAGTCATTGCATCTGTCAATCTGCTGAATATAAATATCACTCAGGGTATAGGCTTCCTCTGATGGCATTCCACCTTCGATACAAAAGCGTGTAATCATAGCAATGGTGATAATAAGATGATATCGGATATTTCTAAGCGGATTAGAAGAAAGCTTTCCCATGCCCTGTTGTGTAAGAGGATGCATATATTTTTTTACTTCATCAAAATCACCTTTACTTACAGCATCGTAAAACTTCATTTCTGAATTATATGGAAGATGAAAATTAGCATACTCCTGCTGCAGAAATAACTTATATGAAAGAATCTTTTCTTTTGAATCCATAAGCAAACCTCTTTAATGAATTAATTATACACTATTTCCCTTAAAGTTTTCATTTAAAGTAAACTTTTTCTTTATTGATTTGGCTTTTTTGTGTTAAAATTACTTTTGAGGTTTTTATGTTAAAGTGGATTTATTTATTATTTTGCCTGATTTCAATCTTTGAAACTATTTTTTATTCAGTAAGTACACCATCTAAAATTAATAAAAAATATCTATATCTTTTTTCATTTGCAACCTTGGCCTGTATTTCCTATACAATTGGAACATTTGGAAAAACGCTGGAAGGTTTGTATTATGCAAATCTTATGTACAATATGGGAAGTATAATGGGCGATATATTTTTGCTTTTTGTTATAGCCGAATTATGTCATTTCCATATTAACAAAGTTGTATCAATTTTGATTTTTTCTTATGGAGTTATAATAGTTCTTCTTGTTGCATTGTGCAGATATACTCCAATTTATTACCGCTCAATCAGTTATGCTCAATATGCAGGTGTAGCTTATTTGAAAAAGATTTACGGCCCACTGCATATTATGCTTTATGTTCTTTTATTCGGATTCAATTTGTTTTCTCTTTTTATTGTAATGTATTCGTTAATAAAAAATACAAAAGTTTCCATTCAAATGGCTTTGATTATAATCGTTATTTTTACTATCAATACATTAAGTTATGCAGTAACCAGAATAATTCATTTTCCTCTGGATGTGCTTCCTTTTACAATTACAATTAACTGTGGAATTATGCTTTCCGTTTTGAACCGCCTGAATATGTATGATATGTCTGCAAACCTCATTAATGTTTATGAGCAGCGTTCAGATTACGGATACATAGCATTTGATACGAAAAAACGCTTTATGGGCTGTAATGATTATGCAATTAAACTTTTTCCCTCTCTGGATGGTCTTATAATAGATTCTTATGTTCCAAAAGATAATGAACGTATTCAGAATGAAATCTTCCCCTGGCTGGATTCCTGGATTCAGGGAGGAAAAAAAGACCATATTTCTGTGCGTAATGGAATTACTGCTGTATGTTCAATCCGCTTTATTACTTTTAGAAAGAAAAAAATAGGTTATCTGATTGAATTGAAGGATGTTTCAAAGCAGCAGGATTATATTAACAAACTGAACGATTTTAATATTCAGCTCCAGGATGAAGTTGAAACAAAAAATGAAAAGCTGATTAAAATGCAGTCCTGTATTATTTCGGGAATGGCTTGTATGGTTGAAGGTCGTGATAACAGTACCGGTGAGCATGTTCAGAGAACCAGCGCTGCTGTTGCAATTTTTATGAAGCATTTAAAAGAATCTCCTAAATATAGTACTTTTTCGGATGAGTTCTGTAATGATGTAGTTCAGTCCGCCATCATGCATGATCTTGGAAAAATTGCCGTTGATGATGCAGTTCTAAAAAAACAGGGTAAGTTTACTAAAAAAGATTATGAAAAGATGAAGAAACATTCGGAAGAAGGAGCAATAATTGTTGCCAGAGTTCTTAAAGATGTAGATGATTCTTTATTTAAAGATATAGCTATAAATGTTGCTCATTATCACCATGAAAAATGGGATGGTTCCGGTTATCCTAAGGGCTTGAAAGGACCAGAAATACCAATTGAAGCAAGAATTATGGCACTGGCAGATGTTTTTGATGCTTTGGTAAGTAAACGTTGTTATAAAGAAGCGCTTTCTTTTGATGAAGCCTTTGGTATTATAAAGGACAGTCTTGGTTCGCATTTTGACCCTGATTTAGGAGAAATATTTATTGAATGCAGACCTCAGCTTGAAATCCTTTATATGAATGAACAGTAAAAGAAAAAAAAATGTCGGAACGATTTGTTTCGACATTTTTTTATCTGCTATCTGCTTAATTTTCTGTAAACTGTTCGTTTTGGAACTCCGGCTTCTTCACCAAACTCTTTAAGCTTCCATTCTGCATATTCAGACCAGTTTCCTTCAAAGAAGCGTACTTCTGAATTATTTTCGAAGGCAAGAATGTGAGTACAGATTCTGTCTAAGAACCAGCGGTCATGACTTACAACCATTGCACAGCCTGCAAAATCTTCAAGGGCTTCTTCAAGGGCACGTACTGTCTGAACATCTAAATCATTGGTAGGTTCGTCGAATAAGAGAACGTTTCCACTTTCCTTGAGCATCATACCAAGATTAAGACGGTTTCTTTCTCCGCCAGAAAGAACGCTGACTTTTTTATTCTGATCAGGCCCTGCAAAATTAAACCAGCCGCAGTAAGCGTGAGCATTTACTTCACGTACACCACCTTCAAGGGCACGGCCTTTTTCATCAACAGCGCCAAGCTTTACAAGGTCACCACCGCCACCAAGAGTTTCGTAAACGGTTTTGTTCATATCAAGACCGCTTCTCATCTGGTCAACGTAAACAAGCTTTACTGTAGAACCAATTTTAATGCTGCCAGAATCTGGTTTTTCACCGCCTTCAAAGCCAGCAGCATCTACAATCATTTTGAACAAAGTAGTTTTACCGGCACCGTTTGGACCAACAATACCAACAATAGCACCAGCCGGGATATGAACGTTGAGGTTTTCAAAAAGAAGCTTGTCGCCAAAGGATTTTGTAAGATTTTCAATATCGATTACCTGGCCGCCAAGTCTTGGACCTGCCGGAATTGAAATCTGAGTGTCTTTAAGCTGTTTCTTTGATTCCTGAGCCATCAGTTCGTTGTAACGAGTGATGTGTTCCTTATGCTTAGCCTGACGACCTTTTGCACCCATGTGAATCCAATCCAACTCGCGCTGGATTTCTTTCTGGCGCAAAGATTCGTTTTTATTTTCAAGAGCAAGTCTCTGATTTTTCTGTTCCAGCCAGGAAGAATAGTTTCCTTTGAAAGGATAGCCTTCACCACGGTCAAGCTCCAGAATCCAGCCGGCAACATCATCAAGGAAGTAACGGTCGTGGGTGATAGCAATTACAGTTCCAGGATAATCGTGAAGATGTTTTTCAAGCCAGGCTACAGTTTCTGCATCAAGATGGTTTGTAGGTTCGTCCAAAAGAAGAATATCCGGCTGCTGCAACAAAAGTCGGCAGAGAGCGACACGTCTGCGTTCACCACCAGAAAGGACATCTACAACCTGGTCTGCAGGAGGGCAGCGGAGGGCATCCATAGCAAGTTCAAGATTGTTATCAAGATTCCAGGCATCAAGAGCATCAAGCTTTTCCTGAACTTCTCCCTGGCGGGCACAAAGCTTGTCAAAATCAGCATCTGGGTCGCCAAAGGCTTCGTTTATTTTATCAAACTCTGCAAGAAGGTCTGTGATAGGTTTTACACCTTCCTTTACAACTTCCATAACGGTTTTTCCAGGTTCAAGATAAGGCTCCTGTTCAAGGTAGCCGATTGTGTAGCCCGGAGCAAGATAAGTTTCGCCGGTAAAGTCCTTATCAATTCCAGCCAGAATCTTAAACAAAGAAGATTTACCAGCACCGTTTGGACCGATTACACCGATTTTAGCTCCATAAAAATAAGAAATGCTTATATCCTTTAATACAACCTTAGTTCCATAAGCACGTCCTACGCGGTCCATTGTATATATAATTTTTTTGTCATCATAAGTTTTTGCCATAATGCGACTCCAATTTTTTTTACTTCATCAATTCCCTGTATTTCTGTGCAAGTCTCTTTGACTTAACTGCTGCAAGACCGCAGTAGTTTGAAGGGTGCTCAAAGAAGTTGGCTGGATTTTCTACGCCGAGTTTTTCGAGCTGTTTTGTAATGTCGGCATATTCTTTTTCGTGGGTTTTGAGAACTTCAAAGAAAGTTTTTCCAGTCTGTTCTGCTTCAAGAGTAATCTTACGGATAACTTCGTGACCGTCGTTGTAGCCTGCTTCTCCAAGAAGAATGTAAGCTGGTTCAGCAAGAACACCGCCTTTTACTTTTCCGCCGGCATTTTCAAGATTGCGGGCCATTCCTTCTTTGTCGGCCTGTATTCCTTTTACAACTGAGTTCATACGGGCAACTGCCATTGTAAAGCCGCTTACATAATCTGCAATAAAGCGCTGACTGGCAGAGTTTGTCAAATCACGCTGGTGTTCAGAAATCTGATCCATGTAGAAGGTGATTACGCGAGGACACATTGCTTTCCACAAAGACTTAACGTGTTCGCTGTTCCAAGGATTGCGTTTCTGAGGCATTGTAGAAGAACCAACCTGAGTTGCAGCAAAATATTCAAAAACTTCACCAATTTCACTTCTCTGAAGGTTACGCAAGTCATCAGCAAGGTTAGCAATAATACCAAAGGCAACGTTCATTTCCAAAAGAAGGCGGAGAACGTGTTCAGGTTCAACAAGCTGGTTAGAATATTCACTTGGTTTTAATCCCAGGAAGTCTGTATAAGTGCGTTCAAGCTCTTCTGGATCTTTTACAATCATAGATGGACCGTTGTAAGAACCTACAGGACCTGCAAGCTTTCCTACCAGCTGATTGCTCAATTCTTCAATGCGAAGAATAGATTTACCAAGGCGGGCTACAAACTCAGCAATTGACCAGCCAAAGGTAATAGGAACTGCGTGCTGTCCGTGGGTGCGTCCTACCTGAGGAGTTGCACAATCGCGTTCAGCAATATCACAAAGATAGTTTTCGAGTTTTTTTAGCTCTGGAAGAACAACCTTCTGTGTAACGTCGCGCATACGGCAGCTTAAACCTGTATCAAGAATATCTACAGAAGTTGCTCCCAGGTGAATGAGAGGCCCGATTTCTGAATCAACCTTAGTCTTCATTACATTTACAAGCGCGCGGATATTATGCTTTGTTTTTTCTTCTTCTGCATAAACTTCCTGAGGGTCAATGTTATCGGCAACTTCGTCCAATTTTTTTGCAATTTCATCGGTGAGCTGACCACGTAATTTTAAGTGAGCTTTTACAAGAGCTGCTTCACAACGTGCATGAGATTTTACGCTTGCTTCCTCAGAAATATATTTTGAAAGACCGGCAAAAGCATCGGCCTCCGACAGGGAGTATCTGTGATCGATACAAGAAAGATTTTCAAAAATGTTTCGTGTTTCCATTATTGTTTCCTATATATAATTTAATTGGTTGCAATTTAATTTGCCGCTGGTTCAACACCTGCTGGTGCAGGCTCCGCGGGTGTAGTTTCGGTTGCAGAAGTTGGACTTGTGGCTGCTGTTGAGGTTGTCGCAGGCTGAGAAGCAGTTTCCGTACTTTGAGTAGAACTTGCAGCAGCTGAGGTCGCTGTCGTTGTACTTGCTGCAGGTTTTACTGAAGCAGTCTTATAACCCATTGTAATATTTTCAATCTCTGACTTATGCCGTGATTTAAGCAAAAGTGTGTCAGAAGTGCTTCTGTAAACATATCCTGAAGAATTATAAGTTTCAAATCTTGGGTCAGTTCTAAATGCCATGTTGTAAATATGAATTGAATTAAACTCAGGAATGCCCTTGAAGATTACATAATGAGTTAATTCCAGAGGGAACTTAATCTTAAGTGTTAAAGAACCGTCTGCTTCGCGTGCCCAGTTTATATCCTGAGCGCAAGTCCAGGCCCAGATAAACTGATTGCTTTCGTTTCTGATAATTTTAAAATGTGGATAATACCAGTTATCATAAGCAATCAGAGGATAGAGGTTTGCCAGAGTACGCAAATCAAAAGAAGAACTTTCGGAAATATATGAAGTAATGATTACGCGTCCGGCTCTTATGTAAGTATCGTTATTGCGGATTTCACCAAAACGCAGGATAGCAATGCCGACTTCAACTGCCTGTGTTACAGAAAGGAAGGTGTCATTTTCTGAAATTGTAAGAATATTGTTTTCAAACTTGCAGGCTGAGGTAATTTTTTCTATGCATTGTTCCATAATTGGGCTCAGAATCTTTGCATAATCTGTGTTCATTGAATATAAATCAATGTAGGTCTGGATTATTCCTGTTACCTGAGAAATTGCAGCATTCTGAATATCCGCATCTACGGCTCTTTGTAAAATCTTTATTACATCAGCTTTTGTAGGATAAATACAGAGCTGGAAGGCAAGATTGTGAACTGTAAAAATATCAAGCGAATCAGAATAAACAGCCTTTGCAATATTACTTGAATCGGCTTTAAGTTTCTGTTCGAGTATATTATTCATGTTTACAAGATTGTTAAAGTATGGAGCAGAAAGGTATGTTCTCTGTTCGCTGCGTTTAAAGGCTTGTGGAATATCATCAATAGCCTGCTGGTATTTTGCATTTTCCGACATTGCAGCAACATAAGAAACGACTGCCTGTTCTGAGTAAGAATTATCTGATAAAGACGCTTTGAATGAAGAAATAAGATTGCTCTTTAGATTATTGATTACATTAAGATAATTGATTCCTTCTGCAGATGCCAGCTGGGTCAAATCATCAAAGGTAAATTTCTTTTCTTCGTTGTGAATTGAATAATTTGCCATGCTTGCCCGGTGATTAAATACAATGTAACCGTCTTCAATCTGGTCTGTTGAAAAATCCCATATCTGTTTTTTATTTGACAGCAGAACTTTTTTACCTTCATCCTTCTGAACCTTCATTGTATAAGCAAAATTGTATGGAAGGTAAAAGTTCTGAACGGAGCGAGGTAATTCAGCATAAACGACAAGAGGGGAATCTTCCTTGAGTTCGTTGAGTGTAAAATAAAGATTTATATTTTGAGTAAAGGAAACCTTAAGTTCTTTTTCTGATTTTTCCCAGGATTTTAATTCTGCAACAGTTTTTTCATTCTGTCCGGAAAAGATAATATAAGGTGGAGTCTGTTCATCAAAATAAAAATTTGCACCATTATATGAAACAAGCATTTTATTTTTGAGAGTAAAGTCTGGTTTTTCCTTTTCGGTATTGTCTACAGTTTTTTGTGAATCAGAAGATGATTTTTTTTCATAATTTGCTTCTGATTTTGTAAAAGTCACTTGGAGATTTCCGATTTTTTCAATAATATTGGAATCTGTTCTAAATTGAAGAACAAAAATGCCGATTATAATAGCAATATCGACAATAAAAATGCCTAATCCTTTTCTAATTACACGCGCGTTCATTGTGATAATAGTTTAGTAAATGATTAAGGGAATTTCAACTGTATAATAGGAATAATAATATGAAGAAAATTAATGTTTTTATAACAATTTGTTCAATTTGTTTAAGCCTGTCCATTTTATTCAGTTCATGCGGTACAACCTCCGGAGTAGAAAAAGAAGAAATCAAAGAAAAAGAAAAAACGGAAGAGATTGCAAAAGAAGATACTGAAAATAATAAAAAGGAAGAGCCGATTGAGCCGGTTATTGAAGAACCTGAAGTTATAGATCCACCAAATGTCGCTTTTGCTAAAAATCTTCAGGATGAGCTTAAAAATGGCAGTGTAGAAGGGGCAATTAAACTTTTTGAAGACATTCCACAGGAATTACAAAATGATGAAGAAATCAAGCTGATTTTATCTTCGCTTTATATTTCAAATGGTGAGTATGACAAGGCAAATCAGGTTGCACAGGAATTACTGGATCAGGATCCTGATAATATTCAGGCATTGGAACTTCTTTCTGTTTCTGCAAAAGCTGCCGGTGATACAAAAAATTATAAAAATGTAAACAAAAGAATTCTGGAAACAGATCCATATAATGCACAGGCAAATATTTTGCAGGGTGAAGAATATGCTCTTAACAGAAAATACAAGCTGGCCCGCGATTCTTTCAGCAAGGCATTAAAAAATGAGCCTAACAATTCAGATGCTCTCTACGGCTATGCCCTTATGTCTTATTATCAGGATGATTTAAGAAGTGCAAAATCAGCCTGTCAGAAAGTCTTGGATCAGTCACCACAGGATTCTCAGGCACTAGCCTTTATGGGAAAACTTGCCGCTGAAGACAATAATTATCTGCGCGCAACAAAATATACTATTGAAGCACTTAAATATGATCCGGACAACTACAGTTATTATCTTGATTTAGGAAGCTATTATGATAATCAGGGAAAAATTGACGATGCAGCAAAGGCCTGGACAAAAGCGGCCGAACTTGAACCAGATTATTTTCTTCCTTATGCTTATTTAGCCGGTGCATATGATTCTCACGACAATTACCAGGAAGCTCTTAAAAATTATTACATGGTAATTCAGACAAATCCAAAATATTATTACGCCTATGAATCTGCGGCTATTCTTGAATATCACACAGGAAATTATGATCAGGCAATCAAACTTTTCAATATTGCCTACAGCTACAGCAAGAGTTACAGCTATAAACTTATGATTGCAGCAAGCTACTTTAAGAAAAATGATTCTTTTAATGCGAAAAAGACAATCACAGAAGTATTAAAAACTCTAGAGCGTGATTCTACAGAATACAATATGGCCAGAATGTTTGGTGATACTTACAGCCGTAATGCAGAAACGACATTGCTTGGAAAAATAAATAAAGAAGACAATAGTACAAAAAAGGGTAAAATGCTATTCTATATGGGACTTTATTACGAAATCTTCGGAAGCAAGGAACTTGCACAGGATTATTATGCAAAAGTTGCCGGTATGAAAGCTCCGATGTTTTTTGAATACAGAATAGCACAGTGGGGACTTGAAGAATGAGCCAGACACAAAGAGTTTTGTCCTTAAATGGAAAAACTATAACATTAATTGGAACTGCACATGTATCTGCAGAAAGTATTACAGAGGTAGAAAATACTATCAGGGAATTGAAGCCGGACAGCGTTGCAATTGAATTAGATGATAAACGCGCCGATTCAATTAAAAATAAAGATAAATACAGTCAGCTTGATATAATTCAGGTTTTGAGAAAGCACCAGGGATTTTTGCTCCTTGCAAATCTTGTTCTTGCTTCTTTTCAGCGCAGAATGGGACAGAATGTTGGCGTAAAACCTGGAGATGAAATGCTTGCCGGAATCAGAGTAGCAGAAGAGTTGGGAATACCGACTGTTATGGCCGACCGACCTATTCAAATTACTTTGAGACGAGCCTGGGCAAAAAATAATCTCTGGGGAAAAAGCAAACTGATTGCAGCCCTTCTTTCAAGTGCCTTCAGCAAGGAAGAAATGTCAGCTCAGGAAATTGAAGACATTAAAGATAAAAATGAAATGGATTCAATGATGAAAGAGCTTGCTGATTACATGCCTGTTGTAAAGGAAGTTCTTATTGACGAAAGAAATCTTTATCTGGCAAAAAAAATCTGGGATGCGCCGGGAAATAATATAGTTGCTGTTTTGGGAGCAGGACATCTTGATGGGGTTGTTGAAAATCTTGAAGCAATTGCAGCCGGTAAAACAGAAGCAAACCTTGAAGAAATAAGCCAGGAACCTAAAAAGGGAATCGGTGGTAAAATTGTAAGCTGGATTATTCCTGCAATTATTGTAGGATTGATTGTTGCAGGCTTTATTTACGGTGGAAGTCAGCTTGGAACAAAGATGATTAAATCCTGGGTTTTGTGGAACGGAACCTGTGCGGCTGTTTTAACTCTGCTTGCTGCCGGACATCCTCTTACCGTGCTTGCGGCTTTTGTAAGTGCGCCAATTACTTCACTTTGTCCTTTTATTGGCTGCGGTTTTGTTACTGCAATTATTCAGGCCCTTGTTTGCAAGCCTAAAGTTTGTGATATGGAAACCTTGCAGGATGATGTTTCTGTAAAAGGCTTTTACAAGAACCGTATTCTGCGCGTTCTTTTAGTTTTTATCTTTTCTTCATTAGGAAGTTCTATTGCTACTTTTGTGAGTGGAGCTGATATTATCGGAAAACTGGCAAGCAATTAATAATGCATAATTTATAATACTGAATGCATAATTAAAAAAAGGGCGTTTTTTCTTAGAGATTTCTAATGAAAAAATGCCTTTTATTGTTTAAAATATAGATAATGACGGGGAGTACCACTTTCTGTTACTTATGATTTTTAGCATGGATGGATTTAATGAAAAAGTTTTTGCTGCTTGCTATTTCTTTTTTACTCATTGGCTATAATCTCAATTCTATAGAACTTGTGCCGACAAATGAACTTCTTGCTTCTTATCTTGAAAGAGATTCAGATCTTAAAAAACTTACGATAGAACTTCAAAAAGTAAAATTAAATTATCAGACTACAAAAATTGATAATGGTTTTGATATTCAGCTTTCTTCGGGAACAATGCGCTTTACTCTTGGAAATGATTTTTCTTTTAAGGTTAATCCTTCTGTATCTGTAAAACTCCCTCAGTATTCTAATCTTGGCATAAAGGCAAGTTCCGAAGTCAATGTTACAAATAATTCATCTTTTGGAGACAGCATAAGCGATACGGCTGTAAGTGTGAGTATGGATATTCTGTCATCTTCCAAAGCAGAACGTGAAATTGCCTTTTTAAAGGCAGAACGCTCAATACTGGAGGCAGAACGCGCTTTGACTAAAAAAGCCCTGGAAAAAGAACAGACCTTTTATAAAAACTTGAGTAAGCTCCTTTCCAAAATCAGCACAATCATCTCTGAACAGCAGGATTATTATGATGATAAAATCAATTTTGAAAAAATAAAGGCCCAGGGGTATGCAAAAACTTCTTCAACCTACAGCAGGGCTGAAATGCTGGTTCTAGATGATGAGCATGATATAGAAAGTGATGAAAGGACTCTTTTTAATGATTATAGAATCTTTTACATTGAGTGCGGAAAAACTCTTAATCTTGATGATTTAAAAGATTATATGAGCCTGGTTCCCGCTGATATTGAACTTGTTGAAGCTTTGAATGTGCATGATTATCTTCCTGACAATTATACAGAAACAGAAAAGGCAATCTGGACTAATAAAATAAATCAGATGACAAGAGAAGCTTCTAAAGATTATTATCTTGGAGCGTCAGCCGGATATACCATCGCTAATTCTAATACAAAATCTGATTCAATTGATTTGGGAATTGATGGCACTTACGGGGGCCTTGGTGCAAATCTTGGAGTATCCCTTCCGCTTGCTTCTGACAATTTTAATCCCTCTGTTACTATGGGAATTACTGTAAAACCGAATACCTTTAAGAAAAATCAAATTGCATCTCAAATAGAAGAACTTTCTGAAGAAGAAGAAAAAATTGCAATAGAAAATGCGAGGATAAATTATATAACTGCTGCCAAACAAAAAGATTTGGATTTAGAAAGCATTTTATGGGAACGTTCGACAAATAATCAAAATCTTGAGCTTTATAAAAATCTTGAAGATGATATGTTAAAATGGTACAGGCAGGGAATCATTACCGAAAGTGAATATTTATCGGCCAAAGTAAACCGTCAGAAGAGCAGTGTGCTTCAAATTGTAAATTACATCGATTTGATAGTTTATAATTCAGAAATAAAATCTATGTTTGTGGATGAAAGAAAACGGGCGCCAAAGAATAATTCGGAAGTGAATCAGGAGTAATTTATGAAAGCCAAAAAAGTTGTAAAAATAATTGTGATTATATTTATTGTTGCTGCCCTTATTGCAGGTTGTCTTTTTGGGTTGAGGATTTTATTAAACAAAGAACCTGCAGATGTGCCGGTTTATCAGGTACGCAAAGAAACTTATGAAAATATTATAGAGATTTCGGGAACTGTTGCCGCTGCCCAGGAACAGACTTTACAGGCTCTTTCTGCAGGAACTGTGCTTGGCGTTTATGTAAAGGCTGGTGATATTGTAAAAAAAGGTGATATCTTAATTCAACTGGATGATACCAGCGAACAGTACAATCTTGCAAAACATGATTATGATATGGCTACAAAAAAAATAACCGGCTCAGTCAAAGAAATAAAGCTTATGGAAACTCAGCGACTTTCTTTATTGCAGAAAATTGCTGACAGAAAGGTTGTTGCCACTTTTGACGGCGTGATTGCCGATTTAGACGTTGCTGTTGGAGATTCTCTTGAAGCAAAGGATAGTGTTGGTACTATTGTAAATATTGATTATCTTACTGCCGAAGTTGAAGTTGCAGAAACTGATGTTTCAAAGCTTAAAGTAGGACAGCCGGTAATTCTTGAGTTTCCTGCCTATTCAAAAGGTTCTGTCAGTGGTTATGTAGTTAGCTGGCCTGCAATTGGAGAAATAACTTCGCGTGGAGCTACTATTGTAAATGCAAAAATCCGAATTGATGACTATCCTGATGAAATACTTCCAAACTTTTCTTTTACAGGAAAGATTCAGATTGAAGAACCGGTTGATTATCTTGTTGTAGAACGTTATGCAATTGGTTACGAAAACAAGCAGCCTTATGTAGTTCTTGCAAAAGGTGGTGAAAAACTTTCTGTAAAAGTTCAGCCTTATGGTATGGATTATGTAAAGATTCTGGAAGGTCTGAGTGGCGGAGAAAGGCTTATTCAACAGACTGCTCCTTCAAAATCTGGTCAGAACAGAGATAAAAATAAAAACGGCGGAAAAGGTAATAATCAGATGTCTCCGATGGGCGGAATGGGAGCTATGCCTCCAATGGGTGGTCGTTAGCTTATGAGCGATACTGTAGTAAAACTTACCGATGTAGTAAAAACTTATGTCATGGGTGAAAATACAGTTTATGCTTTACGGGGCATAAGCTTTGAGATTCATCAGGGCGAGTTTCTTGCAATTATGGGACCTTCCGGTTCGGGTAAATCTACCTGTATGAATATGATTGGTTGTCTAGATAGACCTACTTCGGGGATTGTAGAAATAAATGGAAAAGAAACGGCAAAAATGTCTGAAAAAGAACTTGCCGTTTTAAGAAATAAAACTGTCGGCTTTATTTTTCAACAGTATCATCTTATTCCCTCTATGACTGTTCTTGAAAATGTAATGCTGCCATTAAAATATCAGCGGGTTGAAAAAAAAGAAAGAATTGGTCTTGCAAAGCAGGCACTTGAAGCTGTAGGGCTTTTAGAAAGAATGAATCATAGACCTCATGAACTTTCAGGAGGTCAGAAACAGAGGGTTGCTATTGCCAGAGCTATGATAACTTCTCCAAAAATATTGCTGGCTGATGAGCCGACTGGTGCTTTGGATTCTAAAACTGGTCTTCAGGTAATGGAACTTTTTCGCAAAATAAATAATGAAAAGGGAACAACGGTTATTGTCGTTACCCATGACCCTGGTATTGGTGCATCCATGAAGCGCTGTATTAAGATTCTGGATGGTCAAATTGTCGATGACCAGAATGTAGAAAATGGAGGCAATTCATAATGTGGGAAGATTTTTTGAATGCCTTGAATAATTTCAGGCGTAATAAAACCAGGACTTTTCTTTCACTGCTTGGGGTTATTATTGGTGTAGCCTCTGTGATTGTAATTACCAGTATGGGAAAAAGCTCCACTAAAAAAATTGAAAGTACTTTTGGAAGTGCCGGACTTGATGTTGTAAGTGTAAATCCAGGCTTTATGAGAAGAAAGGCTTTATCCAAGGTTCTTCCCTTTGATGAAAGCTTTAGAACAAAATTATTTGATAATATTTCTGATATAAAAAAAATCTGGTTTAAAAACTCACTGAGCGTTACTTTAAGTTATGGCGATACCTCTTCTTCAATAAACTGTTCTGCGGTAGAAACTGGTTATCTCGAAATGTATAATCTGGAACTGGAAAAAGGAGAGTTTTTTAATGTTACCGACAACGAGGAAGGTACCCAGAAAATAATTTTGAATCATGAAACTGCTGAAAGTTTTTTTCCTGATGGTGATGCGATTGGAAAGCAGATAATGCTTGTTTCTAATAAGGTTACTTTTGGCTTTCATGTAATTGGCGTATTAAAAGAGCAGACTACCGGTATGGAAAATGGGGCAGCATATATTCCGCGTGGTTTTTATGCCAAAAAAATTAAGCCGAATCCAGAGGCGGGAAGTGTAATGGTTCAGGCTGTTTCAAACGAAAAAGCGGTTTCGCTGGTAGATGCAATCAAAAATTATTGCGCAGAGGTTTCGGGAAGTGAATATGCTGTAAATGTTAATTCTATGCAGTCAATGCTGGAGCAGATGAGCGAGATTACTAATACAATGAGTATAATGCTCTCTGCAATTGCTGCAATTTCGCTTTTGGTTGGCGGAATTGGAATTATGAATATTATGATTGTTACCGTAACCGAGCGTAAACAGGAAATAGGAATAAGAAAGGCTCTGGGGGCTGCACCAAGAGATATAAGGCAGCAGTTTCTTGTGGAATCGGCAAGTATTACGGTAATTGGCGGTATTCTGGGCATTATAATAGGAATTATAATAAGTTTTGCTGTCGAGTATGTGCAGAAGCAGGCTTATATTGTAAACTGGCAGGCTTGTGTAATTTCCTTTGTATTTTCTGTGTTTGTAGGGATTTTCTTTGGACTGAATCCAGCAAGCAGGGCTGCAAAACTGGATCCTGTAATAGCATTAAGCGGAGAATAAACGCCGGCTTCTGTTGCAACAGTAACTATAATTGGAACCGCCGGCGTTTGCAGTTTGCATAACAAACTGCATGTTGCATTAATATCCGTCGGACATTTCGCGGTTAGCGTCTTTTTTACACAGTTCGTCGTATACTAAAGAACGCTTACGCAAATCTTCTTTTAATTCCTTTGGGAAAGGCATATTGCGCCAGAAAATACCACGTACATCTTTTTCCAGTCTCTGTACACCGGTAGATTCCTTTGTCATCCAGAGAATGTAATCTTCAATGAAGTATTCTTTTAAGTCGCCTTTCAACTTCATCTGTTCGTAGTGCTGGTAGTATTGACCGGTAAGACCTTCTTCCATCCAATAGTAAGATGCCTTTTCTTTTGCAACCTGCCAGCGTAAATCGGCAACAGCAGCGAGGATTGCAATCCGTAAATCTCTAGGATACATAGGAACAACAATACGTCCACGGCTTGTTACGCGGTTGTAACGGTCGAATGGTTCCCAGCAGAAACCTCTGTCACCGTAAGTTGGAACCAGAAGAACGTAAGGAACAATTCTGTTTGGAACATTTTTGTGAACACGACAGAAAACTCCAGGGTCAAGAGATTCAATCCAGGAAAGAATATCAATAACATTTTCGCGCGTTCCCGTACCTTTTTCGGTACAGTGATAAAACTCCCGCGTAAAAATTGGGAACTGGTTTCCGCGTCTTCCTACCGTCATCTTTGCCATCTGGCGGATTGTGTCAAATTCGGTATTGATTGCACTTGTATCAACAGTTGTAATTGCAGGGCCGTCAGCAAGTTTGTTTTGAACGCTGGTGTATACACCTTTTGCTTCTTTGAATTCTTCCTGAGCCTTTGAAAGTTCCTTATCATTTTTAGAGAGGCGATGGAGCAAATCTGTAATTTCGGAAAACATTCTTCTCTGGCTTTCGGAAAGACTAGAAGTATGAGGTTCAAGTCCAATCACAGGAGTATGAACAAAAAGTCCTTCTATGCGGTTTCGAAGTTCGAGCTCAATCATTGAGCGTTCATTTTCTTTGATGTTAAGAATATTTTCGGAACTTTGCAGTTTTCCTGAGTTTTTAGACTGAAGCTGCATGAGTCGGGTTTGTTCTGCTGTAGCTGCTTCTGCACCTGTAAGATTTTTGGTTGACTGCTTTTTTTCGTCAGTCATGGAATTCTTCATTCGTCCGGAAGCAATTTCCTTAAACCATTCATCTACGTAAAGAATAGGTTCATTCCTTGGATTTTCAAAAATAACTCTTGAAAAGAATTCTTTGTGTTCCGGTTTGAAAAGAGAAGGTAAGAGAATACCAAAACGCATCAGCATTCTTTTTGGCATAGGCAGATTTAAATCAGCCATTTTTGGAGCCATACCGCGCAAGAGTTCCCAGAAACAGGTAACAATCTGCTGTCGGTAAACAGCTCTGTCTTTTGCATCCTGAGTTGTCAAATATTTTGAAAGAATCTGATGTACGCGCTGGGCAGAAGCGTTTTCACCTGTTAAGGCTGTTTTATAATATTTGGTGTCGTCGTAAACACCGCTTGAATTATCATTTAAATATTTATCAATCTTATCAAAAGCTTTTTTGCTTAAGTCTACTGTGTGAATTGAATTATCAAGCGGTATGGAAGAGGTATTTCCTTCGTTCTTAGATAAAAGTGATTTATCAAATGTTGTATCGCTGTCGGGAAGGGCGTCTATATCTTCTATAGAAACCGTTTCCTGCGTATTAGCCAAAAGAGCAGCTATCTCCGGGTCGAGCTCTGATTCGTCCATTAAAAAACTCCTATAAATTTAAAAGGAATAGTTAAATTGAATTATAGCATATATTTTTTAATTTACAAATGATAATGAGGGATAATGGATTATAAATGAAATTACAATATATATCAATCTTATTAGGTTAAAAGTATAATTTGCCGATAGATTATTTATGAGAAGAATATTTTTAGTTATTTTTTTGCTGGTATTTGCAGCCTCTGGATGTTTTGCTGCAAAGTTGTATAAAAGTAGTGCTATAGCTTCTTTTTATGGAGCTGATTTTCATGGAAAAACTACTTCCTGCGGTGAAGCCTTTAATATGCATGATTTTACCTGTGCACATAAGTTGCTTCCCTTTAATACAATTCTGAGGGTAACAAATCTTTTAAACGGAAGGGTAGTTGAAGTTCGTGTAAATGACCGTGGTCCCTTTGTTGTAGGACGAGAAATTGATTTATCTACCGCAGCTGCTGAAAAATTAAATATGATTGGAGCTGGAACGGTTGAAGTTAAGCTTGAAATCGTAAAAATGGGTGCCAATACAAAATTGAGCATGCAGACTGCTGAAAGTGCCAAAAAAATTATGGCAAAAAAAGGCGAAATCTTAAAAAATCCTTGGGAAAATAGAACTGCATCTGACTTAGAAACCCAAAAAACTGCTGTTGCAAAGACTGATTCTCCTGCAAAAAAAGAATGGATTATTCAGGTTGGATCTTATTCCCAGAGAGAAAATGCCCTGAATACTGCAAAAAAACTGTCAAAAGCGGGCTTTAAGAATATTTATCTTCAGACAACAAGTGAAGTTGTACGGGTTGTTATTAAAAATGTTACTGCCGAAAATCTTGAACAGACAGAATTAAAATTACAATCCTGCGGTTTCTATGATTATCTGAAAAAATAGTTTCTGTGAAAATAGAGAGAATTTTCTTCTTGATAATTAGGTTTTAATTTTATATATTAATAAAAGCAGCTGAACCTTTGTTTTGAAAAATACATTGCTACCAGCTGCTTTTGCAGTTTGTTATACAAACTACAAATTGATACTTAAGGAGTTCACATGAAATCAATTTACGCATCTCCGCTTTTTGATGACGACGAAGAAGAAAAAAAAGCACCAAAAATGCCTGATCCCTTTTCTGAGAAATTTTTAAAGACACGACAGATTATTCTTACAGGCGAAATAAATAAAGATCTTGCTGATCAGATTGTAAGACAGCTTCTTATCCTTGATACGGATGATTCAAAGGCTCCAATCTATATGTACATCGATTCTCCTGGTGGAGATGTAGATGCAGGTTTTGCTATTTTTGATATGATTCGTTTTGTAAAAGCCCCTGTTTATCTGATTGGAATGGGACTTGTTGCTTCTGCTGCAACTCTTGTTCTTCTTGCTGTTCCAAAGGATAAAAGATTTGGACTTCCAAACAGCCGTTATCTTATTCATCAGCCTCTTGGTGGAATGAAGGGGGTAGCTTCTGATATCGAAATCTATGCCCGCGATATGGAAAAAATCCGTGCCAAAATTAACAAACTTATTGCTGACGAAACAGGAACTTCTCTTGAGCAGGTAACAAAAGATACTGACAGAGATTACTGGCTGGATGCTGATGAATCTGTTAAATATGGACTTATCAGTAAGATTATTTCTAACAGGGATGAATTGAAAAAATAATTATGACTTTTGCCTTAACGCAGATTCTTGTTGATAGTATTCAGACGGCCCTTGAAAATCAGGAGAAATCCTTTATTGTGGATGCTGAAAACTGTGGTATTATAGAGAAAGATGACAGCGTTACGGTAGATGACGAAAAGTTTTATAATTTACCTGAATGGACTTCTGCTGACGGTTTTAAATTGCGGGAGGATTTTGTAAATAATCTTTATTCACCTCTTGCAAGGGAAGAATTACAGGGAATATTACATTCAGGAAGGGGGGTTTTTAAGAGTTTTAGGAATGTATTAAAAAAGTACCCGGAAGTTGAAAAAAAGTGGCATGTTTTTAAAAACAGAACAATGAATAAATATATCAACGACTGGTATAATTCTTTGCGCGAAATATGGGGACTTGAAAAACTTGATTATATTCCTGAGTCGGATGAAATGCTGATTCATGATGATTTTTCTTTTTCGGAATATAATTCAGAGAATCAGGAAGAAATATTTTTGAATATAAGCGCAGCTTTAAAAACTGAATATGGTGAAATATCAGAAGAAATTATTGCGGCCTTTAGTGAAATGTGGAAGAGTTCTTTTTTGAGTTTTGATTCTTCTTCGCAAATTGGATATTTATGCCGCAGTCTTTCGGATGATTTTGCAGGATGTATTACCGCAGCTCCAGTATCAGAAAATAATAAGAAGGTTATGATTTTGACAAGCCTTTTTGTTTCTAATGGTTTCCGTGGTCTGGGCATTGGAACAGAATTACTTTCAATGTGCCTGGCAGAATTAAAACGAAACGGAAAAGATTGGATTTTATTGCCAAATATTATTTTACCGGAAAGTCTTGAACAATTATTAATACGAACAGGTTTTGAGAAAATTGGTTCCGGATATGCAGCCAAGTTGCTGTAGTTTATTTTTTATTAAGGAGTTTCCAATGAGCTACAATAGGTATAGCCGAGATTTTGAAATTAACGAGAGTAAAATTGCAGATTTTTTGAATAATGCTGTAGAAAAAATTAACACAGAGGAAGATATTGATACTCTTACTGAATTGATTTCTCTTTTTAGAAAAAATGTTCCTCTCAGCAGAAGAAAGTATGTAACTGCGTTATTATTAAAAGAAGTTTTGAAGCACAGTCATTCTTACCTGCGTGGTAACAGAAATGCTGAACGTCATGCTTCATCTAAAACAAGAAACGAAAACAGAGACTATAAAAACGAATATAAAAATCAGCGCCCAGAAAAAGCTGAAAGTGCAGAAGCAACTGCCACAGAAACAGAAGAAAGACCACGCCATCCACGTGTAGAGATTCCTGAAGATCAGGCAACTTCTATTTTTGTAAGCATTGGTAAAAATCGCCGCGTTTATCCAAGAGATTTAGTTGGTCTTCTGGTTGCTGTTGGTGGTTTGGAACGAGACAGAATTGGTGATATCAAGGTTCTTGCAAATTATTCTTTTGTTCAGCTTTATACAGAAGATTGTCAGACAGCTATTGATAAATTGAACGGTTATGATTACAGGGGCCGCAAGCTTGCAGTAAGTTTTTCTCATCAGAAGGAAGATGAGGTTGCAGCTGATGAAAATGAAGCAGTTGAATCTCAGGCAGATGATGAAGAGATTGCAATGACAGAAGAAGATGCTGCCGCTTATGCTGCTGCAGAAAAAGCTGCTTCGGACAAGGAACCATTTGGAAACATCTAAAATTCATGTAATCAGGACAGGTTTTCTCTCTACAAACAGTCTGGTAGTTTCTTTGGGAAATAAAGAAGTTTTTGTTGTAGATCCCGCTGATTGTAAAGAAAGCAGGGATGAAAATAAAATTCTTGATTATCTTAAAGCAAACAAACTGGAATGTCTGGGAATTGTCCTGACTCACAGTCATTTTGATCACATAATGGGGCTGGAAAATCTTAAAAAGGCTTTTCCAAAAGCCCCGATTTTAATTCATCAGGCAGAAGCAGAGGAGCTGCAAAATCCTCCAGGACCAATGAATCGTTCTCTCTTAGATGATTTTTGTATGAGCTATTTGCTGGAGCCTGTTTCAAAATTGCCTGCTGCAGATATTTTACTGCAGGATAAGCAGACCTTGGAGTGTATAGCTGATTACGGCAAAAACTGGACTGTAATTCATACTCCAGGCCACACTCCCGGCTCAATTTGCCTTTACAATCAAAAAGATAATATTTTAATTTCTGGTGATACTTTGTTTGCTGATGGTGGTTACGGTCGAACAGATATGTATGGCGGAAATTATTCTAAAATTGCCCACAGTCTTGCAATGCTCAAGGTAAGTATTCCTTCTGGTACTAAGGTTTATCCTGGCCACGAAGCATTTGGCTTTTTTATTTAAGATTAAAAGCCTTTCATAATTGAAAAAGAAGCTTTTGCCGAAAAGTAGTGATTTTCAATTTTTAAAAATGCCGCATCTATAAAGGTTTTCTCTACAGTTAAAATTGCAAAAGTTGCAGGCATTCCTCCTCTTGGACGGCTTATGCTTCCCGGATTTATAAGACGACATTCTTTTCCATCTAAATCTTCGGGAATATGAGTATGCCCGTAAATTACCGTTTTACAGTTATTTTCTCTTGCAATTCCTGCTATTGGTTCGTAAGTGTATTCAATATTTTGTAAGTGTCCGTGGGTAATATAAAGATTCTGGCCGTTCACATTTAAAAGCTGGCTGTAAGGCATAATTACACTGCCTTTTAATAAAGTTCTTGCTTCCAGATTGTATTTTCCAATGTCATAGGAAAGTGGAAAAGTATGAGGGTCATTATTTCCGCGTACAAAGGCAAGTACAGAAGGAAGACATTTTCTAAAATCTTCCCTTTCATTTGCTTCTTCAAGAATTTCTGATAAATCTCTGGCTCCATCTCCACCAAAAATAAGGGCATCACAATTTGGGCCAAATTCCTTTATTATTCTTGCAAAAAGTCTATAATCACCATGCGAATCTGAGATTGTAAGAAGGCGGGCATGGTCTTTTTGTTCAAGAGCCTTTATAGCTTCGGGTGAACCAATTAACCCGCTTGTCTGCTGAAATAATTCAATCATAACATCCTCGATTAATACAGAACAAAATGATTTATTGCATGTAAACCTGTTTCCGGGTCAATAAAGTATTGGATTTTATATCCTTTTAACATTTGCACAACATGAGCCTGTACTGAAGAATCTTTTGTAAAAGGACCGTTAAGGTTTTTCATATAATTAATAACTGAAAGAAGAACCTGAGGCGCTTCCTGTAGAATATGAGAAATATCTTCGTCATGAAGTTTGCCACCCGTTATGTCTGTAGAAATGTATTTATCCAGAACAAAGTCGCAGGTAGATTCCATTCCCAAGGATTCATCTTGAGGGAAAAGAGAAAAAATCGGGTAAGGGGGATTCATGTTCCAGTAGTCCTGAATACGGCCTAAAGCATAATGGGTGTTTTCTGGAGCACCCAGAATAATTACACCAATCAAATCTTTTTCACTTTCTGTTATCATTGAGGTGAGCTCAGAAACATAAGATTTAATGTGCTTAAAGCTGTCAGGGTAGGTGATTGTATAAATAAGTCCGTCTTCTTCGTCGAGACCGAAGTTTTCATTGAGAAGCTCTGTATAACTTTGAATTATTTCTGGTGAATTAAAATCATAACCAAAAATAACGCAGATTCTTTTGTTGGTTTTCTGCCAGTTTTGTGGTAAAGCTTCAAAGGGGTTTTCTTCCATTGAATTCTGAATTGTAAGTTGAAGTATAGAGGAATCCGCTTCTTCCTCTACTGTTTTTTTGCAGGAAAAAAGCAGAGAAAGACAGAGAATTGAAAATGCAAGGAAAATGATTTTGTTTTTATTCATATTTCTTGTATTTTAGCGGATTTTTATGGAAGTGAAAAGACAAGCTTTTATTCGATTGCTTTATGCAATTGCCTTATCATCAAGGCAGCTTTCGAGGGCGGCTTTGATTGCAGCCTGATTGTAGCCCTTTCCGATAAATACAATTTGATTTTCCCTATCACCAAACTCTTCATCCCAGTTTTCTTTTACATCTGGATTTTGTTCCAGAAAAGCCTGTTTTTGTTCTTCAACAAGGGCGTCTATCCAATAAGAGACTTCCATCACAGAAGAATTGCGGCCTGCCTGTTCAAAAAGCTGTACATCGGAATCTGCATCAGAAAACCAGATATAACCTTTTGCTCGGATAAGCTCTTTTGGATAATTGTTGTTCACAAAATCTGCAAACCTTTCGCGGTTGAAAGGGCGTTTTTCTTCAAAAACAAAGGAAGAGATTCCGTATTCATCGGTACAGCCTTTTTTTGCTCGTTTGGGCTCGTTCAGGCTGTTGATTGCTTTTTGAATTGCTGAAGAAGAATCAATCTGCTCAAAGTTGAAAGGTTTTTTTGTGGTAATTTTTGAAAGCTCGATATTTCCATTTACACTGTGATAGATTGGAGCGCGGGTCTGGAACTGTCGGACAATTGCTTCAACCTCAGACAGCTGCTTTTCGTTCAGAAGGTCGCATTTATTCAAAACAATAAAATTGCAGAACTCAATCTGGTCGACAATCAAAGTAGAGATTTCTTCATCAGTCAAATTGTTTTCATCAACTTTTTCTTTATCTTCCTGCTTCTTTTTAAGCTCATCCAGAAACTCCCGGTAGATTCTGTCTGCATCAACCACTGTTACAACCGAAGTAAGATAAACATTTGTATCAGGATTATCTTCTTCATAAGCGAGGAAACTGGCACTTACAGCTCCCGGATCACTGATTCCAGAAGCTTCTACGAAAATAACTTCTACACTGTCAATTGCAGAAATCTTTTCTATCTGCTTGATAAACTCATCGCGGAGAGTGCAGCATATACATCCATTCTGCAGCTCAAACATAGGACATTCTGCAACATTGGCGCCTTCCTTTTTTAAGATTGAAGCATCTACATTTATGCTTCCCATATCATTTACAATTAATGCGACACGGCGGGTTTCCTGCCTGAGCAGATTATTTAGCAAGGTTGTTTTCCCTGAGCCAAGATAGCCTGTAATAAGCACGACCGGTTTTTTATTTCTTTTTTTCATAGTGATTCCTTTTATTTTTCAGTGTTCCACATTCTTTTACGTACGTGAATTTGAGAATGATTATCAAATTATATAAATTACAAAGAAATTGTCAATTGAATTTGAGAATAAGTTTCAAATTTTATTTAAAATAATTGCAAAAGGCAGGTGGGCAGGTAAATATTTCGTTGAAATTTCCCTAAAAGAAGCTTTCTGTCAGAAGGAAATTATTTCACACTTGATTTTTTATATCTTACCTTACCAAAAATGCAACTTACCTAAAAGCCGCTTGTTTTCTCACGCATTTGCTTTTATTATGCAAATATATAATGAATATATAAACTGAATGTACAACTGAATGCAGGAGATTTTGGAGGTTGATATGCGTCAGAAAAAAGGAGGCCATATGCTTAGTAAAATTATAATAGAGGTTTTGAAATTTCTTGGAACCGCTCTTATTATCACAACAATTGTCGATATCTTTTTGATGGGACCTTTATTGCCGCATTTTGCAGGTAAGTCAAAGCTTTCAGAATTCTTTGTAAGTCCACGTGCTGAAACCCTTCGTACTCCAGATGCTTCATATTTTGAATTTCAGAAAAATGGTGGATGTGCTGGTTTTTCTTCGGCCTTTGTGCTTAGACATTTAGGTTATGCTGCTACAGGTGATGAGACTTTTAAAGAAGTTCCTTATCAGATGAAGGGAGGTGCCGGCGTACCAAAAGGAATATCTGGCTTTTTCAAAAAACGGGGAATAAAAATGACTGCATGCACAGGAAACTTTAATGCACTTAAAAGGGAACTTGAACGCGGAAATCCGGTGATTGTTGTAATCCGTTCTTTTGTTGGAAAAAATGATTTGCATTTTGCCTGTGTTACCGGTTATGACCAGGAGAATGTTTACTTTGCAGATTCAATTCAGAGTTGGGTAAATGTTGATAAAGACGGCAATCCTATTCAGCCTGATCTTGAAATGCCTGCCAGTGCAAATGAAAGGGTTTATTATAATCGAGTAGTTCCTGTTTCTGAGTTTAAAAAACTTTGGAACACATCAATGTTAAAGATGCCTTTATATAGAAACATTTTTTTTGTACAATCTAGATAGATAATATTAGAGGTAAAAAAATGGAAGAAAAAAAAGATGATATCAGGGTAGGTTATCCTGACTGCTGTTTTATGGTAAACGGCAATTGGTTCAGATACAGAACAGGTGCAATCATAATTGAAGATAATTCCTTTCTTGTAGTAAAAAGTGAGACATCACCTTACTATTATACAGTAGGCGGTGGAGTTCATATGAACGAAAAATCAGAAGAATGCATTGTCCGCGAAGTTCGTGAAGAAACCGGCGTTGATTATGAAATAGATCATCTTTCTGTAATTTGTGAAAACTTCTTTACTGAAAAATCCCTTGGTTATGATAATTTGAATTGTCATGTAATTGAGTTTTATTATCTTATGAAGAGCTGGGGAAAAAAGGATGCAAAATGCAGCAGTGTGGGATGGGATAATGCAAAAGAATCAATTGACTGGATTCCACTGGACAAAATTGCTGAGACCGACATTAGACCTGCTTTTTTGCGCACCTATATAAAGGATATTCTTGAAAAGAAAAGTGTCATCCACATAATAAACGATGACCGAAAATAAAACTTAAAGACTCAGTGACAGTAATTGCAGCCTCCGTGCGCTGGTTTTGACTTACTGCTTTTGACTTACTTGTGATAACAACATTGTATCAATATAATAGAGTTTATGACACAACTGGATAATTCTACAATTTTGAAGCTCGCAATGGAGCAGCAGGCATTTGATTCTAACTGTAAGCCTGAAGATTTTTTACGTACAGAAAATGTATTTACTGAGTCGATAGCTAATCCAAATGCCCACCGTTATCTCAAACTACCGCTGGTGATGGATCTTACTTCTTTTGGAAATAATGTTGTTGTTTCTGGTCGGGCTGATTTGTTGCCGGAATTTATGACAGTGATTAATTCGCAAGCGGCAGCTTCGGCTTATAAGTGGTTTGAATCTCCTTTTATGTATAAACTGAATGAAATTCTCGCAAAGGCTGATTCACGAATTTGTTTTATGGCCGATTATTTTCTTCCTGATGTTGATAAGATTTTTGAAGCAGGAAAACTTTTTGACAGTAAAATTTATAGCAAAGAATTTCCATATGAACTTAGAATTCTTACTTACGAGGATTTAAGAGGACTTTATACAGAAGACTGGGGAAATGCCCTTTGTGCAGATCGCAGCGAACTCGATGTGATTGGTGTGGGTGCTTATGACAAGGAAAGACTTGTAGGTTTGGCAGGGGCTTCTGCTGATGCCCAGAAGTTCTGGCAGATTGGAATAGATGTTCTTCCTGAATATCGTTGTCAGGGAATTGCAGCCACACTGACAAATCGTCTTGCCCGTGAGATTTTTGAGCGCGGAAAAATTCCTTTTTATTGTGCTGCGTGGTCAAATCTCAAGTCTGTTCGCAATGCAATTAAAGCAGGTTTTAAGCCTGGATGGGTGCAGATGTCTGCAAAATCAAACGAATTTATTGATACAATGCTAAAAAATAAGCGAATAATTTATCATATGAAACAGGAAAAACTAAATCTTGAACCTTTTGAAATGAAAAATCTTCCTCTTATTGTTGATGTCGTAGAACCTTTGTGGTATCCGCCGGTGGGGGATGATATATTCAAGCGTTTTAATGTTGAATACATTGTAAGAAATAATATTTGCGAAAATGATTATCGTTTCCAGCTTGTGGATGTAGAGGATGGAAAGACTCAAAAAGAAATCCTTTCTGCTGCATTTTTTGCCCGAAAAGGGGATTCCAGCCTTGTTGA
>JAEEGK010005430.1_pt1 | contig 30826 bp, 22 predicted proteins | sample 8958771 | NCBI WGS metagenome assembly JAEEGK01 (sample SAMN16246547, study PRJNA631951) | gut metagenome | biome: gut microbiome; feature: rumen; material: SC-attached | host: Bos | place: Iran: Karaj | collected 2018-10
GTATATTCACGGGCCAATGCGGAGCTTTCCTTTTCAAAAATGACCTTCCCGCACCAGCTGATGAGAGTGGTTTTGCTGGAACAGATATACAGAAGCTTTAAGATCAGCGCCGGTGAACCGTACCATAAGTAGTGAGTATAGAGTTTTCAAGAATACAGTAAACAGAGGAAAGGATGGCAGTTTTGTCATCCTTTCAAATTTTTTCTCAGGATGGCAAGTCGATAGTTGCCAGAATGATTTTTAAAAATGCAAGACACCGTCATTTTCAGTTGTGGCATAGATAATAATGATTTTAGGATATTCAATTAATGAACAGATAAAATGTTTGGAATATGAAATAAAGCGCAATATGTCTAAAAGAACGGCTATAACTTTCCAAGATGCTTTTGGGCCTTTGAAATCTTTTTCCAATGATTATAATGCGTTGGCAAGCTTTGAGGATAGCCTGAGGACTCAGCGATGCAACTGCCTTGCAGGAAGAGAAGGGGCAATAAACATTTATAACGAAGATAAAAGATCTGCCCGTGGTCTCATGGCATAAGATTAATTATTCTAATCTTATAACGATATATAGCAATGTCGGCGATCTTGAAAGATACAATATATTTACAGCAATAATGCTTGTAAGAAATGACGAAGATGGCAAGATGCAGAAAATAAAACTTTGAGTTTCTTATGAACGGTGATATACTATGTACAGAGAAGCTGAGGAGGTTTGTATAATGCCTGAAATAAGCAGATTTTACGGAATTATAGTTAAAATGATCTTTAACGACACCGATAGGCATCATAAGCCACATGTACATGTATATTACGGAGAGAATGAAGCATCGGTTGCTTTGGATGGAGAAGTTTTAGAAGGCAAACTTCCTGTAAAGCAGTATAGAATGCTTGCAGGCTGGATGGCAATTCACGAAGATGAATTGTATGCTGCTTGGAATAATGCGGTCAGAAATATTGCTTTTGAAAAGATAGAACCGCTTAAGTAAGGAGGTCGTACTCATGTATGAGTGTAATGGATATATGTGTGGGGGAAATCCGGAGGAACAGATAAAGGTTACTGCCGTAAAAGCATTAGATGATATGATCATGCTTGTCACTTTTTCAAATTCCGAAACGAGGCTTTTTGACGCATCGATTCTTAAAGGTCCGGTTTTTGAAGCTTTAAAGGATGATAAGATTTTCAAGGCGTGTAATATCGAATTTGGCGTAGTGACTTGGGAGAACGGTGAAATTGACTGCGCTCCGGAATTTATGTATGAGCATAGTTATGAGTATGCTCGGATCGCATGATTGTGATGACGCTATAACTCTGTGTACAAAAGTCTCTGAAGTGCACAGAGTTTTTTATTTACCTTCAAGTAGTTACGGTGAACCGTACCACAAATGAACCCATGCAAAAGGTCAATAGTCTATTGAGTGACACGTCACCGATAACATGGTAATATCTCGGTATAAAGCTTTTGTATTGGGAGGTAATGATGGAGATTGGAAATAAGATCAGATCCGCAAGGATCAGAATGAACCTGACACAGGAAGAACTGGCTAAGCAGCTGAATGTTACACCCCAGGCAGTATCAAGATGGGAAAACAATATATCCATGCCCGATGTCTCGATGATACCGTTACTGGCAGAGAAACTGAAAGTTTCGGCAGACTATCTTTTACTGGATCAGAGCAATACGTTCAAGTTTTTTGACTCCTGTAAAGATATTGTGCTTGAAGGTGAATTGATGTCGCAGAATCAGATTGACTGTCTGTTTTCGGATATAGAAACTGCTGCGGATGATACAGCGAAAAAAGTGCTGATCGTTGATGATTCCGATTTCATGCGGATGATGTTAAAAGATATGCTTACAAAGAGCGGGCATGAGATCGTCGAAGCAGATAACGGAAAGACAGCCGTAAAGGTGTTTGAAAACGAAAAGCCGGATGTCTGCATACTTGATATAAATATGCCTGAAATGAACGGCCTGGAAGTTCTGGAGTATATCGTTTCAAGATCAAAGGAAACGCCTGTTATAATGCTGTCCGCATTGAGCATGGAAAGCGTTGTAAAGGAGGCTTTGGAGAAGGGGGCAATCGCCTTCGTTGCAAAGCCTTTTCAGGCAGACAGCTTGATAAGAAGAGTGGGATATCCGACACGTTGTTGACGGACAAAGAGGAAGCAGACGATGTTTCCTTTTTTTTGTGCAATTGACATCAAAAAAAGAAACGAGCTATGTTGATTTTTTTCGACTGAACACGCCGTGATAATTGTAATGGAGATGATTTTCATTACAGAACAATCAAACGTATGAAAGAAGCGATGCTCTATATGAATTGGGAATTAAAAATACAGAGCTTATTGATCATGACGGAAAACAGTATTTCGGTTATTTTGAATTAATAAAATAGCATATCAACATCATCCAGGATTCCGCAAGGATCTCACAATCTGTGAAAATGTATTTCAGGGCAAGTACACTTTATTAAAATCCAAGGGATACGAGTACATTTAGGAGAGTTTATGAAAACAAGAAAAGAAGCATTGGCATATGGGCTTTCCTTTCCGGATACTTATCAGGAAGCTCCGTTTCATGACACCCTAGGGACGGGGTTAGGTGTTCATTTTGCGCAACTCTGCGCAAAAAGTGAACACCTAACCCCGTCCCCAGGGTGTCATTTTTTGCTTGACAAGTGGGAAATAATTTGGTAATCTTCGATAGCTATCATTGATAACTTATGGAGAAAAAATGCCAAGAGATAAGACGTTGAGCCATGCCAGAGTGCTGGAGGCTATCAAAGCCGAATTTATGGAAAAAGGTTTCGAAGGTGCTTCTATCAGGAGCATCGGTGCCAGAGCGGGAATGACCTCTGCAGGCCTTTATCGGCATTATCCCGATAAAGAAGCCATGTTTGGAGCTGTTGTGGACCCGCTTATCGAGGAAATGTATGCCTGGGCGAGAAATCACAAAAGGACAAAGTTCAAGCAGGTGGAGAATAAGGCAGACAAGTCGGATCTTATGGATGACAGCTTTATTGATATGATCATTAAAGTAGTTATCCCCCAAAAAGAGGAATGCAGGCTGTTGCTGACGGCGGCAAGAGGCACGAAGTATGAAGGCTTCATTCATGATTTTGTTCTGGTGAACCAAAATGAGATCTATGCTGCGCTGGAATATTTAAAGGAAAACGGGTTCAACGTCAGGGAGATCGACAGGGAAGAAATGCACATGCTGCTGTCGGCCTATGTTACCGCATGCTTTGAACCTATAGTGCACAACTATGATAACGAAAAGATCAAGGAGTATATGAAAACGATGTACGATTTCTTTATGCCGGGTTGGTACAAGATAATGGGATTGAACTAAAGAGCCGAACAGGCTCTTTTTTCATTTTATAAGTTATCGCTAAGGGGTTAGCGATAGCTAACAAAAAAATTCAGAAAGGAATGACTAAAGTGAACAAAGTAAAAGGAAAAGAGCATATGAAGGTTATTTATGCATATGCAGGCTCTTTCAGGAAGCTGATCCTTCTCGGAAGAGTATTGGCGGCGGTCAGTGCTGTTTTTGCGCTGGTGCCCTATTATGAAATGTGGAGGATATTAAAGGTGGCGACCGAGGGGGAAAACCTTGGACGGATCACACCCATTGCATGGCAGGCGGTGGGATTTACCCTGCTGTCTCTGCTCATATACATCGTGGCGCTGTTGTGTACCCATATTTCTGCCTTCAGGGTTCAGGCGAATATGCGAACAGACCTGATGAAAAAGATAGTAACGCTGCCCATGGGAGTCTTTGACGACGAAGGCACGGGAAGGATCCGCAGGATAGTGAGTGATTCCACCGCTGCGACAGAGACATATATTGCCCACAATCTTGCGGATAAAACTGTGGCAGCCGTAACCCCCATCGGACTGGCAGTACTGATATTTGCATTTAATTGGAAGATCGGTCTTTTCTGCATTATCCCCGCTGTCATCGGCCTTCTCACAATGATGAGCATGATGGGTAAAAACATGCAGGAAAAGATGAAGGAGTATCAGACAGCGCTTGGAAAGATGAGCAGTGAGGCAACGGAATACGTTCGCGGAGTGCCGGTGGTAAAGACCTTTGGACAGACGGTTCATTCCTTCAAGCGTTTCAAATCCACCATCGATGACTTTGAGAAATGGGCGACGGATTATACTTTGACGCTGAGAAAGCCGATGATGGGCTTCATGACCTGTATCAACTCCATTTTCCTGTTCCTGATCATCGCGGCCTATCTCTTTATCGGCGTTGATAAAACCCCTGCCGCCGCTGACGTACTGAACATCATGTATTATATCATCGTATCGCCCTTGATCACCGTAGCTCTCACAAAAGTAGCCTATTCCGGCGAGGCAGAGATGACACTGATCGATGCTGTCAACAGGGTGCAGGGCATACTGGATTTAAAGCCTCTGTCTTCCGGTGAGCAGGCATATGAACCCTCAACCCGCTCAATTGAGCTTAAAAACGTTACTTTTCGATATAAAGATGCCGTCAGGGATGCGATATCCGATGTATCACTAAAGATAAAGGAAGGAGAGCATGTGGCCTTCGTGGGAGCTTCAGGATCGGGCAAGACCACTGTCTGCGAACTTATCGCCAGGTTCTTTGATCCCGCATCAGGCAAGGTACTGCTGGGCGGAGTGGATATAAAGGATATCCCCGAAAATAAACTCATGAAGCAGATTTCTTTTGTCTTCCAGGACAGCAGACTCCTTAAAACCTCCATCCTGGAAAATGTAAGACTGGCAAACCCGGGAGCTTCGGAAGAAAAAGTTATGGAAGCCCTTAAAAAAGCACAATGTATGGATATCATAGAGAAGCTTCCCAACGGTATCAATACCGTGATAGGCGAAAAGGGGACCTATCTTTCCGGAGGCGAGCAGCAGCGTATCGCCATAGCAAGGGCTGTCCTTAAGGACGCGCCCGTGGTTATCCTTGATGAAGCTACGGCCTTTGCAGATCCTGATAATGAATCAAAGGTACAGAAGGCCTTTGAGGAAATGTCAAAGGGTAAAACGGTGCTTATGATAGCCCACAGGCTGAGTACTGTTGTGGACGCCGACAGGATATATGTCATGGATAAAGGACAGATAGTTGAAAGCGGACGTCACGAAGAGCTCTTAGCGGAAAACGGGCTTTATAAGAAGATGTTTGAGGAATACAGCCGGTCTGTGGAATGGAAGGTAGGTGCTTAAGATGATTAAATGGCTTCAACATAAATATGCCCTGTCGGAAAAAGGGGCAAAGGACATGCTGCGGGCGTTTGTGAGCGTTACGGTAACAAACCTTGCTCTCATGTTCCCTGCGGGCATGTTGTTTTTACTGATCTCCGATCTTTTAAACGGAGGAATGAAAAGAGAGAGGATACCCTTGTATCTGATCGGAAGTGTTATTATCCTGATCCTTATTGCGGTAACCAACTATTTTCAATATAATGCCACATTCCTTTCTACCTACAGAGAAAGCGGTGTACGAAGGACGATGCTGGCAGAAACCTTAAGAAAGCTGCCTCTGTCCTATTTTGGAAAGAAGAATATAGCCGATCTTACCACAAATATCATGGGGGACTGCGCCCAGATCGAAACCGCTTCCAGCCACTGGATCCCTGAACTGGTCGGTGCGGTCATTTCAACTACGCTGGTGGGCATAAGCTTATTCTTCGGTTTTGATGCCAGAATGGTCATTGCTGCCTTCTGGGTGATCCCTGTCGCATTTGTCATCATAATCACCTGTTCGGGTGCCGAAAAGAGAGCGATCAGAAAGTTTGCCGCAATTAAGATGGATATGAACGACGGTATTCAGGAATGTCTTGAAACCGTGCGCGATCTGAAGGCCAACGACGCAGAAAAGAGATATGTGGACGGTCTTACGGAAAAAATAAAAAATGTGGAAAAGCATGCCCTTTTCACTGAACTTAAAATGGCGGTTTATGTTAACTCCGCAGCCATAGTGCTGAAGTTTGGTATAGGGACCACAGCACTTGTAGGCGGTGCACTTTTTGCAAAGGGTGAGATAGATATCCTGACCTACTTTATGTTCCTGATGCTTGTGGCCAGATTATATGACCCCATGCAGATCACATTGCAGAATTTTGCGGCCATCATTTCCGTGGATACCAATGCGGAACGTCTTGACGAGGTGCTGCCCCATAAGCAGCAGACAGGATCTGTAACGCTTACAAATAAAGGCTATGATATAGTTTTTGACCATGTGGGCTTTAATTACGACGACGGAGAACAGGTACTTAAGGATGTCAGCTTTACAGCAAAGCAGGGAAAGGTAACTGCGCTCATCGGACCCTCCGGCGGTGGAAAGACCACTGTATCCAGACTGGCTGCGCGCTTCTGGGATGTGACTAAGGGAAAGATCACGCTGGGAGGCATGGATCTGTGTTCAGCCGATCCCGAGACCCTGCTAACAAACTATTCAATAGTTTTCCAGGATGTAACGCTTTTTAACAATACCGTTATGGAGAATATCCGTATCGGTAAAAAGGATGCCACGGATGAAGAAGTCATGGAGGCGGCAAGAATGGCGAATTGCGAGGAATTCGTGGAGCTTCTGCCTGAAAAATACTATACCTTTATCGGTGAAAACGGAAGCGAGCTTTCCGGAGGAGAACGCCAGCGTATCTCAATAGCGCGAGCCTTCCTTAAAGATGCACCCATAATACTTCTGGACGAAGCCACTGCATCTCTGGATGCGGAAAATGAAACGGCCATTCAGGAAGCCCTTTCCAAGCTGATCGCAAAGAAAACCGTGCTCATCATTGCTCATCGTATGCGTACCATAGCCAATGCGGATCACATAGTTGTTCTTAAGGACGGTACTGTTGCAGAGGAAGGCACTCCTGCAGAGCTTCTGGCTGGGAACGGAGTATATGCCCACATGGTCGCTGTACAAAAGTGAACCCCTAACCCCGTCCCCGGGTGTCATTCCCCGGGTGTCATTCTTGCAAAAATCGTGTTTTTTTGTTATAGTAACAAAAATCATTGATCTAAACAGGGGACAAAAAATGGTAAAGATAATTTCCGACAGCACCTGCGACCTTTCACCGGAATTGGTGCAGAAGTATAATATAGGCATAATCCCGCTCTACGTGAATCTGGGAAACAAGGAATACAAGGATGGCGTGGACATAGATCCCGATGAGCTTTACAAGTGGTCCGATGCCACGGGAGAAACGCCCAAGACTGCGGCACCCAGCGTGTCGGATATATTGAAATTCCTGGATATGAACAGTGAAGATGAATATGTGATCTTCACCATTTCATCCTCCATGTCCGCCAGCTTCAACAATTGTCGTCTGGCAGCCGAGACTGCGGAAATGACCGACAGGGTGTTTATAGTGGATTCCGCCAATCTGTCCACAGGTATAGGTCTTCAAGTCCTCAGGGCATGTGAGCTGGCAGCGGAGGGAAAGACCGGCGCCGAGATCGTTGCCGAGATCGAAAAGATCAAGGGGAAGGTGAGAGCCAGCTTTGTCATCGACACCCTGACCTATCTCCACAGAGGAGGCAGATGCTCCGGCCTTGCGGCTTTCTTTGGATCTGCGTTAAAGCTTCATCCGCGCATATCTGTTGACGACGGGGCAATGCATCCCGAGAAGAAATACAGAGGAAAAATGGACAAGGTGGTCATGGATTATGTGACCGATATGGAAGAAGCTCTTAAGAATGCAGACAGCAAGCGGGTTTTCATCACACATTCCACCTGTGATCCCGAAATAGTGGAAGCGGTAAGAAGTTATCTTGAAAGCCTGGGGCTGTTCGAGGAGATAATCGAGACCCATGCGGGAGGAGTTATCTCATCCCATTGCGGCCCGGGGACTTTGGGAGTATTGTTTATATCGAAATAAGCATAAAAATTGGGCAGTCGCTTAAGACTGCCCTTATTTTTTATTTCAGTGTGAAATTCTTAAGATCATCCATTATATCGGAAGAATAGCCGTTGAGTTTCGCCGAAACATCTGAAAGCTTCACGGTTTCTGCGGATATCTTGTCGCTGTCCTTTACGATCATGCCGCTCAGATCCAGGATCCGGTTTACGGTTTTCGCCTGTTTTTCGGTGGCGTCCGCATTGTTCGCCGCAACTCCGTTTATGCGTTCAACTCCGTCTGCGATCTCTCCGATGGCCTCAGTGGCACGGGTGATGTCGGTGTAGATGGACTCGAAGGAGGAGTTGGAGTGCTCTACGCCTGCGGTGCAGCGCTCCATGTCACGCATACAATCGTCCGCTTTCCGGTTGATCTGCTCTATGTTTTGAGTGATGGCTTCAACCAGCTCACTGATGTGGGTGGCGGCATCTGTGGATTGATTTGCAAGGGCTCCCACTTCTCCTGCGACCACTGCAAAGCCTCTGCCCGCTTCACCGGCTCTTGCTGCCTCGATGGAGGCATTCAGGGAAAGCAGGTTGGTCTGGGAAGAAATATCTTCGATGGTGACTGTAATGCCTTTGATCTGATCCACAGTTTCCGCAGTGGTACGTATCAGAGCCGTGAGCTCCTTAATGGTGGCATTTAGAGTAGAGAAGCTTTCAGTCATACCTCTGAGCTCTGTCCTGCCTTCATCTGAGGAGTGAACAGTTTCAAGGCAAAGCTCCTTGGCTTGACTGGAATTTTCCGCCAGTTTGGAGGAAACCCCCGCCAGCTCAGTAGCACCGTTGGCAACCTTGGCTATGGAACTGTTCAGTCCGTTCAGGTAGTCGTTCAGCTGCTCGATGGACTTGTTCTGGGAATTACCGGAATCGCTGAGGCCAAGAGATATGCCCGAGCATTCTTCCGCACTTGCATGCATATCTTCCGTGATCCCGCTGAGATTAATGAGCATTTCCCGCATACGGCTTATGTATTCGTTCATCTTTTCGCTGAGGGTGGTGATCTCGTTATTGCCCTGAGGCTTGATCTCCGTGGTAAAATCACCGTCGCTCAAGTCGCCGATCTTGCCGCTTACCTTGGTTACGGGATTCAGGTATTTCCTGATTATGAAATTGAGCAGTACCGACGCCAGGGCAAGAAGCACGAGCGCAGCTCCAATGTTCAGGTACATTGAGGACAGGATGCTGTTTAAGACTACATTATAAGGAGTGGCGCTGACCACAACCCAGGAGGTGGCTTCAACCAGCGTGGCGGCATACATCATCTTGACACCTTCAGGTGTCTTAACGGTCTTCACCTTATTTTCCGCAGAGGCGGAAGTCTTATTAAGTTCGCCAAACACACTTGCAAGTCCCTGTATGATAGGATCCGTGCAGTTGTCCAGAGTTGAGCCCACCACGTTTTCGTCGGTGCTGAGCATTATATCCAGGGTATTAATGTTCACCAGATAAAATCCGGTCTCAGAGTAGCTGGATTTAAAATTGTGGATCCTGGAATCCAATTTATCAAAAGTGATGTCGCTGCTCAAAACGACGTTGGTGTCCAGCATCATGGAGCAGGCAAGGCAGGTTTTACCCGTGGAAGCATCCAGATAGGGGTCGGAAGTAAAAATGCCGCCGTTGGCATTTATGGCACCCTTGTACCAGGTCCTGTCCGTGAAGACAAAATCGGAAGAGGGGATCCACCCTGATCCGTCAAGGAAGGTACCGTCTGACCCGTAGCCTATATATATGTCTTGAAAATCCGAATCCCCGGAAGTAAGTTTTAAGAGAAGCTGCTTTACCGTATCGCGGGACTGTTCGGGCATGGATTTGTATATCCTGGCGGTCTGCTCGACCTTTCCCTTGATAAGGCTCCACCAGTTGTAGATCTCGTAGGAATAGTTGATGGATTCGCGCCCCAGAAGTGTTTCCGTGAGATCGTTGATGTGGTCCGCCTGCTGCCCTGAGCTGATGGCGGTTACGATCAGAATGATGCATACTACTGTTGCAATGACACGTGTAAGAAAGATTTGCTTTAAAGACTTTCTTTTTTTATTCAAGTTGATCCCTCCCATTTTAGAAATTTTAACCCAATATAGAAAATTATATCCATAAAATTGGGAAAAATCTACCGTTCTGACAGAATATTTTTAGATATTTTAATTGAGTCTTTTTATTTTTTGAAAATTAAAGTATAATCCCTTATTGGGGGAAATGGGGCAAAATAAGATAAGGCAGGAATAGAATATGACAGAAAAAGAAGCTATATTTCGCAGACATTCGGTAAGAAATTATCAGGATAAGAAGATCGAGGAAAGCAAGATCACTCTCATCAAAGAAAAGATCGCGGAGATCAACAAAGAAGGAGATCTGAACATTCACTTTTCCGAAGACGCGGGCAAGACTTTCAGAAGTTTTTTAAGCCGCATGTCGGGCCTGGGATCCGCGCCCTCAGCCATAGTCTGTGCCGGCAAGGACAGTGAAGACCTGGATCAGCGCGTGGGCTACTACGGAGAAAAGCTGGTGCTCTACCTGCAGCAGCTGGGGCTCAACACCTGTTGGGTGGGCATGTTCAGTAAGAAGCAGGCTGAGCTTCTGGTAGCGCCCGAAACCGGCGAACGTACCGTTATCGCTATCGCCGTGGGTTACGGAGTAAACCAGGGTAAAGAGCGCAAGACCAAGACTCCCTCAGAAGTGTGGGAAGGCCCCGATGAAAAGCCCGATTGGTTCGTGGAAGGCGTGAATGCCGCGCTTCTCGCTCCCACTGCCATGAATCAGCAGAAATTCACTATCCGCTTAAATGAAGATGAAACCGTGGACTTCATTGACAACGGCGGAGTTTTCAGTCAGGTGGATCTGGGCATAGTAAAATATCATTTTGAAGTAGGCAGCGAACGAAAATGAACCTTTGGGGACGGGGTTAGTGGTTCACATTTTGACCCTTTGGGGACGGGGTTAGAGGTTCATTTTTCGGCGCAAAGCGCCAAAATGAACCTCTAACCCCGTCCCCAAAGGGTCAAAATGTGAACCACCAACCCCGCCCCCAGAGGGTAATTATATCCGCAAAAACTATATAGGAGGAGAGACTATGAGAAATCACGAAATTGTAAAAGCCACGCCCCTGTTGGATGAAAAGGGCAATCTGACGGAACCGGGATGGGCAAGACAGCCTGTTTTTGAGTACAAAAGGGAAGCCATAAAGGCACCCAAGTTTCGCATTAAAGAATGGGACTATTATATTGTGATCCATGACGGCAGACGGGATGGGACCGAGAGCTTTGCCACCGCCTTCACGATTTCCGATGACGGCTATATCGGTCTTCAGTCTGTTTCGCTTCTCCATCTGGATGAAGGAAATTCAAGCGAGCATACGGAGACTGTGCTGAACGCTTTTCCCATGGGCAAGCTTCATTTGCCGGAAAGTTCCAAGTCCGGCGATGTAAATTACGAGGATGACCGCCTTAAGATGAGCTTCAAAAAGAACGCGGCCAAGAGACGCATCACCTGTGAATTCAAGAATTTCCAAGACGGAAAGACCTTGACGGCGGACATACTCCTCACCCAGCTTAAGGCTGACAGCATGTCCATTGCCACACCCTGGGACAAGAAGGCTCATTTCTACTACAATCAGAAGATAAATTGTATGCCTGCAAAGGGTGAAGTTACCTTTGACGGAAAGACCTACACCTTCGACCCCGAGTTTGACTATGCCACACTGGACTGGGGCCGCGGCGTGTGGACCTACGACAATACCTGGTATTGGGGCAACGGCAATGCAAAGGTGGACGGCCACAATTTCGGCTTTAATATAGGCTACGGCTTCGGAAATACAAGTGCAGCTTCGGAAAACATAGTTTTTCTCGACGGTGTGGCGCATAAACTGGACGACGTTGATTTTGGCATACCTAACGACGTCTCCTTTAAGGATATGGCATCTCCGGAATACATGAAGCCTTGGCACATGACCTCTTCGGACGGCAGGTTTGAGGCTGAATTTGTTCCTGTTCTCGACCGCTTTGCCAAGATGGACTTTAAAGTCATAGTTTCCGACCAGCATCAGGTCTTCGGCCGTATGACAGGAAAGGCAAAGCTTGACGACGGCACGGAGCTGGAGTTCAAGGATATTCTTGTGTTTGCGGAGAAGGTGCATAACAGGTACTAATAGGGTTTTTAACTACGTTTACAGTGGGGTATATCATGAAGAAAAAGGCAATATTCTTAGTAGCAATACTAGTTTTATTGGCGGGATGTTCCAATAAAAAAAGTCAGGATCCGTTATTGGAACAATTAAAAATAATCTCCGAGCAGATCAGCATTATGGAGGAAAACAACGCTGAGCTGGCTGAACAATTGAAAGAGGCTCGAGAAAAGACTCAGGAGATAAAATCAGGTAAATCAGCACCTTCAGGGGAGTCTTCTTTACCGACCTCCACGCCTACGCCCACGAACAGCCCGCGCCCTACTTATACTTCAACTCCCACTCTCTCTCCTACCAAGGCGCCGTCGGAGCTGGATATTATTTATTCCAAGCCGGATGCCTTCACTTTTATCACAAAGGCAAATGAAAAGGAGGATTATTGGCAAAAAAGCGAGGTCCTTGCCGGAAACACGATAAAAATTGAAAAGGGTTTAAAAAAGGGAACGGCTTATGTAAGTGTTTATTTTCCGAAGGATCAGGAAACAGACGGTGATTACAATTTGGAATGGTGGATCGATAACAGGAATGGATCCTATTTTGCAGGGAACGATAACAAAGTCAATGCGGTCGAGATAAGAAAAATCGGTAAAAAAGTTCGGCTAAGGGTGGATTATTCTTTTAATAATGCTGCGAAAGAGGCCAGGCTTGTTGTTAAGGTTCATCATAAAGGGAAAACGACTAATAAGGTATACATTTATGATTATCTGGTAAAAGAGGATACGGGAGAAGAATACAGCTATGAAGAATTCAGCGATTCATACATAGAAGTGTACGATCTCATCGGAACGAACGGAGAAAATAATGTAGATAGGGATTTTGTGTTCCTTGCTGATGGAGTTGATTTTAATAAAGATGGATCAAATGCAAAAACAATTTATAAGTCGGACCCTATCGGTTCATCTTTTGTTGAGAACTGTGAAAAGGTTAGATTGACGATCGGAGCCGCAACCGATGAAGGTTGGTGGGATTCCAGTGAAACAAATCTTTTTGCTGAAATGGACAAGCCTGATTTTCTCAGTAACGGATATCTTAAGGTATATTTTTGTGTTCCGGAAGATAGCGATGTTGATGGTAACTATGTTTTTGAAGTGCTTATTAATGAGATAAATTTTCGGTCCATATTTAATGAAATTAAGGATATATCTTTTGATGTACAAAAAGCAAACCGGTATTTTGACATTGTGATTCCTTATGATGAGAGAATAAATAATTATGATGGATTAACGGTAATGATAAAAAGCCATCATAAAGGAACAACCAAAACAGATTTAGAGATATATGGTTACAGTTTTTATGATGCAAGCGGAAACAATGTATTATACGATCTGAACGATATTGATCTCACAGCAACCCATTATAACCATTCGATCAAATCCAGGACTGGGATCGATCATGAAATAGTAAACGAAGATGGAGACAGTATAAGCACGTTTTTTGAATCAAATAAAACCGGTCTGTGCTTTTCTCCTTATAAAGAGGAGGTTTTCGATAATGCTCTTTATGAGATCACTGCATCATTGGATGAGGACGTTGCATTAAAAAACAGTAATTGTCGGATCACTGTTTTTGCTCCCGGCAATATGTCTATTGGCCGGGGTGTTAAGTGTAACACCGATGTTTACGGAAAGGATGATAAAGGGGAAGACCTTCTGTTAACAAGTTTTTCAATAGACTTTGATCCACAGAAAATTATGGATAAAGAGAATACTCTTGTATTTTCCGATGAAAAAGGCTATTACATAACGATCAATAAGCCTTTAAACATAGAAGAGGATCTGTCAGGTGATATTAAAGTGATGATCACCCTGGTTCAAACAAGTGCCGAAGGATATATAACGGATATTACTTTTGATGATTATGTTCATGGCATATATTCCCTCAATATTGCAGATGTAGGCATATTTAGGGATGAATCGGAAAATATCCCGAGTGTAGCATTTGTTCCGGATAAAGTCGGAAGAAAAATATATCTGGAAGATTTTGAAAATCAGTTATTTACAAACAGCGAACTACAGGTTATTCCCGCATCTGATCTATACGGTGATGTCAGGGCGGTAATCGAGAGTTTAAATACGGATATAGCTACAGTAACAGATTCAGGGGTAATAAAACCCATAAAAGCAGGTACGGCAAGGATAAAAGCCACTGAAGTGGATAGTGAGGCCGTAGCGGAATATGAATTGACTATAATCGATCCTTACCTGGAGATCGAAAATGCCAGATTTGTTGTTTTTACCGATAATGATAAATCATTTGGTGTAAATCCCGTTGGTTTTGAAGGGGGAAAATATAAATGGACCAGTTCGGCACCTGGTATTATCTCGGTGGATCAGAACGGGAATATAAAAGGTGTTTCGGCCGGAAATGCAACTATTACCGTATGTGATACGATTACGGGATATAAGGGCACCATTGATGTAAAATGTATTGATTCCGGAGGTATTAATTATTCCGATTATATTACCATCACAAGACATCCTGAAATAAGCGATGAGATCCAATCCAGGGTGGAGGAGCTTCTGTATACGGTTTATGTGCCGGTTTATGATTTCTATAATTACGGAGAATTCAGGCATATGAGCCTTAAGTACGATCACATATTGGATCAGGGTGTTTTCGGTGTTACCTCGGTATTGATAGATGAGCCTATTATTACAATGGATATAACAGCATTAAAAGAAAATCATTATGATGTTATTACGCATGAACTTATACATACCGCACAAAATTATCCTTTTATAACAACTTCGGGAGAAGATGTGACATGGCTCGGAGAAGGGCTTACCGATTATGGAAGATATATGTTCGGAATATGGAATGATCTGGATGGATGGACCTTGACACCATATTCTCCCGGACAGAATTATGATAACAGTTATGGAGTGACGGGTAATTTTATTAAATTTGTTGTTGATAATTATGACAGTCAATTTGCGGTTAAATTGAATGATGCATTTAAAGAAGAGAAGTATTCACATGATCTGTGGAAAGTACGTACCGGCTATTCCATAGAAGAACTTTGGGAAAGATATGCATCGGGAATAACTAAATAAAAGTTGCACCATTTTGAATTAATATTATATGATGCATACGCAATTTGAGAATGAGAGCAATTATTGTTGGAGGATTTTTGGTAGTTTATTTAGGGAGGTATTATGAAAAAGATACTTTTATGTCTGGTCGTGATCGCTTTGTTATTAACCGGATGCGGTAATACAAGAGAAGAAGAGGATATCGCGAAGCAGATAGAAGCTCTTTCAAAGCAGATGGAGGAATTGAAATCCTCTAACGAAAAAATGACGGCTGAATTACAGGAGGTGCAGGCTACACTGGATGAAGCTGAAAATTTGACACCTGTACCCACAGAAACGCCGGTGCCGACGGATACACCTACGCCTACGTATACACCGACACCTACAAATACATCTACACCTACGCCCACCAAAACACCCAGACCTACGGCGACACCCAAACCAACAAACATACCAAAGCCTACGAGAACGCCTACTCCCAAGCCTGTGAAAAAAACAGGGATCACTAATACAGGCGAAATAATAAATGTCAATGGATCGGATCTGATAAATTGCGTCGGAGTGGAGCCTTTAGCGAAAGGTGTAACAAATGACGAATTAAATATTGATCTTATCAGTAAAAAAGGTATTTCCGGCAGTCGTTTTAACCTTAAGGCTGTGATCAAGATCCCCAAAAATGAGGGACTGACCGGAAACTTCAAACTGGAGATCAATCCGGGTTATTCATATAGAGATAATATTTTGATATACTTGAACAAAGGTGAGATTACCAAATGTGACGAACGGTATGAAGAGATAAACGGAGTCTATTGTATTTATTATGATAGAGACTTCAATTTTGGTGAAAGTTCTAATTATAATTTTGTGAGGATAAAGCTTCACGGAACAACGGATGTTGATAAGGCATGTTTTTATTTTGGTGAAATGGTTCTTTCTACGGGTACCGATAAACTGTATCTGAATGTTAATGATACTGATGTCTCTGTTTCTGCAGTTGTTTATATAACAAAAGAAAAATATCCTGTAAATATTATCCGTGGAACTATATGGGCAATAGATATGCCTGTTGAAATATTTGTTGGACAGGAAATTGATTTCAATGTACATAGCATGGATGGAGATGAAAACATTATTTGCAGTTCAAGCAATGAGGAAGTGGCATCCATAAATGAAAGAGTCATAAAGGCACATAAAAGAGGAACGGTAGTGATCACCGGTGTAAACGGAAATACCGGCGATAAGGTTGAATGCGGATTAAAGGTAATAGAACCGTATATTAATGTTGTAAATGAAGTAAATGATGCATTTATCGGGCAAAAAATAGACTTTTCTGCGAAGAGTTTCGGAGATAAAAATGTTGATCTTAGCTGGTCTGTTTCTGATAAAAGTGTTGCCAATATAAACAAAACCACAGGTGAATTTAAAGCGTTGAGTGAAGGAAGTACTACGGTTACTGTCAAAAACGGACTGTCCGGAGTGAGTAAAAGTTTCACGGTAAACGTAAAGGATTTTTCCGATTCGGATTTTAGTAAATATGTTTCATTTAACTTCAACGGGTTGGTATCATCGGATCTTGAAAACAAGGTCAGAAAATTGATCAGAGATATTTATGAAAACGTATTTCAATTTTATAATGACGGAAAACCCGCATATGTAACTATAAATATTAAGCCTTCCGGCTTTTTTGCAAACGTGGGATCCGGGGTTCCTGCATATACCACATGGGAAAATTCGAAAGCGGTTATTTATATGAATGAAAGACATATAAATAATAATCCCAAGGATCTGGATTGTCTGACTCATGAACTCATTCATTGTGCCCAGCAATATCAAGGCCTGACCAACGATCTTGTATGGCTCATGGAAGGCCTGACAGATTACGGAAGAGGAATGTTCGGACTTTACAATGAGGAAGCGGGATGGAGATATCAGCCTTTCACTTTGGGGACCAAATATACAGACAGCTATACTGTCACAGCAGGATTTTTGGATTATCTGACCCGGAAGTTTAATAAAGAGATAGTATGGCTTTTGCATAAAGATCTGAAGGATCAGTCTTATAATGATAGTGTATGGATAGAATATACAGGCTATTCTGTTGACGGCTTATGGATGATGTACGAGGATGAAGCCATGAGTAAAGTTAAAGAATTAGGCGTAGGAGATATTCTCCCTGATTTTACTCTTCCTATACTGAGAAACGGAAATTATGATCAAACAGTTTCCTTAAGTGATTATCGAGGGAAAGTGGTGATCGTGGATTTCTGGGGACTTTGGTGCGGACCATGTCTTGATGAACTTCCTTATATCCAGAAGGTACAGGACAGGTTGGATGATCTTGTAATTTTGGGATTGTGTAATGATACTCCTCAGGATGCCACAAATTATATGAACGAAAGAGGTTTCACATTTAATGTTATTTATGATAAGGAGTATGGTTTCGGAAGAGGACAATGCGGTGTTAAAAGATGGCCTACTACTTTTCTTTTGGATAAAAACGGGAGAGTAGTAAAAGAAGAAACAGTAGATAGCAGTAATTTAAATGATTATATCAATTACATAGAAAGACTGATGGAGCAGTAACGTCAATTTTTTGGTCCAGCAGCAATTATATCTTGGTAGAGTCACTTTTTTGAACCCCGGGGACGGGGTTAGGGGTTCATTTTTGTGACCCAATTCAAATATTTGGCTCCGAGAGTCACACAGAGACCGGTCGGAGCCTTCTTTTTTCGGGAAAAATGTTGACCCAGTAACTATTTTTGGCTGATAGAGCCACTTTTGCGTCGGAGGCCATCGGGATTAGTGGCACATTTTTTGACCCGGCGGCAAGTTTTTTCGGATAGAGTCACATTTTTGAACCCATAACCTCGGCCCCGAGGTTCACATTTTTGAACCCATAACCCCGTCCCCGGGGTTCAAAAAAGCCCTCCGATGAGGAGGGCGAAATATTACAATAACATGATATTGTTTTCTTCTGCGATCTTTATGGTGTCGTCGGTCCATATGCTTGACTGAACCTCGCCGATGTGAGCCTTGCGAAGGAAGAACATGCAGATACGGCTCTGACCGATGCCGCCGCCCACGGTGTAGGGAAGGCGCTTCTCCAGGATGGCCTTCTGGAAGGGAAGCTCGGCGCGTTCCTCGCAGCCGGCCTTTTTAAGCTGGGATGCAAGTGAAACCTCGTCGACACGTATGCCCATGGAGGAAAGCTCCAGAGCCATGTCCAGCACGGGGTAGTACACGATGATGTCGCCGTTCAGTGCCCAGTCGTCGTAGTCGGGAGCACGGCCGTCGTGCTTTTCGCCTGAAGCCAGCTTGTCGCCGATCTGCATGATGAACACAGCACCTTTGAGCTTCGCGATCTTGTTCTCGCGATCCTTGGGGGTGTCGTCGGGATACATGTTTTCAAGCTCCTGAGTGGTGACGAAGGAGATCTCCTTGGGAAGGATTTCCTTAATATAGTCATATTTATTCGCGATGTAATGCTCGGTTTCGCGGAGTGCGGAGTACACCTTGCGGACTGTCATCTTCAGGTTCTCGATGTTTCTCTCGTCCTGAAGGATGATCTTTTCCCAGTCCCACTGATCCACGAAGATGGAGTGGATGTTGTCCGTGTCCTCATCCCTGCGGATGGCGTTCATGTCGGTGTAAAGGCCCTCGCCGTAAGAAAAACCGTACTTCTTAAGAGCCATTCTCTTCCATTTTGCAAGGGAATGCACGATCTCGACCTCTGCATCGCCCTGCTCCTTTATGCCGAATTTAACGGGACGTTCAACACCATTTAAATTATCATTCAGTCCTGTCTCCGGTTTAACAAATAGTGGTGCGCTGACGCGCGTAAGATTGAGCTGCTTCGAAAGCTGTCTTTCGAAATAGTCTTTGAGATGCTTGATAGCGCCCTGGGTTTCCTTGACGCCAAGCTCAGACCTGTAGTTCTCAGGAATTCTGAATCTCTCCATGGTTTACCTCCCTTTTAATATTTTAATGCAATAAATAATAAAAGCCATTTTACGACTGTCGAGGGGGTTTGTCTACAATTTTTTGAAATTTTTGAAGGAAATGAGCCATTGGGGACGGGGTTATGGGTTCATTTTGGCGCTTTGCGCCGAAAAATGAACCCATAACCCCGTCCCCAAAGGGTCAAAAAATGAGCCTATAACCCCGTCCCCGGGTGTCAAAAAGTGAACCCCTAACCCCGTCCCCAATGGCTCATTTCCCTGTCGCAATCTTTATCATTTCTTTCTTTACAAATATGAGAAAAGATGATAAACTTTTGACAAATCGGCTATTATTTTTATAACCAACAATATAAGCCACAAATTTAGGAGGAAAAAATATGTCCAGAGCAAAACAGTCAATGGACGGTAACACCGCTGCGGCTCACGTAGCCTATGCATTCACAGATGTTGCTGCCATTTACCCGATTACTCCTTCCAGCCCCATGGCAGATTATGTTGACCAGTGGTCAGCACAGGGACAGGAAAACATCTTCGGTAACCAGGTTAAGGTCGTTGAAATGCAGTCTGAAGCCGGTGCGGCCGGAACTGTACACGGATCACTTGCCGTAGGTGCCATCACCACAACATTCACAGCATCACAGGGTCTTCTTCTGATGATCCCCAACATGTATAAGATCGCTGCTGAACAGCTTCCTTGCGTTTTCGACGTATCAGCTCGTACAGTAGCTACACAGTCACTTAACATTTTCGGTGACCATTCCGACGTATATGCATGCCGCCAGACCGGTTTTGCTATGCTTTGCGAAAGCAATCCTCAGGAAGTTATGAACCTTTCACCCGTTGCTCACCTTGCAGCTATCGAAGGTAAGGTTCCTTTCCTTAACTTCTTCGATGGTTTCCGTACATCTCACGAGATCCAGAAGATCGAGAAGTGGGACTACGAAGATCTGAAGGAAATGTGCAACATGGACGCTGTAAAGGCATTCCGTGAGCACGCTCTTAACCCTGAGCATCCCGCAATGCGCGGTTCTCATGAAAACGGAGACGTTTTCTTCCAGCACAGAGAAGCTTGCAACCCTGTTTACGAAGCACTTCCCGCTGTAGTAAAGAAGTACATGGGCAAGATCAATGAGAAGCTCGGTACAGATTATGATCTCTTCAACTACTACGGAGCAAAGGACGCTGACAGAGTTATCGTTGCCATGGGTTCCATCTGCGATGTAGCGGAAGAAGTTATAGATTATCTTACAGCTAAGGGCGAGAAGGTAGGTCTCATCAAGGTTCGTCTTTACAGACCCTGGGTTTCCGAGAGCTTCCTTGCAGCACTTCCCAAGACAGCTAAGAAGGTTGCTGTTCTCGACAGAACAAAAGAGCCCGGATCACTCGGTGAGCCTCTCTACCTCGATGTTGCAACAACACTTCGTGAGGCAGGTCTCAACGACGTTATCCTTACAGGCGGACGTTACGGTCTCGGTTCCAAGGATACACCTCCGTCATCCGTATTCGCTATTTATACAGAGCTTGCAAAGGCACAGCCTAAGAGCCGTTTCACCATCGGTATCGTAGATGATGTTACCAATCTTTCACTTCCCGAAGTTAAGCCCGCACCCATCACAGCTACACCCGGTACAGTTGAGTGTAAGTTCTGGGGTCTCGGCGGCGACGGAACAGTTGGTGCCAACAAGAACTCCACAAAGATCATCGGTGACCACACCGACAAGTACATCCAGGCATACTTCCAGTATGACTCCAAGAAGACCGGTGGTATTACAATTTCTCACCTTCGTTTCGGTGACAAGCCCATCCGTGCTCCTTACTACATCAACCAGGCAGACTTCGTAGCCTGCCACAACCCTTCCTATGTTATCAAGGGTTACAAGATGGTTCAGGATGTTAAGCCCGGCGGAATCTTCATGATCAACTGCCAGTGGACAGATGAAGAGCTTGCTGAGCATCTTCCTGCAGAAGCTAAGCAGTACATCGCTAAGAACAACATTCAGCTCTACACCATTAACGCTATCGATAAGGCTATCGAGATCGGTATGGGTAAGAGAACAAATACTATCCTTCAGTCCGCATTCTTCAAGCTCGCTAACGTAATGCCTATCGATCAGGCAGTAGAATTCATGAAGGCAGCTGCCAAGAAGTCCTACGGTAAGAAGGGTGATGCAGTAGTTGAAATGAACTATAAGGCTATCGATGCCGGCGTAGATGCAGTTCATAAGGTAGCTGTACCTGCCGATTGGGCAGATGCAAAGGTTGAGAAGAAGGCTATCAAGCGTGAGGGCCGTCCCGCTACCGTTAAGATGGTTAACGAGCTCCTTGATCCTATCGGACTTATGGATGGTGATTCCCTTCCTGTTTCCGCATTTAAGGATATCGCTGACGGTCAGTTCGAGACAGGTGCTTCCCAGTATGAGAAGCGCGGTACAGCGGTTATGGTTCCTCAGTGGGATCCCAACACCTGCGTACAGTGTAACTCCTGCGCATTCGTATGCTCACATGCTACGATCCGTCCTTTCATCCTTGATGCAGCTGAAGTTAAGGCAGCTCCCGCAAACATCAAGCTTGCAGATTCCAAGCATGCAACAGATGCTTCCATGAAGTTCATCATGTCTGTATCTCCTCTGGACTGCATGGGATGTGGCGAGTGCGTAACCGTATGTCCTGCAGCAGCTAAGGGCGCTCTTAAGATGGTTCCTCAGGAAACACAGAGCGACGAGCAGCCTGTATTCGATTATCTCGTTGCAAATGTTGGCAAGAAAGAGATCAAGCCTGCATTTACAGACGTTACACCTATCGGTTCTCAGTACAACCAGCCTCTGCTTGAGTTCTCAGGCTCCTGCGCAGGATGTGCCGAGACATCATATGCAAGACTCATCACACAGCTCTTCGGTGAGAATATGTACATTTCCAATGCTACAGGTTGTTCTTCCATCTGGGGTGGTCCTGCAGCAACATCACCTTACACAGTAAATAAGGATTCCTTACAGGGTCCCGCTTGGTCCAACTCCCTCTTCGAGGATAACGCTGAGCACGGCTTCGGTATGTACCTTGGCCAGCAGGTTCTTCGTAACCAGCTCATCGAGAAGCTCGAGAAGATGTGTGCAGGCGAGAAGGCTCCCGAGAGCCTCAAGGCTGCTATCAAGCAGTTCCTTGCTACAAAGGATGACACCAGAAACAATACAAAGGATGCTAAGGCTCTCATCGCTGAGCTTGAGAAGTTCGAGCCCAACTGCGAGTGCGGATGCGCTACAGAGATCCTTTCCAAGAAGCAGTACCTCGCTAAGAAGTCCGTATGGATCTTCGGTGGTGACGGATGGGCTTACGATATCGGTTTCGGCGGTCTCGACCACGTACTTGCTTCCGGCGAGAACGTAAACGTATTTGTATTCGATACAGAAATGTACTCCAATACAGGCGGTCAGGCTTCCAAGGCTTCCAACGTCGGTGAAGTTTGTCAGTTCGCTGCAGCAGGTAAGGAGATCAAGAAGAAGTCTCTTGCAGAGATCGCTATGAGCTACGGTTATGTATATGTTGCTCAGATCGCTCTCGGTGCTAACCCTGCTCAGGCAGTTAAGGCGATCGCTGAGGCTGAAGCTTACAACGGACCTTCACTCATCATCGGCTACGCTCCCTGCGAACTCCACGGAATCGCTAAGGGCGGCATGAACCATTGCCAGGATGAAATGAAGAAGGCTGTTAAGGCAGGTTACTGGAACCTCTTCTCCTTCAATCCTGCTCTCAAGGCAGAAGGAAAGAATCCTTTCACCCTTACATCCAAGGCAGGCGACGGAACATATCAGGAATTCCTCAACAACGAGTCACGTTACACATCACTCATCAAGGCATTCCCGGATCGTGCTACCGAGCTCTTTGCTAAGTCTGAGACTCTTGCAAGCGAGAGATATGAGCATCTCTTAAAGCTTGTTGAGCTCTACAAGTAATTAAATAATGATCTTTATCCGGCAGGCATATCTTTTGTCTGCCGGTTTTCTTTTTTTCACCCGAAATCTGCCCTCTCTCCGATAAAGATTTCTTTCCTAAATCCGCCGCGTGTGTTATACTTACTATTTAAGTAAAAGGGAGCATGGGGACTCATGTGTTCGGAAAGGAAAATATATGAAGATCAACATATACTACGGCGGAAGAGGATTGATTGAAGACTCCACACTTTATGTACTTCAGAAGATCACGGAAGTTTTGGAAGAACTCCGGGTGGAGGTAAACCGTTACAATCTCTACGAGAGTAAGAGCGAGATCGCTGCACTGTCTTCAAGCGTAAAAAATGTGGATGGTGTCATTCTGGCCGTAAATGTGGAGTGGTACGGTATCGGCGGCTATATGCAGGAATTTTTGGATGCCTGCTGGCTTTACGGTGATAAGGATAAGATCAGAAAAACCTACATGATGCCTGTTGTCATTTCCAACACCTGGGGCGAAAGAGATGCGGAGCTGACACTCAACAAATCCTGGGAGCTTTTGGGAGGTGTCCTTGCACCCGGTATCACTGCCTATGTGGCTTCACAGTCGGAGTTTGAGACCAATTCGGATTATGCGGCCATAATCGAAAAGAAGGCCGAGGATCTCTATCGTACGATAAAGCAGAATCCCACCACATTGCCCGGCAGCATATCAAATCTTATGGAAGGCAGGATAGAGCACACTTCCATGCCCTTGACCCCGGAAGAGAGCGAACAGCTTTCCAAGTATGTTTCGGATGACAAGTATGTTAAGAAACAGAAAGAAGACATAGAAGAACTCTCCGAGATATTCTCATCTCTCATGGGCCAGGGTGAAAGCGGGCAGGAATTTATCAAGAATTTCAAGGAAAATTACATTCCGCCCAAGGATGATACCAAGGTTGTTTTCGAGCTTAAGATGACAGACACGGAAAAGAGTCTTGTTGTGGACATAAGCAAGGAAAGACTCAGGATCTACTATGGTGAGTGTGAGAAACCCGATGTGGTAGCCACCACCACCCGTGAGACCATAAACCGCATTGTGAACGGACGACAGACCTTCCAGGGAGCATTCATGACCGGAGGCCTTTCCGCAAAGGGCGATTTTAAGATCGTTAGAACCTTTGACAATTATTTCAGGTTTCAGAAATTATAATTGAAGCGGTGCTGTGAGCCTGCTTACCCCGGTTCATTATAAATATATACGGAGGAAAACAGATGAAAAAATTTATAGCAACGATCATTACGGCCGTAATGGTTGTAACAATGGCAAATCCCGTTATTGCCCTGGCATCCTTTAAGGGCTACGGCGAGGACGGACAGACCCATTCCGAAGTGGCATTTTCGGATATGGAATTTGAAGGATATGACGGTGAAAACCTTCGTAAGATCCTCGATGACATGGAAGCCAAGAGAGGCGACGCTAAGAATGCGACTGCCATCGTGGAGGATTACAAGGCTATCTCTAAGGAGTTTGATACATTTGCGACACAATATGCCTTAAATAACATCCGTTACTACGGAAATCCTTTGATCGAGGAGTATGCGGAGATAGATCTGGAGCTGTCCTCTCTTTGGACAGAGCTGGCTGACGCTACCATGATCGGGATCCGTGAAGCCTTAAAGTCCCCTTGCGGAGATGCTCTCAAGGCTTACATTGACAATGAGGAGCTGGTGGAGGATTATCTGGAATACGAGGATATGACCGAGAGACAGATGGAGCTTTCTGTCATCGGCGATAAACTGGTCCAGGAGTACGACGAATCCGAGCAGAAGACCTATACCGTTGAAGTTGACGGCCGTGAATGGACCGCCTACGATGCGGAAGAAGCATATTATAATGAGGAGATAGATCAGGAAACCTACTATGCCATTTCTTTGGAGATCTCCCGTAAGAGAAATGCAGTGGAAGCGGAAATATATGCCAAGCTGGTAAACGCTAAGAATGAGAGCGCCAGGATCGACGGCTACAGGAACTACGCTGAATATGCCTATAAGGACGTTTATAACAGAGACTACAGCCTGGATGATGCCAAGAGACTTTACTCTTATGTAAAAAAATACTTTGTTCCCCTTGCAGACAGGCTTTACACCTACTATTACTCCACAGCTGTATTGGTTGCGGATAGCATATATTCCGACTACGTCATGGAAGATGAGGAACTTGTAGACCTTATCGAGCCCTACGTGGCCAAGGTAGATACGGGCCTTGTGGAAGCCTATGATTACCTGAAAAAGTATCATACCTATGAGATGGACCATTCCCAGACCAAGATACAGGCAGGTTACACCACCAGCCTTTATCAGTACGGCTGTCCTTTCATCTTCAACTGCCCCGACGGTTCCTACTACGATGTGGAGACCTTGATCCACGAGTTCGGTCACTACAATAACTCTTTCCACAATGACGTTTCCTGCCTTGAGGATATGACCAACATGGACGTGGCCGAGATCCACTCTCAGGGTCTTGAAATGCTGATGCTGGATTACTTTGATGACATTTACGGCCAGCAGAACGCCAGCGCTGTAAGATTTGCAACTCTTTATAACCTGGTAAGTTCCGTTATCCAGGGCTGTCTCTATGATGAATTCCAGAATGAGGTCTTCGCTTACGAAGGAGAGATCACAGCCACCGAGTGTAACAGGATCTTCAGAAGACTGGCTGAGGAGTACGGTCAGAAGTACGGTAACGATCTTGACGAAGCCTTTGACTGGGTGCAGGTAAATCACACCTATCATCAGCCTTTGTACTATATGAGCTATGCCACATCGGCTCTTGCTTCCTTTGATATTTTCGCTCTGGCAGCAAAGGACAGAAAAGGCGCCATCGATCTTTATATGACGCTCACTACTTACGGTCTCAACACACCTCTCTGCGAGCTTCTTGAGACGGTGGGACTTCCCGACATCTTTGAGGAAGAGACCATTAAGACCATCGTAAGTGACATTGACAAGTATTCCGACGACATCTATAAGGGTGGTGATACCTACAAGCTGGGTGTGAAGATCATCATCGGTTTTATAGTTGTAGTTCTGGTTATTATAGCAGTCATAGTGCTTCTCATCGTTCTTCACATCAAGAAGAAAAAGAAGAAGAGAGCCCTTGCTGCCGCAGCTGAGCAGACGGTTTACGATACCGACACCATGGGTTCGGAAAACACAGTTTCCGGTGATGAGGCAGAAGTCAGCAGTAACGACGAAGCCGGAAGTGCCGGAGAGGAAGCAGAAGTCAGCAGTAATGACGAAGCAGGAGTCGATAGCGGAGACGAAGGAAACAATTGATCCGGTCATAAACCGGAAACCCTATCATTAAGAGGTGAATATGGGAATCTTACTTAAGAACATCCTTGCTGTGCTGCCCGAGAACGGAAAAGTTTCGGAAAGCGAAAAGGACGTAGTAAAAGAAACAAGCATATGTATTGACGGCGGTCGGATTGTCGCTATAGGCGACATTCCGACCGGCTTTAAGGCAGATAAGGTGATCGACGGTCATGATAAGCTGGTAATTCCCGGACTTATCAACTGTCACACCCATTCCTACATGGCTTTCATGAGAAATGTGGCCGACGACCTTTCCTTTATGGACTGGCTCTTCGGAACCATCGATCCCATAGAGCAGAAGATGACGGATGAAGATGCCTACCAGGGCGCATGCCTTGCCATCATCGAAATGATGAAGAGCGGAACCACCTGCTTTAACGATATGCAGATGAACATCCATCAGACCACAAGAGCGGTGAAGGAGTCCGGTATCAGAGCGTCCATATGCCGGGGCCTTGTGGGAAGCGGTAATGATGAAGGCGGTCAGAGAAGACTCCGTGAGGCTTTTGAAGAAAAGGAAGCGGCAGCGGACTGCGACAGACTCACCTTCATGCTGGGACCTCACGCCCCCTACACCTGTGATGATGCCTATATGCGCATAGTTTCCGAAAAAGCCAAAGAGAATCATATGGGCATACATGTTCACCTTTCGGAAAGCGAGAACGAGATCAAACAGATCAAGGAAAGATGGGCCTGCACGCCTATCGAAATGGCGGAGAAAAACGGGCTCTTCGACGTGAACTGCATCGCGGCCCATTGTGTGCAGATCACGGACGAGGACATCGAGATCCTTAAGAAACTCAAGGTGAACGTGGTCACGAACCCTGCCAGCAACATGAAGCTGGGGAACGGATTTGCGCCGGTAAAGAAGCTTCTGGACGCAGGCGTGAACGTATGCCTGGGTACGGACGGCGCGGCCAGCAACAATTCTTTGAACATGTTCCACGAAATGAGCCTTCTGGCCCTGATACACAAGGGATTGTACAGAAATCCCCAGTGTGTGTCTGCACGCGACACCTTCAGGATTGCTACTATCAATGGTGCTAAGGCTCTGGGACTGGAAAATGAGATAGGTTCCATAGAGGTGGGCAAGAAAGCGGATCTGGCGATCCTGGATCTCAACAATCCTTCGCTGATGCCCGCAAACAACCTGATCGCCGGACTTTCCTACTCGGCCAACGGCTCGGAAGTGGATACGGTGATCATAGACGGCAGGATAACCATGGAAGGAAGAAAAATATTGACCATGGATGAGCAGGAAACATATGCCCGGGTGAACGATATCATAAAGCGTATGGGACTTGCGGATAAGGAGTATTAAATGAGCAGTGAGATCAGAGACATTAATCTGGCGGAGTCGGGAAGACAGAAGATCGAATGGGTTAAGAGAAATTGCGATCTTTTAAGAACGTTGGAAGGGGAATTCACGAAAGAGCAGCCCTTTAAGGGCAAGAAGATCAGCCTTTCCGTGCATCTTGAGGCGAAGACCGCCTACCTTTGTAAGGTGCTGGCGGCAGGCGGTGCAGAGATGCATATCACAGGCTCCAACCCTCTTTCCACCCAGGATGACGTGGCAGCCGCCCTTGTGGCTGACGGCCTGGAGGTACATGCCTGGTACGGCGCCACGCCCGAAGAGTACAACATGCACATCCGTCATGCCCTGGAGTGCGGCCCCAACATCATCATCGATGACGGCGGCGATCTGGTGAACATGATCCACAGCGAAATGCCGGAGCTGATCCCCAATATCATCGGTGGCTGCGAAGAGACCACCACAGGCATAATCCGGCTCGAGGCCATGAACAAGGCAGGAAAGCTCATGTTCCCCATGGTGCGCGTAAACAATGCGGATTGCAAGCATTTCTTCGATAACAGATACGGTACGGGACAGTCCGTATTTGACGGTATAAACAGAACAACCAACCTTATAGTGGCAGGCAAGAACGTGGTTGTCGCAGGATATGGCTGGTGCGGTAAGGGTACTGCCATGAGGGCAAAGGGCCTGGGCGCCCGCGTCATCGTTACCGAGATCGACCCCGTAAAGGCCATCGAAGCGGTTATGGACGGTTTTGACGTAATGCCCATGAACGAGGCGGCTAAGATCGGTGATTTCTTCATCACCGTTACGGGCTGCGAAAAAGTCATCGACGAAGAGGATTTTGCCGTTATCAAGGACGGTGCCATCCTCTGTAACGCAGGTCATTTCGACTGCGAGATAGATATGAAGCGCCTCAGGGAGATCGCTGTGGAGCAGCGTGAAATGAGAAAGAACATCATGGGCTACAAGCTTCCCACAGGTCAGTGGATCTATGTTCTGGCAGAAGGCAGACTTGTAAATCTGGCAGCCGGAGACGGACATCCCGCCGAAATCATGGATATGAGCTTTGCCATTCAGGCTCTTTCCGCCAAGTATCTTGTGGAGCACGGTAAGGAGCTTAAGGAAAAGCTCATCGATGTTCCCCGTGAAGTGGATGAAGCTGTGGCTGTAAGAAAGCTGAATTTCCTGGGTAAGAAGATCGATGTTCTCACACCCGAGCAGGATAAGTATCTCCACAGCTATAATCTGTAGTTCAGAAAGGACTGTATATGAAGATCGGTATCATCGGAGCAATGGAGTCGGAAGTAGGCGGACTCAGAGACAGGCTTGAAGGCTGGAAACTTAAAAAGATCGCGGGAATGGGCTTTTGCTCAGGCAAGCTTTCCGGAAATGATGTGATAGTGGTAAAGTGCGGAGTGGGCAAGGTCAATGCCGCCATCTGTGCGGAGATCCTCTGCGAGCATTTTAAAGTGGACTATATCATCAACACCGGCGCTGCGGGAAGTCTTGATCCCCGTATCAACATCGGTGATGTGGTGATCTGTACCGAGGCGGTCCAGCATGATATGGACTGCGTGGGCTTCGGATCGCCTCTTGGAAAGATCCCCTTCCTTAAAACTTCCGAATTCCCTTCGGATGACGGCCTTCGCAGCCTTGCCAAGAGCATCTGCGAAGAGGTGTGTCCCGATATCAGATGCTTTGAGGGCAGGATCGCTACCGGTGATCAATTCATATGCGATAAAGACCATAAAGATTTTATAGTATCCAATTTTAAAGCCCTTTGTTGTGAAATGGAAGGCGCTGCTGTCGCTCAAACAGCTTATCTTAACGATGTCCCTTTCCTTATCATCCGTGCGATCTCCGACAAGGCGGATGCTTCGGCTGAAATGGACTATCCGGCTTTTGAAAGGATGGCCGCCTGGCATTCAATAAAAATCTTAACAGAAATGGTAGGTAAGCTCTAAAAGAAATGAAAACAGTTAAAAAAGTACTTAATTACATTTTTATCGACGGCCTTGGCGGTATGGCGTTGGGCCTCTTTGCGACCCTGATCATCGGAACCATCATCAAGCAGGTGGGTTCCTATATTCCCGGCATGATCGGAACCTACATCGTTTACATCGGTTCCATGGCATGTTCCCTTACGGGTGCGGGCATAGGCTGTGGCGTCGCAGTAAAGTTTAAGGAAAAGCCTCTGGTCATCTTCTCTGCCGCATCCTGCGGTATGATCGGTGCCTATGCTTCCAAGATAATCGCAGGTACGGTATTTACCACCGTTACCACTCTGGCAGGCCCCGGAGAACCTCTGGGTGCCTATATCGCAGCTCTTACAGGCATCACTGTGGGACGTCTGGTAGCGGGCAAGACCAAGCTGGATATTCTGGTAACCCCTTCCGTTACCATAATTTCCGGTGCGGTAGCGGGCCTCATTCTCGGACCTCCGATCTCAGCCTTCATGACCTGGCTGGGGGACATCGTCAACTGGTCCACAGAGCAGCAGCCCATCCTCATGGGAATCCTTGTTTCCGTAATTATGGGCATGATCCTCACACTTCCCATTTCTTCGGCAGCTCTCGGCCTCATCCTGGGTCTTTCCGGCCCGGCAGCGGGTGCGGCTACCATCGGTTGCTGCTGCAACATGATCGGCTTTGCGGTAGCCAGCTATCGTGAAAACGGCATCGGCGGTTTCTTCGCCCAGGGTCTCGGAACCAGCATGCTTCAGGTACCCAATATCATGAAGAAGCCCGTGATCTGGCTTCCCGCCATTATTTCCTCCGCCATCCTCGGACCCATCGGCATTACCCTTTTTGGAATGACCAATAATGCCACAGGTTCCGGAATGGGCACCAGCGGCCTCGTAGGCCAGCTCATGACCTGGCAGGTGATGACAGCCACAGAAAGTCCCGTTATCGTCCTGGTAAAGATCCTTCTTTTCCACTTCATCCTTCCCGGAGTGCTTGCTTTCCTGATCTCCGAGATCATGCGCAGGAAAAACATCATCAAGCCCGGCGACCAGAAACTCGAAGTATAAAATGACACCCGGGGACGGGGTTAGTGGTTCACTTTTTGAGCCTCGGGGACGGGGTTAGTGGTTCACTTTTTGAGCCTTTGGGGACGGGGTTAGGGGTTCATTTTGGCGCTTTGCGCCGAAAAATGAACCCC
>JAEEGK010005431.1_pt1 | contig 30824 bp, 21 predicted proteins | sample 8958771 | NCBI WGS metagenome assembly JAEEGK01 (sample SAMN16246547, study PRJNA631951) | gut metagenome | biome: gut microbiome; feature: rumen; material: SC-attached | host: Bos | place: Iran: Karaj | collected 2018-10
CCCGCGGCCCTGTGGTGCGCCATCAACAACGGCGTGAATCCCTACCATGCCCCGGGCACCCCGGAGCCGGAACGCACCGGCGTCGCCACAGGCTACCTCTATGAAATGAACAGCATGGAGGAGGTTCTGGAGGCCTACCGGAAGCAGATCGACTTCTTCACCAAATGGGAAGTCACCATGGTGAACTGCTACGAGTTCCTCTATGCCGAGCGCATGCCCCTGCCCCTGGTCTCCGCCACGGTGGAGGGCTGCATGGAGAGCGGGCTGGACGTGCTCTGGGGCGGCTCCAAGTACACCAACACCGGCAACTCCAGCATCGGCCACGGCAACGTGGCGGACAGCCTGAACATCATCGACCAGGTATGCTTCCGGGATAAGATCGCCACCACCCGGGAGCTGTACGACGCCCTGATGCACAACTGGGAGGGCTACGAGGAGCTGCGCCAGATCATCCAGGGCCGCTGCACCCACTTCGGCAACAACAATCCGGAGGCGGACAAGTATCTGAAGTTCACCGCCGACACCTACGTGGAGGGCATCACCCGGGGCGTCAGCCCCCGGGGCAACCACTGGACCGCAGGCTGCTGGCCCGTGACCCTGAACGTGGTCTACGGCGGCATGGTGTGGGCCACCCCGGACGGGCGGAAGCTGGGGGATCCCCTTTCCGACGGCATCTCTCCGGTGCAGTCCATGGATAAGGAAGGCCCCTTCTCCACCATCAACTCCATCCTGAAATTCGACCAGAGCACCTATTCCAACGGCACCCTCTGCAACATGAAGTTCCATCCCACCGCCCTCCAGGGGGAGGCGGGAGACCAGAAGCTCCGGGCCGTCATGGAGGCCTATTTCAAGGGCGGCGGCATGGAGCTGCAGATCAATGTCGTCTCCGCGGACACCCTGCGCTCCGCCCAGGAGAACCCCAAGGAATATCAGGACCTGGTGGTCCGGGTGGCGGGCTTCTCCGCCTACTTCGTGGAGGTGTACAAGGCCGCCCAGGACGACCTGATCCGCCGCACGGAAATGAGCATCTGAGAAAACGAAGCCACGGGAGCCTCCCCTTCGGAGGCTCCCGTTTTTTCTGCCGCAAAAACGGTAATATAATGGCAGCGGATCCGGTGTATAAGGGTGAGAGGCCTTGATACGCAAACAAGGAGGTGTCTGAATGGAGGACAGTCAGATCATTGCACTGTATTGGGATCGGTCCGAAGAAGCCATATCAGAGACCGCCGGGAAATACGGCAAATACTGCCTCGCCATAGCCCGGAATATCCTGAACAATGACGAGGACGCGGAGGAGTGCGTGAGCGACGCCTATCTGCGGGTCTGGAACGCCATCCCGCCCATGCGGCCGAACCGGCTGCAGACCTATCTCGGCAGGATCGTCCGGAATCTTTCCCTCAACAAACGGGAGAAGGCGTCTGCGGAAAAGCGCGGGGCCGGGCAGATCCCGCTCATTCTGGATGAACTGGAGGAGTGCATCCCGAACGAGACCCGGGAGGATGTCGTTACAGAGACCATCCTGATCCGGGATGTGCTGGATCGGTTCCTGGCTGCGCTGCCTCCGGATGCGCGAAAGATCTTTGTCCGCAGGTATTGGTACATGTCCTCCCTGAAGGAGATCGCAGAGGAATACAGGATATCCGAAGGAACCGCGGCCGTTTCTCTTCTGCGAACCAGAAGGAAGCTGAAATCCGTGTTGGAGAAAGAAGGGATCCATCTATGAAAACGGAACGTCTGCTGAATCAGATCGGTGAGATCGACGACCGCTATATTGCCGAAGCCGCACCGGCGGCGAAGAAGGAGGCAAAACCCCGGCGGATCCGGTGGGCCGCCGCGGCAGCCTGTTTATGTCTCGCCGGTATCGGCCTATTGGCCGCCATCCGGGGCGGGCGCCCTTCTAAAGCCGAAGGCTCCTTCCCAACGACCTCAATTTCTTACCGTGTTGAGCTGACCAGCGACTCCGGGGGCGACGAGCAATGGGATCCGGCCCATGTTCAGTTGATCACCGCGGATCAGGGGATCTGTCTTCCGGCTTCCCCAAAAAGCCCCGACGATACCGGAGCCGGGGAAGTCTCCCTTTACGTTCCCCCTATCGAGGCGCCAACGGAAGGATCCGGCGAAATGAGCGTCGAAGAAGCGGAGGAATATGCCTATCTTGACCTGGATTCCGCGACTGAAGAGATGAAGGAGAAGATCCTGGAGGCCCGCCGGACCATTATTTTTCATTCCAGATGGGTGGCTGACGGGTATTCCGGAAATATCGTAAACGTGATAACGGGCGAAGTCGAGCCCCTTCCCACATTCTCGGAACTTTTTCCCGGCTGGGATCTGCCGGTATACGATACCTCGCAGGAACACGTCACCCAGGACGGGCTGGGCGTCAATTGCCTGTACGGTCTGGAACTGACCGTGGTTCAGGTGGCTGACGACTTCCTGCGTGGCGCTGCCCGGGAACCGATGAACCGGTTTGACGCAGACCAGATCATCACCGTTTACCCTCCGGAGAATGGTTCAATGAATACCCTTGACGTCAAAGCCGGGGACTCGGTTTTCATCTCCTATTTTGGAAAGAACTGCAGCGTGTCGGACAGCGTCATCCGGGCAGAGGCCATAGAGCATACCTCTCCCTTCGATCCCGAGCCGTAAAGGAATCGGGGCAGATCGGGAAAAGGAGGAGCCATCGAGCGCTTGCAAGCATCCGCGGCATTTTCGGCTTCCGCGGATGCGCAGCCCGCGAGATTAGCCCCGTTTCCCCCGTCTCCTCCCGGCGAAGCGAATGCTTCGCCGCGAAAAGGAGGAGCCATCGAGCGCTTGCAAGCTTTCGGCGGAGGGCATACCCCGGCGACGAAAGCGCAGCCCGCGAGATTTGCGACGACGCCGTTTCCTTTTTGTCACTTGACTCCCCCCGGTTAGTCTTGGTAAACTGATAGGGAACACGGACGGATCACCGGAATGGAGTGCAAGTCTCCGCGAGTCGGTCACTGTGAAGCTGCTTCGGCAGATAAGTCAGATACGGCCCGTTCCGTGGGTATGGTTCTCTGCCGAAACCGGAGCGACCGCCGCAGGAGGATGTTGGCGCGCCCGGAAGGGCGCGCCTTTGTGCGTCCATGGGCTTCCGGCGGGGAGAAGGAGGACAAGGGACATGAAAAAATGCATGGACGCGGATAATCTCCACCGCCGGCTGGCCAAGATCCTGGGCCAGGTCCAGGCCATCGACCGGATGATCGACGAGGAGATCCCCTGCGAGGATATCCTCTCCCAGCTCAACGCCGCCAAAAGCGCCCTGAACAAAGTGGGCCAGGTGGTGCTGGAGGGACACATCCGGCACTGCGTCCTGAATGCCGTCAGGCAGGGGGACGAGGAAGCCCTGGAGAACTTCACCAAAGCCATCGAGCGGTTTGCCAATATGCAGTAAGAGCATGGAAAAAGAGAAAGAGCAGCGGAAAGACCCGGCGGAATTCCTCCGCCGGGTCTTTCCCTGTAAAAGAGCGATTCAGTCCTTGAAATAGTCCGACAGCGCCGCCGGCAGGTCGGAAAAGGCCCGGAGCGTCCGGTCCGGGGCCTCGGCTTCCCCGAAGCCGTAGGCCGCGTGGAAGAAGGGGATCCCCGCCTCCCGGGCGGAAAGCTCATCTCCCCGGGTATCCCCCACGTATACCGCTCGGTCCAGCCTTTCCCGTTCACAGAGCAGGCGGATGTTGCCCCCTTTGCTCAGGCCGGTGCTGTGGTCCAGGAAACCGTCGAACAGATCCCGAAAGCCGTGGGCCTCCAGAAAGGTGTCGATATACCCCTCCTGGCAGTTGCTGATGATGTACAGCTTCCAGGCGGGCTTCAAAGCCTCCAGAGTCTCCCGCAGCCCGGGGTACAGGATCCCGCCGTAAGCCGCCAGGTCTATGAGCTCCTCCCGGCAGCAGGCGTCGATGGCCTCCAGTCCCCGCTCCGGGGTCTCCTCCGGCAGCAGGATCGCGGCGAATTCCTCCGCCGTCTTCCCCATATGGGACCGGAGCTGCGGGGCGGTCACGGTCACGCCGTATGCCCCCAGCACCCGGTTCCAGGCGGGGGTGAGTCGGTCCACGCTGTCCCACAGGGTGCCGTCCAGATCAAACAAAACGCCGCAGTTCATGCCCTGATTCTCCGATCCTCAGATATCTGTAAGCATATGGTAAGCGGTCTCCGTCGCCTGCCAGATGGTGGCGGGACTGTCGCAGTCCCCCAGCTGGATGAATTCCGGGGCGCAGAAGCGGAGCCCGTCCGCCTCCTCCCGCCGGGGCTTCCGTCCCAGGGCCACGGCCACCGTATCCCCGGGGATAAAGACCTCCCCGTCCGGTCCCTCCGCCCTGACCCCCTTGGGGGTGATCTCCGTCACTTTGGTCCTCAACCGAGGGGTGATCCCCAGGCGCTTCAGCTGGAGCTGGATGCTGGAACCCTGGAGGATATTGCTGCCGGAGTTCAGCATGGGGGCCATCTCCAGGATCTCCACCTCATGCCCCAGGTCCCCCAGGTAGACGGCCAGCTCGCAGCCCACCAGGCCGCCGCCCAGGATGACCACCTTTTTCCCCGCCTTCTCCGGGGCGGGGTACAGGTCCTCCGCCAGGATGACGTTCTTCCCCTCCAGCCCCGGGATGGGGGGCAGGGCCGCGTCCGCCCCCAGGGCGGCCACGATCACGTCCGGCTCCAGGCTCCGGGCCAGCTCCGGGGTGAGGGGGGTATTCAGGCGCACGTCGATCCCGGCCTTCTCCAGCCTTCTGGCCTGCAGGGCCAGATACTGGCCCAGATGCTTCTTGAAGGGGACCTTCTCTTCGCACAGAAGGACGCCTCCCAGCTTATCCGTCTTTTCGAACAGGGTGACTTTGTGTCCCCGCTTCGCCGCGGTGAGGGCCGCCTGCATGCCGCCTACGCCGCCCCCGGCCACCAGCACGGTCTTGCTCTCCGTGGCGGGCGGGGCGAATTTCGTCTCGTGCTCGCTGCCGATCTCCGGGTTCAGGGCACAGGCGAAGAGGCCCCGCATGATGAGACTGGAGAAACAGGTGAAGCAGCGCATGCAGTGGGTGATGTCCTCCTCCCGGCCCTCCCGGGCCTTGTTGGGCAGGTCGGGGTCGCAGATGAGGCCCCGGGCCAGCTCCACCACGTCCGCCTGGCCGGAGGCCAGGATCTCCTCCATCATGGCGGGATCGGAGAGGGCGCCTACCGTGGCCACCGGGGTCTTCACATGCTTTTTGATCTCCGCCGCATATTTCACGTTCACCCCGTCGGGCAGAAACATGTTGGGATGGGTGACGGTGAAGACCTCCGATACCTCATGGCTCCCGGCGGAGACGTGGATCAGGTCCACCTTCCCGTCCAGGGCCTCCGCGATGCGGATGCCGTAATCCGTATCGTAGCCTCCCTCGTAGCATTCGGAGCCGCTGATGCGGATCTCGATGGGGTAATTGGGACCCACCGCTTCCCGGACCGCGGCGATGACGGCCAGAGGGAAGCGCATGCGCTTCTCGAAGGTGCCGCCCCATTCGTCCGTCCGGGTATTGAAATAGGGGTGCATGAACTGATGCATGAGCCAGCCGTGGCCTCCGTGGAGGGTGATCATGCCGAAGCCGCAGGATTTGGCGAAGCGGGCGGCCTCCGCATGCTTGCGGATGGTGTAGCGGATCATCTCCTCGTCCATGGCGTAGGCGTGGACCGGATGGCCGAAGCTGCCCTCCGTATCGCACTCCACCGGGCCGTATACCTTGTGGCCCTGGCTGTAGGAGATGCGGGCGCTGCAGCCCCCGTGGGAGATCTCGATGGCCGCTACCGCCCCGTGCCGCCGGATGGAACCGGAGAGCTTGTTCAGGTGGGGCTTGCCGGAAATGTCGTCCAGGCAGATATGGCTGCCGTTCGACTGGGCATGCTCGCCGTCCGCCACCGCGTCCCCGATGCATACGCTGGCCGCGCCGCCCTGGGCCTTCCGCTCATAGTAGCAGATGAGCTCGTTGATGGGGTGGTTGCCGTAATGGGTGTGCTGGCCTCCGGTGGGGGAGGCGAAGATCCGGTTCCGGAACTGGGTGCCCGCCAAGGTGATGGGGGTGAACAGGCGGGGATAGGGACACTGATACATGGCTCGTCCTCCTTGATTTGTTTTTTCCCATTATAAGCCGGAATCAGGAAGGTTGCAAGACCGGCGCGGCTCTCCCCGCCGCAGCCGGCGCCGCCCGGACCCCGGGCAAGTCCCGGAACGGAAAGCAAAAAAAACATCCCCCTGCCGGGATCGGCAGGGGAACGCAGACATACGGCGCTGTTTACACCATCAGCTCGCTGATCAGGTCCGCATAGGCGGCGGGATCCGCGATCTCCGCCCCGGCGTAGAGCAGGGCCTGGAAATACAGGAGCTTCACGTATTTTTTCGCCTTCTCCTGATCCCCGGCGTAGGCCCGGACCAGGGCTTCGAACACCGGATGCTCCGGATTCAGCTCCAGCACCCGCTGGGCCTTGATCTTATCCCCGCTGCCGGGAATGGAGGCGAAGTATTTTTCCATCTCCAGGGTGATCTCCCCCTGGGTGCCCAGGCAGGCGGGAGCGGACTTCAGCTGGCCGGAGAGGGTCACGTTCTCCACCGCGCCCTCCAGGGCTTCCTTGGCGAAGGCGAGCATGGCCTCGTTGGCCTGCTGCAGCTTTTCCAGCTTCTCCTTGTCCTCCCCGGACTCCAGATCCGGGTCCCCGGTGATGACGTTCTTCAGGGGCTTTTCCTGATACTCCCCGATCATGTTCATCACGAATTCGTCCACCTCGTCCGTGAGGTAGAGGATGCTCCAGCCCTTTTCCCGCACGGGCTCCGCCTGGGGCAGCTTCTCCAGCCGGGCGACGGTGTCCCCGCAGGCGTAATAGATGCTCTTCTGCTCCTCCGGCATGGCGGAGACGTAGCTTTTCAGGGGGATGGGCTTCTTCGCTCCGGAATCGTAGAACAGGAGCAGATCCTGCAGCAGCTCCCGCTTGGCGCCGAAGTCCGCCAGGATGCCGTATTTCAGCTGAAGACCGAACTGGGAATAGAACTCCTCGTATTTCTCCGGCTCCTCCTCCAGGAGCTTCGTCAGCTCGCTCTTCACCTTCTTTTCCAGGTTGGCGGCGATGACCTTCAGCTGCCGATCGTGCTGCAGCAATTCCCGGGAAATATTCAGGCTCAGATCGGGGCTGTCCACGATGCCCCGGACGAAGCGGAAGCATTCCGGCAGCAGATCCGTGCAGTGCTCCATGATCATGACGCCGTTGGCGTACAGCTGCAGCCCGGCTTCATAATCCCGGGAATAATAGTTGAAGGGGGCCTTGGCGGGGATAAAGAGCAGGGCCTTGTAACTCACGGCGCCTTCCGCGCTCACCCGGATGATCCGCCGGGGCTCCTCCGGATCGTAGAACTTCTCCTTATAGAAGGCGGCGCAGTCCTCGTCTGAGGCCTCCTGCTTCGAGCGCTGCCACAGGGGCACCATGCTGTTGACCGTGTCCTCCCCCAGCTTGATGGGGTAGCGCACATAGTCGGAATACTTTTTGATGAGCTCCCGGAGCTTCCAGTCCTCCAGAAATTCGGAATACTTCTCCTCCTCCCCGTCCTCCTTCAGACGGAGGACGATCTCCGTGCCCTGGCCTTCCTTCTCCGCCGGGACGACGGTGTATCCGTCCGTTCCGGCGCTCTCCCACCGGAACGCGGCGTCGGAGCCGAACTTTTTCGAGGTGACTGTGACCTTGTCCGCCACCATGAAGGCGCTGTAAAAGCCCACGCCGAACTGGCCGATGATGTCGATGTTTTCCTCCCCGGCCTTTTCCTGGTCCATATCCGTCTTGAACTGCCGGGAACCGGAACGGGCGATGACCCCCAGGTTGGAGTCCAGCTCCTGCTCGTCCATGCCGATGCCGTTGTCCGCAATGGTCAGGGTGCGGTTTTCCTTATCCGGGGTGATGCGGATGAAGAAATCGCTCCGGTCCAGCCCCGCGCCTCCGTCCTCCAGGGAGCGGTAGCAGAGCTTGTCGATGGCGTCGCTGGCGTTGCTGATGAGCTCCCGGAGGAAAATTTCCCGATGGGTGTAGATGGAATGGATCATGAGATCCAGCAGCCGTTTGGATTCAGCTTTGAATTGTCGTTTAGCCATTTTTAATCCCTCCGATTCAACCCTGTATTATAGCCCGATCTGCGGAAAAGTCAACCAAGTCAGTTGACATAACGCCGCGCTTCTTCCCTCTTCCCATGTCCGCGGACCTGTGTTATAGTGTGGGAAAACGCGGAAACAAAGGAGAGACTCCATGCGCATCATGGCCATTGATTACGGGGACGCGCGGACGGGCTACGCCATCTCCGACGCCTCCGGTCTTCTGGCGGGGGAAACGGGGGTCCTGCCCTCCCGGAACGAGGACAAGCTCCTGGAGGACCTGTGCCGGATCTATGGGGAAAAAGAGGCGGGACTCATCGTCCTGGGCCTCCCCCGGAATATGGACGGCTCCGAAGGCCCCCGGGCGGAGAAAAGCCGCGCCCTGAAGGAACGGCTGGAGGAACGGGGCTGCCGGGTCACCCTGGTGGACGAGCGGCGCACCACCGTGGAGGCCCACGCCATTCTTACGGAGACGGGACGCCGCGGAAAGCAACGGAAAAAACGGGTGGACGCGGTGGCGGCCTCCCTGATCCTGGAGACCTACCTGAACGCCCACAGAGAAGAGGCCTGAACATGGAAAAGAGAGAATCCCAGGAAAAGCTGGGCACCATGCCCGTGGGGAAGCTGCTGGCGGTGATGAGCCTGCCCATGATGATCTCCATGCTGGTGCAGGCTTTGTACAACGCCGTGGACGCCATGTTCGTGGCCCGGCTCAGCGAGGACGCCCTCACCGCCGTCTCCCTGGCCTTCCCCTTCCAGAACGTGATGATCGCCGTGGGGGTGGGCTCCGGGGTGGGGGTCAACGCCCTGGTCTCCCGGTCCCTGGGCCGTGGGGACAAGGCCACCGCAGAGCGCATCGCCAACGTGCAGAACTTTCTGTCCATCTGCTACGCCCTGGTCTTCGCCCTCCTGGGGGGCTTCTTCGCCCGGCGCTTTTTCCTGATGCAGACGGACAGCGCCGTGATCGTGGATCACGGCGCCACCTACCTTTCCATCTGTACCCTCTTCTGTCTGGGCATGTTCTACGGGCAGAACTGGGAAAAGCTCCTGGTAGCCACGGGGAACAGCGTGCTGAGCATGGTCTGCCAGGCCACCGGCGCGGTGGTGAACATCATCCTGGACCCGGTGCTGATCTTCGGCCTGGGGCCCTTCCCCCGGCTGGAGGTGGCGGGCGCCGCCTGGGCCACGGTCATCGGCCAGGTGGTGGCCGCCCTGCTGGCCCTGTTCTTCTGCCTGAAGCACAACAAGGCCGTGCGCTTCCGTCTGGGGCAGATGCTCCCCTCCTGGCCCATCATCCGGGATATCTGCTCCATCGGCGTTCCCTCCACCCTGACGGTGTGCCTGGGGAGCGTCATCACCTACGGTATGAACGCCATCGTCCTTCCCTTCAGCACCACCGCGGCGGCGGTGTTCGGGGTCTGGCTCAAGCTCCAGTATTTCGCCTTCATGCCGGTATTCGGCATGAACAACGGCACCATCGCCATCTATTCCTACAACTACGGCTCGGGCAGGCTGGACCGGGTGAAGGCCACCCTGCGCCTGGCCCTGGGGGTATGCGCCTGCGTGACCATCGCCGCGGGGGCGGTGTACGCCCTGTTCCCCGCCGCCATGCTGGGGCTTTTCCACGCTTCGGAAAACATGCTGGCCCTGGGCGTTCCGGCCCTGCGGATCTGCGCCTGCTCCCTGGTGTTCGGGGGGATGAGCGTGATCTTCTCCTCCTCCTATCAGTCCCTGGGATACAGCGGCCTCACCCTCCTGGTGAGCCTCTGCCGGCAGGTGTTCTTCTCCCTGCCTCTGGCCTGGCTCCTGTCCCGGACCGGGATCCTGGAGCGGGTGTGGCTGGCCATCCCCATCAGCGAGGCGGCCACCCTCTGCCTGGCTTTTTTCCTCTCCCGCTTCGTGCTGAAGAAGGCGGAGGAACGGGGAAAAGCGGGTTAACCGGGATCGGAGGCAGAAGACCATGGGCAAACGGACCCTTTTCATTCTGGGGGCGATCCTTATCCTTCTCCTGGCCGCCTGCAGCCGGGATCTGACGGACAAAAGCCGGATCATCTCCCTATTCCGAAAGAATGAGAGCACGTTCCTCTCCGCTGTGGAAACGGGAGACTTTTCCGCCGTCAGCTGCCTCCGGGGCATTCGGGAGATCTCGACCCGGGGGGACGAGGGGGAGATCGAGTTTTTCTGCGGCGGCAGGGGACTCGTCCCGGCTTCCAGCTATTACGGCATCCTATATATTCCGGGGGCGGCGGATGCGGAGCTTTCTCAGGTGTTCGGCGATTCCCCGGAATGGTCCGCCGAGGGAGAGGGCTGCCGTTACCGGCAGGCGGACGGGGACAATGAATTCTATTATGAACCCATGGGCCACGGCTTCTTCTACTATGAGGAGCATTTCTGACCGGACCCAGGGCAGATCTTTGTCGGAAAGGCCAGCGCCCGCCTCTTTCGAGGCGGGCGCATGCTGCTTATGGGTTTGGATCCCATTCTTCAGTCTTCATTTTTACTTATTTCGCATGGATCGATCAGCTCGTCCCGGTTTTCCATGGTCACGGTGACGATCCTGCCCAGGTCCACGTCCCCCCAGCAGCCGCCCCCCAGGCGGAGGACGCCCCATACGGGCTTGGGTCCGGCCAGGGCTTCCAGGACGGCGGCCCGGAATTCCAGGGCGTCCTTCTCCAGGAAACCCAGCTCGTCCAGAACCACCACGTCCACCTCCGGGTCATTCAGGGCGGCCCGGACCAGGTCGGCTCCCCGGCCGTCGAATACCGCCGGGTAAACGATCTTCCCCTCCGGCCCCATGCGGGCGCAGACGGAGTCTTCGGAGTAATCCGGCTTTCCGTAGGGATGCAGGAACAGCCGTCGGGATTCTTCGGCCCGCCAGGGGCCGAAGCCGGTTTCCGCCCCGCCGGGGCGGAGGCCGCTTTTTTTCAGGAGCTTCCGCAGCAGAGTGCTCTTCCCCACCTGGATCTCCCCGGTAAAAAACAGGTTGTTCATGATCCGGCCTCCTCTTTACCCGCCGAAGCGTTCCACCTTGCCCAGGGCTCGGACCTTCCCGTCTTCCGCCAGCAGCGCACCGGCCCCCAGGGCCGTGGCGTACACGGGCTTTCCCCGCTCCGCCAGAACACGGCGGTCGGCGTCCTTCTGCACCTCCGTGCCCTCGTAATGGCCCTCCAGATAGAAGCCCTCCAGATACGGCAGACCCCGGTAATACGCGAATTCGGGGTAGTCCTCATCCGGAGAGAGGTGGTACTCCCCCAGCTGGATCACCGCCCCGGCGCTGTACCCCATCACCACGCCCCGATGGCGCAGCAGCGCATCCGTCAGGGAAAATTCCTCGATCCGGTCCAGCATCCGGTCCGGCAGGCCCCCCAGAAAATAGAGGATATCCGCCCGCTCCACCTTCTACCCGGCGGATTCCTTCGCATCCCGGAAGTAATCCAGGAAAGTGATCTGACTTTCCTGGATCCCGTAGGCGGCGAAGCCCCCGGTGATGCCGCCGTAATACATGCTGTTCTCCCGGCCGTACAGCCGGTCCCAGTCCCCGGCGGTTTTCACCCGGTTGTCCCGGAAGGAAAAGGCCACCACCGCCACCCGATCCGACGGGCGGATATACGGTCTCAGGTCTCCCCGGAGCCAGGGGGCGTCGATATCATAGCCTTCCAGCAGGATATTGACCATGCGCGCCTCACTTTCCCACGCAGAACCGGGAGAAGATGGCTTCCACCAGATCCTCCCGCAGGGTCCTGCCGTCCAGCTCCCCCAGGGCGGCCAGGGCCTCCTCCGCATCCGTGAGCACCGCGTCCGGGGTCATGTCCGCCTCCAGGGCGGAAACCGCCCGATCCAGGGCCTCCCGGGCCCGGAGCACGGCTTCGTACTGCCGGGCGTTGGTGAGCACCTCCCCCAGGTCCCGGGGCTGCTCCCCGGCCAGGAGCTCTCCCGCCAGGGCTTCCAGTTCCTCCAGCCCCTCCCCGGTGCGGGCGGAGACCCGGAGCGCCCGGGGCAGGGCGGCGCGGATCTCTTCCTCCTCCAGGGCCCGGGGCAGGTCGCATTTGTTGATGAGGGCGATGGCCTTCGGCGCCGCCTGGGCGGCGGCCAGGACCTGCCGGTCCTCGGGCTCCAGGGGCCGGGAGCCGTCGAACACCGCCAGCACCAGCTCCGCCCGTTCCGCCTCCGCCAGGGCCCGTTCCACCCCCTGCTTCTCCGCGTCGTTCTCCGCATTCCGGAGACCCGCCGTATCCGTCAGCCGCAGAAGGGTCCCCCCCAGCACCAGCTTTTCCTCCAGGGTATCCCGGGTGGTGCCCGCCTGGGGGGTGACGATGGCCCGGTCCCAGCCCAGCAGGGCGTTCAGCAGGGAGCTCTTCCCCGCGTTGGGTTTGCCCAGAAGGGCGCAGCGCAGCCCCTCCTTCAGCACCTGCCCCCGGCGGAAGCTGCCCAGGAGCCGGTCCAGCTCCTGCCGTCCGCTGCGGAGGCGGGAGGCGATCTCCTCCCGCTCCAGGGGGTCCACCCCTTCCTCGGGGTAATCCACCGCCGCCTGGAACCAGGCCAGGAGACCCAGGAGATCCTCATAGATCTTCCCCGTCTTCCGGCTCACCGCCCCTTCCAGCTGGGCGGCGGCGTTCTTGGCGGCGACGGCGGTCTCTGCGTCCACCAGGTCCACGATGGCCTCCGCCTGCACCAGATCCAGCCGCCGGTTCAGAAAGGCCCGGCGGGTGAATTCCCCCGGCCCCGCCTGGCGCACCCCCAGGGAAAAGAAGGCCCGGAGGGCGGCGGAGAGCACCGCCGGGGAACCGTGGCAGTTCAGCTCCACCGTATCCTCCCCGGTGAAGCTCCGGGGTCCGGGGCAGTAGACCGCCAGCACCTGGTCCAGCTGGGTCCCGTCCGTATCCAGCAGAGAGCCCAGCACCATGGTCCTGGGGGGCTTCTCCCCCAGCTTTCCGCCCCCCCTGGGGCGGAACAGGGCTTCCGCCGCGGATAAGGCCTCCGGCCCGCTGAGGCGGATGATCCCCAGGGCCGTCCGGCCGGAGCCGGTGGCGATGGCTGCGATGGTCGACATCAGCTTCACCTCGTTCCTCGGTGAATGAATGGTCCAGCGGGACAGGAAGGATGAGATGCGCAGAGCGCGATTCATGCCCGAAGGTCCATTCATTTGAAGGGCCCCGGCAGCAGCCGGGGCCCTGATTCTTATTTCGTTTCCAGATCGTACATCTGCTTCTGGAGCAGAAGCTTTTTGTACTTGATGTCCGCGTTCTCCGCGGCGATTTTGAACAGTTCCTTGGCCCGCTCCGGGAAGCTCAGAGCCAGGGAGGAGTACCGCACCTCGCTCATGAGGAAGTCCTCGTACTTGCCGGATGGCGCGGCGCTGTCCACGCTCAGGGGGTTCTTCCCGGCGGCTTCCAGCCTGGGATCGAAGCGGAACAGGTTCCAGTACCCCGCCTCCACCGCGGACTTCATGATGCTCATGCTCTTGCCCATGCCCGCCCGGGCGCCGTGGTTGATGCAGGGGGCGTAGCCGATGACCAGGGAGGGGCCGTCGTAGCTCTCCGCCTCCGCCAGGGCCTTGACGCACTGGTTGTAATCCGCGCCCAGGGCCACCTGGGCCACGTAGATATAGCCGTAGCTGATGGCGATCTGGGCCAGATCCTTCTTCTTCACGCTCTTGCCCGCGGCGGCGAACTGGGCCACGGCGCCGATGGGCGTGGCCTTGCTGGCCTGACCGCCGGTGTTGGAGTAAACTTCGGTATCGAAGACGAAGATATTGATGTTTTCCCCGGAGGCCAGGACGTGATCCAGGCCGCCGTAGCCGATATCGTAGCTCCAGCCGTCGCCGCCGAAGCACCAGAAGCTGGGCTTGGGCAGCAGGTCCGCGTTGGCGGCCACGTACTTCGCCTCGGCGGAATCGCCTTTCCGGCACAGGGCCAGGAGGACGTCCCCGGCTGCCTCCGCCTCGGCGGAGCTGTCCTTCTTCAGGAGCCATGCGTTGGCGGCGTCCACATAGGCGGGATCCTCCGCCAGCTTCTCCACCTTCTCCGCCAGGAGGGCCCGGCGCTGCTTCACGGCGGAGAGCATGCCGTAGCCGAACTCCGCATTGTCCTCGAACAGGGAGTTGGCCCAGGCGGGACCGCGGCCCAGCTTATCCACGGTATAGGGGGTGCTGGGTGCGCTGCCGCCCCAGATGGAGGAGCAGCCGGTGGCGTTGGCGATGAGCATCCGGGTGCCGAAGAGCTGGGTGATGAGCTTGGCGTAGGGGGTCTCGCCGCAGCCGGCGCAGGCGCCGGAGAACTCGAACAGGGGCTTCTTGAACTGGCTGCCCTTCACGGTCTCGGGGGCGAAGGGGGTGGCCTTGTCGGAAACGTTCCGCACCGCCCAGTCGAACACGGTCTGCTGCTTGGGCATCTCCTCCACGGGGGTCATGGCCAGGGCCTTTTCCTTCGCGGGGCAGACGTTCACGCAGCTGCCGCAGCCCAGGCAGTCCGCCGGGTCCACGGTGATGGCGAAGCGCCAGTCCTCGCAGCCCTTCCCCAGCATCTTCACGGTGACGACGCCGTCCGGGGCCTTCGCCAGCTCCTCCGCGTCGTACACGAAGGGACGGACGGCGGCATGGGGGCATACCAGGGAGCAGCGGTTGCACTGGATGCAGTTTTCGGGGACCCATCTGGGCACCTCCACCGCGGCCTTCCGCCGCTCGAAGGCGGCGCTGCCCTGGGGGATGGCGCCGTCCACGCTGTTCAGGAAGGCGGAAACGGGAAGGCTGTCCCCCCGCATGGCGTTGGCAGGCTCCATGATCTTGTCCACATACGCCCGCAGGTCGGCCCGGTCGGTGCTGAGCTTCTCGGGCTCCGCGTCCGGGGCGGGATCCAGCCAGCTCGCAGGCACCTTCACCTCATGGATGCTGTCCAGTCCCGCGTCCACCGCGGCGTAGTTCATGTTCACGACCTTCTCGCCCTTGTGGCCGTAGCTGCTGAGGATGGCGTCCTTCATATACTTCACGGCGTCGTCGATGGGCAGGATCTCGCTGAGCTTGAAGAAGGCGGACTGAAGGATGGTGTTGGTCCTTCCTCCCAGACCCAGCTCCTGGGCCTTATGCACCGCGTCCACGGTGTAGAAGCGGATCTTGTTCTCCGCCAGGTATTTCTTGGCGGCGGCGGGGAGCTTCGTCTCCAGCTCCGCCTCGCCCCAGGGCCAGTTCAGCAGGAACACGCCGCCGGGCTTGATATCCTGCACCACGTCGTACTTCTCCATATAGCTGGGGGCGTGGCAGGCCACGAAGTCCGCCTTGGTGACGTAGTAGCTGGACTTGATGGGGCTCTGGCCGAAGCGCAGGTGGGAGATGGTGACGCCGCCGGACTTCTTGGAGTCGTACTGGAAATAGGCCTGCACGGTCATGTCCGTGTGGTCGCCTATGATCTTGATGCTGTTCTTGTTGGCGCCCACGGTGCCGTCGGACCCCAGGCCCCAGAACTTCAGGCTCTTGATATCCTTGGGGGTGGTGTCCGGCTCCTCGGCGATGGGCAGGCTCTTATGGGTCACGTCGTCCACGATGCCGATGGTGAAGCCCTGGATGGGCTGCGCCGCCGTCAGGTTCCGGAAGGCGGAGAGTACCGCGCCGGGGGTGGTGTCCTTGCTGCCCAGGCCGTACCGCCCGCCGTATACGGGGACGGATTCATATTCGCTGCCCTTCAGGGCGGCCACCACGTCCAGATACAGGGGATCTCCCAGGGCGCCCGCTTCCTTGGTGCGGTCCAGCACGGCGATCTGCTTCACGGTCTTGGGCAGGGCGGCCAGGAGATGCTTCGCGCTGAAGGGGCGGAAGAGATGCACGTTGATGCAGCCGGCCTTCTCCCCCTTGCTCCGCAGGTAATCCACCACTTCCTGGGCGGTGTTGCACACGCTGCCCATGGCGACGAGCACCTGCTCCGCATCGGGATCGCCGTAATAATCGAAGAGGTGGTAGTTCGAGCCGGTGCGCCGGTTCACTTCGTTCATATAGGCTTCCACCACCCCGGGCAGGGCGTCGAAATCCCGGTTCACCGCTTCCCGGTTCTGGAAGAAGATATCCGGGTTCTGGGCGGAGCCCCGGAGCACGGGATGGCTGGGCAGGTTCGCCCGGTCCCGGAAGGCCCGGACGGCGTCCATATCCAGCATGTCCTTCAGCTCGTCGTAGTCCCAGACCTCCACCTTGTCGATCTCATGGGATGTGCGGAAGCCGTCGAAGAAATGCAGGAAGGGCAGGGAGCCCTTTATGGCGGAAAGGTGGGCCACCGCCGCCAGGTCCATGACCTCCTGGGGATTGGCGGAGCTAAGCATGGCGAAGCCGGTGCCCCGGCAGGCCATCACGTCGCTGTGGTCGCCGAAGATGTTCAGGGCGTGGGTGGCCACGGTGCGGGCGGAGACATGGATGACGCAGGGAAGCTTTTCCCCGGCGATCTTGAACATATTGGGGATCATGAGCAGCAGGCCCTGGGAAGCGGTAAAGGTGCTGGTCAGGGCGCCGGAGGCCAGAGAGCCGTGCACCGCGCCGGCTGCGCCGGCTTCAGACTGCATCTCCACCAGTTTGACCTGCTGGCCGAATACGTTTTTCCGGCCGCCCGCGGACCAGCTGTCCGCCAGCTCGGCCATAACGGAGGAAGGGGTGATGGGATAGATGGCCGCCACATCGGTAAAAGCGTATGCCACATGCGCGGCGGCGGTGTTGCCATCCATGGTTTTCAGTTTCCGTGCCAATTTCGGATCCTCCTGACTGTAATGTTCCCGTGCGCTTTCGCACAGTAAAACGTAGTATTCATTATATTAGCATGTAGCAAAAGGGATGTAAAGGCGAATTGTGCCGAAATGCTCTTCCCCCCATGACAATGCGTCTGTTCAAAATGGCAAGGAAAATGGGGAAACGGGGTCGGGGAAATACCTTTATAATATATGCGGCCCAGGCCGCTTCCGGCGGACAGCGTCATCCGCGCCTGCGGGGGCCGCGGCGAGACAGGCGGCGCAAAGCGCCGGAGGGCGTGCCCAGCACAGAAGCTCCGTCGCTAAAGCTGCCGGTCGTTGCGCTCCCTCAGTCATCCCGCTTTGCGGTCTGACAGCTCCCTCGGGAAGGCGCTCGGCGGACGGCGGGGAAGGGTATATTTTTCGGCGGGACAGTAAATATCTTTTTCACTGCACCCCGGAGAAAACGCTGCCGGTCGGGCGAGCTTCAGGCTCGCTTCCGCGAGATATAGAGTTCCCGTACAGCCTTGACCACAACCGCTTGAACAGCCGAAACAACCGTTCATATTGATGGTCAATAATGTAAAAATGCTTGTTATTTGCGCAATTCTGTGGTATAGTTACCGTGTATTGTTATCCCTATGTTTTGTGATCAACAATGGCAAATATTCATGGGAGTGAGGTTGAAAGCATGAAACACAAAAGCAAGAAACTCCTCAGTCTGCTCCTGGCTTTGCTGATGCTCGTCGGGCTGACCATGCCCGCCGATGTATTGACGCAGCCTGCCCGGGCAGCGGCTGGGCAAACGCCAGCCCACAGCAAGTCCGTAACGTCCAACGGCGACGGCACGTACACCATCGAGCTGACCGTCACCGGCGACGCGGAGTCGGAAACGACCGTTACCGGCGCCGTCAACGTGATCGTGGTCATCGATACGTCCAGATCAATGACCTCGTACAACACGACTTATAATAATTCCACGGTCACCCGAGCGGACGCTGCGGAAAAGGTCGTGTACGATTTCGCTCATGGTCTGTTTGGCTACACGGCGAAAGGCGCGGACGTCGAGATGGCCCTGGTCACCTTCAACGCCAGCGCCTCGGTGGTACAGGGCTGGACCAAAACGGAGAGCGCTATCACAGGCAAGCTTTCTTCGGACGGGACCAATGGCAGCCGTCAGCTGACCTACAGCAGCGGCACCAACTGGGAAGCCGCGCTGCAGGCACTCACCCGCGAGGACGAGGACAACCCCGGACTTCTGAGGACAGCGGACAAGGACCGCACCTTCGTCATTTTCGTGACCGACGGCGCCCCCTCCCAGTATGTGGGCAGCAATTTCACCGGCGGCTATGCGAACAACGATACCGGGCGCAGGCAGTGCTATGAGCATGCTTCGGATGAGGCCTATACCATCCAGCAGTTCCAGACCAACGGCGCCACGGAGAAGAATACGACGCTGTATGCCATTTACGCTTTCGGCGATGAGGCCGACTTCCTGGACGACCTGATCTATTTCTCCAACAACAACGCGGACCGTCCCGCAGCCGACGGCGGCGTGACCGGCAGTACCGTAGCTACCGAGGGCTACTTCAATGCGGGCAGCACCGATGAGCTGCAGAAAGCCATTGCCAAGATCTTCAAGGACATTGCCGATTTCATGGGCATTGCCGCCGTCTCCATTGACGACGGCACCACCAGCGACGTCGCCGTGGAAGGCGGGGAGGTCGTGGACCTGCTGGAGATCGATGAGAACTCCTATCAGTACTGGCTCACCGTCCCGCTGAACAGCAGCATGCAGTTCACCCGCGTGAACTCCGACGCCCAGACGATCACCTACACCGTGACCGAGGATGAGGAAACCGAGGGCAAATACAAGATTTCCTGGGGCTCTGGGGATAATGCCAAATCCGTCACCGTGGAAGGCAGCATCACCTCCACCGGAGATCTGAGATACGAGTGGACGGGCTCCGATGATCTCTATGCCAAGGCGCCGCCCGAGGCGGAGCTGGTCGGCAGTTCGGTGAAATGGGATCTGAATTCCGTCGGCACCCTGCTGACCGGCGTGACCTATTCCGTGACCTTCGAGGTGTATCCCAGCCAGACCACCCTGGATATCCTGGCGGACATGAAGAACGATCCGTATGTGGATGCAGAACACACGGGCGCCTGGGGCAAGCTGCCCGCCGAAGTGCAGAAGTACATCGACAAGGAGTCCGGCGCCCTCACCACCAACACCGGAGCCAAGCTGACCTATACGGATACCCGTCTGGAGAATCCCAAGCCCACGACTTCGGATTTCAATAGCGTCGACGGCGTCGAATCCAAGGCTGTGGAGCAGCTTGCTCTGGCCAAAAAGTGGATGAATGCGCTCGACAAGTATACTTCCGAACCGATCACGTTCGACGTCCTGCGCGACGGAAAAAAGCAGTATACCGTCACGCTTTCCGATGATAATGACTGGTCCGGGAGCGTCTACATCTCCATCGGCATCATCAACAAGAGAGGCAAGGTCGTCAGCGGCTCCGAGGGCCACGACTTCACCTTTAAGGAGCCTGAGAACGTCTCCTATCACTGGGAACTGGACATCCCCACCGTGCACCCGATGATGATCAACGGCAAGGTGACCATGCTCATCAAGGTGGACGCCAAGCATCCCGCGCCCAGCGGAGCAAAAACCTATACCATCAACGGCGCCACATACTATGTCGACGACAGCGAAGATGCCGCCTCCCTGACGGCAACCAACGAGCGCCGCTCCTACCTGGACATCGTGAAGGTCGTTGACGGCGAGGATGCCGATCCCGAGCAGGTCTTCCCGTTCACGATCACCGTTAAGAACTCCCGGGCTGCAACCGGCACAGCCGACAACCTCGACTCCGATTACTGGGTATGGTTCTCCGTATACAACGGCGGCCCGCAGGACAGAGTTGTTTCCACACAGGTCGGTGATTCGGGCCCTGTCTACAAGCAAATGAGTGACGGGTCGTGGACCGGATACTATTACGCCAAGAGCGAAACCGCCGTACAGTTCAACCTGCTGGCGGGCGACAGTCTGCGCTTCCTCAACCTCCCCACCGATTCGACCTATACCATCGTGGAAACGCCGCCAGAAAGCTACGTGTTTACGAGCTCCGGGCTCGTAGCCGAGACAGGAGAACCCAAGCTGAACGAGGACGGCAATATCGTCCTGGATGAAAATGGCATGGTTGTCATGGAAACTCGCACGTTTACGGACACCAATGCCGATGAGACCTTCAAAAAAGGTCAGACCACATCCGGCACCATCGTGAACCCGAATACCGACTACACCGTAACTTACAAGAACACCTATAATCTTTCCGATATCGAGATCACCAAGGTGTGGGAGGACAACAGCAACCAGGACGGCAAGCGGCCGACGACGGAGGAATTTAAGGCGGATCTGGTCCTAAAGGCCGACGGCACAGACGTCACGAGCGCTAACGCTTCCAAGCTGACGGTGACCGATAACGAAGACAACACCTACACAGTGAAGTGGACCGGCCTGGATCGGTACGCTGACGGTAAGGAGATCAAGTATACCGTTGAAGAGTCTGCGATCGACGGTTACGACACCGAAGGCAGCCCTGCCGAGGATGGCGGCACCATCACCAACAGCCATACGCCGGAGCAGATCACCATCTACGTGGAGAAGATCTGGATCGGTCCCGCAGCCGATGCCGGCGCCACGATCCACCTGTTTGCCGACAAAGTCGATACCAAAAAGACCGTTAAGCTGACCGAAACCACGACCTCCGGCTCGTTCGCCAACGTGGATAAATACGCGAACGGCAACGAGATCGCCTACACAGTGACCGAAGACGAAATCACCGGCTATACCACCACCGGTCCCACCGGCACTGGCACTCAGTCCGACCCCTTCATCTTCACCAACATCAATGACGAGCGCATTGCCGTGTATGCCAAAAAGGTGTGGGATGATGCCGACGATCAGGACGGCAAGCGGCCCGACAGCGTTGAGTTCACCCTGCTGGCTGACGGCAAAGCTGTAGCGCAGGAAGGCGTTACCGCCACTGCCGAGCTCGATGCTGACGGCGGCTGGGCCTGCAGCTGGACCAACCTGTATAAGTACGATCAGACAACAGGCGAAGAGATCACCTACAGCATTTCCGAGGGTGCGGTAGTGAATTACGACGCCTCCGACCCGACCGGCGACGGCACTAAGTCCAAACCCTTCACCATCACCAACAGCTACACTCCTGTGAAGACCAATATCACCGTCACCAAGGTCTGGGACGACGCCAGCGACCAGGACGGCAAGCGGCCTGACAGCGTCACCTTCACCATCACCGGCTCCGACGGCAAGACCTACACCGCCACCCTCACCGGCGACGGCGACGAGTGGACCGCCGAAGTGGAAGTCGAGAAGTACATGAACGGCGGCGAAGAGGTCACCTTCACCGTGGACGAGGAGGAAGTGGAAGGCTACGAGAAGAGCATCGACGGCCTGACCATCACCAACTCCTACGAGACCGAGAAGGACACCATCAAGGTCACCAAGATCTGGGACGACAACAGCAACCAGGACGGCAAGCGGCCTGACAGCGTCACCTTCACCATCACCGGCTCCGACGGCAACACCTACACCGCCACCCTCAGCGGCGACGGCGACAAGTGGACGAAGAAGGTCAAGGTCCAGAAGTACATGGAAGGCGGCAAGGAAGTCGAATTCACCGTCACCGAGGAAGCCGTCGAGGGCTACGAGGCGACGATCGACGGCCTGACCATCACCAACTCCTACGAGACCGAGAAGGACACCATCAAGGTCACCAAGATCTGGGACGACGCCAACGATCAGGACGGCGTACGGCCCGAAAGCGTCACCTTCACCGTCACCGGCTCCGACGGCAACACCTATGACGTGGAGCTCAGCGGCGAGGGCAGCACCTGGACCGCCGAAGTGGAAGTCGAGAAGTACTATAACGGCGGCGAAGAGGTCACCTTCACCGTGGACGAGGCTGCGGTGACCGATTACACCAAGGAGATCGACAACGACAGCCTGACCATCACCAACAGCTACAAGCCCGGCATGCAGACCCTGACCGTCAAGAAGGTCTGGAGCGACAGCAACGACCAGGATGGCCTGCGGCCTGATGAGATCACCGTCAAGCTGCTGCTCGAAGGCAAGGAATGCGAGAAAGTCACGCTGGATGAATCCAACGGCTGGAAGTATTCCTGGGATCTGCCCAAGAAGGCAGACGGAAAGGATCTGATTTACACAGTCGATGAGGACGTTGTCCCCGACGGCTACGAAAAGATGATCTCCGGCAGCGCCGAAAAGGGTTTCATCATCACCAACGTCCACGAGATCACCCCGCCGCCTCCTCCTCCGATCACCGACATCCGGATCGAGATCATCAAGGTCTGGGAGGACAACAACAACGCTTCCGGCATTCGTACCGATACGGTCGAGGTCACGCTCATGGTGGGCGATGTGAAGAATCTTACCCGGAACCTCGGCGACCCGAACGATTGGAAGTACGAGTGCTACATGCCCGGCGGCTACGACTACAGGGTCGTTGAGACCCCGGTGGAGGGATATGACTCCATCGTCACCCAGTCCCCCATCCCCGGCGGCATCCGGTTCACAGTCACCAACAAGCTGACCAAGACTCCCGATCTGAACACCAAGGACCACGTGGCCTACATCGTCGGTTATCCCGACGGCACCGTACGGCCGGATCGGCAGATCACCCGCGCCGAGGTGGCGACGATCTTCTTCCGGCTGCTGACCGATGAGGCCCGCGACAAGTTCTGGAGCCAGACGAACCCCTACCCCGATGTGAAAGCGGACGACTGGTTCAACAACGCCATCTCGACCCTGACCAAGATGGGCATCATCAACGGCTACGAGGACGGCACCTTCCGTCCCAACAATCCCATCACCCGCGCCGAGCTGACGAAGATGGCCGTAAGCTTCTTCTCCAGCGCAGACAAGTTCTTCGGCAAGACGCCCAGCTTCAGCGACGTTCCTGCCGACGCCTGGTACACCAGATTCATCGCTGCGGCTGAGGAGCTGGGCCTGATCAACGGTTATCCCGACGGGACCTTCCGCCCGAACAACTACATCACCCGCGCCGAGACCTGCACCATCGTGAACCGCACCCTGGGCCGCGGACCGCACAAGGATCACCTGCTTCCCGAGGAAGTGATGATCAACTGGCCGGACAACCTGCCGACCCAGTGGTACTACGAGCAGATCCAGGAGGCCACCAACTCTCACGACTACGAATGGATCACTGAGATCATCGAGAAAACCACGGTTGAGCAGTGGCTCGCCAAGCTTCCGGAGCGCGACTGGGTCGCCCTGGAGCAGATCTGGTCCACCGCCCACTCCGCCCCCGGCGGCGAGGTAATGGGCTGATCGGCTAGACCGGATCCCAGGAAACAGAATCGCTAAAGTAAAATAGCATAAACCAAAAGCGCCCCTGTGCAGGAATTCCTGCACAGGGGCGTTGTCTGAAGAGGGAGATGATAAACAGAACGATGCCGGGAAGAAACGTTTGCTTGCCGCAGTACGGGCGATGCATGATGCTGCCTGCTGCCGCATCGGCGGGAACTGCGGAGGACAGAGGGGAACTTGACAATGCAGTTTATCGGTGATAAACTGCATTTAGTTTATTGAGAATAAACAGGGGGGCGCAGCGATGGAGGATCTGAAGCTGGGTGCGGTGGAAGAACGGTTTGCGGAGCTGATCTGGGCCCATGAGCCCCTTTCCTCCCGGGAACTGGCGGAGCTCTGCCAAAAGGAACTGAACTGGAAGCGGCCCACCACGTACACCGTGCTGCGGAAGCTCTGCGAGAAGGGCATTTTTCAGAATGCGGAGGGCATCGTTTCCTCCCGGATCTCCCGGGCGGATTTTCTGGCCATGCGGGGGGAGCGCTTCGTGGCGGAGACCTATGGCGGCTCTCTGCCTGCCTTTGTGGCGGCCTTCACCGCACGGAACCGACTCACGGAAGAGGAGGCGGACGCCATCCAGAAGCTTATCGACGCCGCCCGCCGGGAGGGGTAAGGATGGAAGCGGTGTTGCTGGCGCTGCAGCGGGCTTTCCCCGTGATGCTGCGCATGAGCCTGTCCGCCGCCGTCCTGACGGGAGTGGTGGTCCTGCTGCGCTTTCTCCTTCGGAAGGCGCCGAAACGGGTCCTCTGCCTCCTGTGGCTGCTGGTGGCGGTGCGGCTGCTGTGCCCGGCCCTGCCCCGGTCCGGGGCGAGTCTCATGCCCCCGGGCGGTACCGCTGCGGTGTCGGACCGGCAGATCGTCTCCGCTGTGGACGCGGCCCTGCCGGTGCTGGAGCTGGAAACGCCTTGGGACCATGCCGTGAATCAGGCGGTGGGGGAGGCGCAGAACGTTCGGGTCAGCACGGAAACCTCTCCCGGTCAGTATCTGCCCCTGCTCTGGGCGGCGGGGACCCTTGCCATGCTCCTGTATGCCCTGGTAAGCTTCCTGCGCCTCCGGCGGCGCACCGCGGCGTCGGTCCCCTTTTCCGGAAAGGCATACCTGTGCGACGGGGCGGATTCCCCCTTCATCCTGGGGGTGCTCCGTCCCCGGATCTTTCTTCCCTCCGGGCTGGAGGAGCTGCAGCTGAGCCATGTGCTGGCCCATGAGCGGGCCCATCTCCGCCGGCTGGATCAGCTGTGGAAGCCCCTGGGCTTCCTGCTCCTGGCCGTGCACTGGTTCAATCCCGCCCTCTGGCTGGCTTACATCCTGTTCTGCCGGGATATGGAGCTGGCCTGCGACGAGCGGGCGGTGCGGGACCTGGACCCGGCGGCCCGGGCGGATTATGCCCAGGCTCTGCTGGACCTGAGCCGTCCGGGAAGAGCGGTGGCCGCCTGTCCCCTGGCCTTCGGGGAGGCGGGAGTGAAGCAGCGGGTGAAGAACGTGCTGAATTACCGGAAGCCCGCCTTCTGGATCATCCTGGGGGCCGTTGTGCTGGGCCTCCTGTCGGCGGTGTTCTTCCTGACGGACCCGGTACCCCTGAAGCTGCGGGAGGACGCCATCATTTACGCGCATTATTTCGATGATTACGGCGGCTTTGAGCTGGATCCGGAGGCGGGAAGGGAACTGGCGGGGCTGATCCGTCAATACGGCAAGCGCCGGATCCGGAATACCGCCTGGTCCGGCACCCTGGGCATGAGCGTGACCCTGGGGGACGAGGATCATCAAATGGTCACGGTGGAGTACCGCTATGCCAACAGCTACAGCTTCTGGAAGGGCGTGGAGGACGATTATCACTCCGTGGTCTACGACCATGACGGGCAATGGAGAATGGAATTTGATTTCGACGCCGCTTTTCTGGATTGGAAAAGCCGCTGGATCCCCAGCCCGGAGGAGCGGAAAACCACCGGCCTGTTCTACGGAATATCGAGGGTGGTCTATGTATCCGAGGGGTTTCGGGAATGGATGACGGAGACCGGCAGCGCCGGAACGGATCTGCCCATCCTCCCTGAGGTCTACGATCCGACGGCTCCGGCGGAGACTTGGCCAAAGTTCTGTGTTACCCCGGAAAAAACCCTGCTGATCCGGAAGGGAACGGAGGGGGATACCTGGATCGACGCCGGTCGGCTGCACCGATTCGACCCCACCGCGGACAACTTCGACCGGTATTACCGGAGCGTGCAGGACAAGCTCCCCGATCTGCGGAAGCGCGCCCGGAACGCCTGGCGTGTGCCGGGGCGGGATATGTCCGGCAGTGTGTTCTACGATCTGCTGGAACTGGAGACCGGCCAGCTGTACCTGGCCTATGGGTATTATGATGAAAGTGAGGCAGGAGACCCGTACTCTGATGATTCCACGGTGTACTGGCTGGCGCGTCTGGATCCCGTGCTCAGCGGGAGGATCGGCAGCGTGGTGACCCCGATGGCCCTGCGGGAAAAATATCCGGAATACTATGATCTGCCCACGGATAAGGGCCTGGAGCTCTATGTCTGGCAGCTGGCGGAAGGGGCTTGGTCCTGCGGCCTCATGGCCGGGACGAATCGGGAAAAAACGAATGATGAGCTCTGGAACCTGAGAGCGGCCTCGGTGCGGGAAATGCAGGAGATCCTGGCCTCCTACAAGCTCCCGGCGGAGGAGATCGCGGTCATCCCCATCTATGTGCCCTATTCCAGCTATATGTACGTCATCGATGAGGACTACCGGGCGGCTGTACGGGAGATGTTTTTCGGCAAAGAGGAGCCGGTCCCCCTCCTGTCCGTCAGCTGCAGCGGGGAGGACAGCATCTTTCCCTACTTTTATTCCCGCTGGTCGGAGACCTGGACCGGGGACGGTTTCCTGGCTGCCGACGGAGAGCCCGTGGAGGCGATGATCGCGGAACACAGGGATGAGATCCCCATCCTGTTGTTCCGGGGAGAGCTGAAGCTGCGTCTCGCGGAAGGAGTCAGCCGGAGCAGACCCTTGCTCCGGGTCTACGATCAGGAGCTGACAATGCTGATCTCGGAGCCCGATGAGGACCTGGCGGTTCTGGAGGATCTGCCGCCGGGGACCTATTGGTGCTCCCTGGTGGTCAGCCGGAAGGGAACGTATATTCCCGAAGCGGACCGCTGCGAGTCGTATGGTTACGACTGTATTTTCCGCCTGGAGATCCTGACATAGATCAGCGACAGGAAAAGGGCTGGGAGGCAAAACCTCTCAGCCCTGAACTTTACCCTAGTGCTATACCGGCATCTCCGGCAGCTCCGTCAGTTTCCGCAGGATGCCCTCCATCCGGGCCCGCGCCGTTTCCCGGTCCCCGGCTTTCACCAGCTCCTCCAGACTGTCCTCGTCCCACTTGAGGTCGCTGAGCCAGAAGGCGTTGATGAGGCCGCACAGGCTGGGGTACAGCGCCCGCTCCTTCCGGGTGAAGGGCCGCTCCCGGTCGTAGCCCCGGAGAAAGGCCGCCAGGATCCGGGCTTCCCGGTCCTCCATTCCGTCGGGATAGTCCATGAGCCGGGCTTCGAATACGGCCTGCATCACGGCGTCCGCAAAGAGCCCGTTGTCCCCGCAGTTGTTGTAGTCGAAGATCCCCAGCCTTCCGTCCGGGGTGCGGTAGAGGTTGCAGTCGCTGATGTCCCCCTGCACCGCGTACCGGGGCGCCTGTTCCAGGACCCGGATCCGCTCCCGGAGAAGGCCGTGCCGCCGTAGGATCTCCCCATAGAGCGCCGCGTCCGTTTCCCGGAGGAAGTCCCCCAGGTCGGTGAACAGGGAAAAGCGGAACAGGTCGTTCCGCCCCAGGGGATCGAAGAGCACCGGCCCGTCCACATGGGCGTTCTCCGCCTCTGCGATATGGTGCATCCGGGCCAGCAGCGCTCCGGTTTCCTCCGCCGTGGGGAGATCCACGACGGTCAGCTCTCCGGAGGCGAAGTTCTCCAGCGCCGCCACCACCGGATACCCCTTCAGATCATACCGCCGGGTATAGTTTTCCCCCGCCCGGTAAGCCCGGGGCGTCTCGACGCCCTTTTCCCGCAGGAGCGCGGCAAAGCGGCTCTGGGCCTCCATGAGCGCCTGCGGGGCGTCCGGCTCGTTTTTCAGCCGCAGCACCAGGCTGCGGCCGTCCCCGGTCTCCACCCGGAGGATCAGCCGGACCTCCCGGGTATCCGGCCCCTGGCTCTCATAGTCGTACCGCTGCAGCTCCGTGAAGGCCGCAGCGGGGGAGAGGATGCCGAAGTCCCGAAGAATGGGGGAAAGATCGCCGATCTCAAGCTTCAGCATATTCCAGAAAATACTGTCCGCATTTGTATACCTCGCTCATGACCCTGCGGTAACTGTCTTCGCGGAGATACCAGTCCTCTCTCCGTATGCCCTGGGTATCCGTCGGGACCACCAGGATCTCCGTATCGGGGAAATACTTCCCGTAGGTCATGAACGCTCTGCGGGCATGGAAGGACTGGCAGCAGAGTATGGCCTTTTTCACGCTTATGCCCAGGTCTCTCAAAACCAAAGCAGAAAACTCCGCATTTTCCCCGGTGTTGGTGGATCGCTCTTCCCGGAGAACGGCGCTTTCCGGGACACCGTTTTCCAGCAGGATATGCCTGCAGTAGGCATAATCCGAGGCATATTCCCCCACATACCGGGGATTGTCGATCTTTTCGCCGGCAAATCTCCCCCTTTTGCCGGACCACAGACCAGCGGGCATGACGTAATCCGCAAAGCCCGCGCGGTACAGCTCAGCGGCCTTTTCCGAGATGGCCGATTTCGAGGTACCGGGGATGAAGATGACGTCGCTCTTTTGGGGCGTATCATTTATGAAAATGAAATCGGTGATGTCTTTGATGGCGCGTTGATTCACCGCCAGCCTCCTTTTGCAGTCAAGAGAATCCCTCATTAATCCTCCGCCGTGGGGGAAGGCGGCGGAGGCCAGCTTCCCCCACGGGAAGCCGGGGTGCAGATCGTTCTGCGGAACCATTCATCGATACTCGTTCTCTCGCCCATCGTCCCCGCCGCAGCGGATGCCTTCCCCCGGGGGAAGGTGGCGCGGCGCGTCTCACAGAAGCGCCGTGGCGGATGAGGGGCGATGAACTCCGTTCGTACATGCCACTGCACGCTTGGCGGTTCCCGGGGGCACGGTACCCGTCCGCACCTCCAGCCTGTCACCGGGCCACAGGCCCTCCAGCCGCCGGGCCACCTCTTCCAGCTCCCCTCCGGGAGCCAGGTCCGCGACAATGGTCAGCCGCCCCCCCTCCAGGGAGGCGGCATAATCATACAGTTCATCCCAGCCCAGCAGGGCCTCGTCCAGAGTATAGATCGAGATGGGCTTCGCCCGTTCCGTCAGCCGTCCCAGGACCTTGTCCAGCCGGGGTCCGGCATAGCCGCAGGGACAGACCCCGGGCAGCAGCCGCCCGTAGTCCCCGGTGCGGTAGCGCCGGAGGGGCATGGCCTCTCGCCGAAGGGTGGTGAAGACGATCTCCCCCCATTCCCCCACGGGCAGCACCCGGTCCGTGCCGGGCTCCAGGATCTCCACCTCCAGCTCGTCCCCCCGGACGTGCCGCCCCTCCAGGGCGGGGCACTGCACCGCGAAGCCCAGGCCGCTCTCCGTCATGCCATAGTGGTCGAAAACGGTACAGCCCCAGATGCGTTCCAGGGTCTCCCGCAGGCTCTCCGCCGGATAGTCTCCGCTGAGAAGCACGGTCCGGGGCCGCAGCTCCGGCGCCAGAAGGCAGAGCCGCCGCACCTGCACCGGCAGTCCCACGATGGTATGGGGCCGGAACGCCCGCAGGGCGGAAACTGTTTCCCCGTAATCCCGGACCGCCCCCAGAAGGAGCGGCTCCGTACCCAGTCGGCGCAGACCCTCCTCCAGCAGCCGCCCAAGCCCGTCCGGACTGAGACTGCCGATGCAGGCCGCCGCCCGGTCCCCCGGGCGGGCGATATGGGCCATGCCGGAGCGAAAGAACTCAATGGTCCGCTCCAGATCCCCGGCGGTGAAGTACAGCCGCTTGGCCGGCCCGGTGCTGCCGGAGGAGCGGAGGCTCACGATCCGTCTGATCTCCCCCTGGCTGACCTTCACGAAGTCCGCCGGGCGGGCGATGAGATCCTCCGGGGTGGTGAAGCCCTTCACTTATCCTCCAGGGCCTCTTCCACCTCCACCATGCGGCCCTCCGCCAGGGCCTGGGAGATGAACACCTTGCTGCATTTGGGGCAGACGGGCACCTCGTGGGAGAAGGAGCGGTTCATATAGCCGAAGACCACCTTCTTCATCACCAGGGCTTCCCCACACTTGTTGCATTTCCAGTTCGTCGCGTTATCCATGTCAGATGGTCCTCTCCCACTTGATCCGGTGGCTGTATGCGGTGGCCACCTCGTAGTCCTCCGCGCCGCTGCCGCAGGGCCGGTACTGGGCCCAGTAGGTCACCACCGGCTTTACCAGGCTGGCCAGGCTCCAGCCGTCCTCGGAAACCAGCTTGTCTCCCGTGGTCTCGGCGGTCCAGATGGTCTCCTTCACTTCCTCCAGGCTGATGAAGCAGTTTTCCAGCTTCTCCCCGAGGCCCTCCGCCAGGGTGAGGTTCAGCCCGTCCCAGGGCTTGCGCTCCGGCGCGAAATCCATGTTCCAGATCTCCTTCATCAAACTCTGCTTGAGCCGCAGAGCGTTTTCATGCTTTTCCAGAATGGCGGGGGTCTTTTCCGTCCCGCCGGGGAAGTACAGGTCCAGGATATGAGCCGCTTCCTTGCCCCGCTCCCGGAACACCTCCAGGCAGTTGGCACAATATACGATATAGGGCTTGTCCGAAAGGGCGGCGCTGTTTTCCCCGATCTCCTCAAACACCGCCCGGTTGGGGATCTGGATGTGTCCGCCGAAGCCGCAGCAGCGGCTGGGGCCGGAGAGCTCCTCCAGCTCCGCACCGGCCCGCCCGGCCAGTTCCCGCACGGCGCGCTTCATCTCCCCGAAGGCCCGGGCGGCGCAGGGATCGAATACCGCGGCCCGGGGAAAGGCGGTTTTCGCGGGCTTCAGACCCGCCTCCGCCATGAGGGCGTAGAGGGAGACCTGGGGGATCTCCGGCATCTGCTCGGCAAAGGTGCGCTGGCAGGTGGCGCAGGCGAATACCAGGGTGGGCTTCCCCAGGGACTCCCATTCCTGCCGGATCTTCGTTTTCACCGCCTCCAGCCGGTCCAGATCCCCGGCCCACAGGGCGGGCACGCCGCAGCAGCCCAGCATGAGGCCCACCTCTCCGGGCTTCATCTCCATGAGGAAGCGGCAGGCCGCCTTCACCTGCTCCGGGGCGTCCATCCCCAGGCGGCAGCCCGGGAAAAAGGCGTAGGCGCAGGTCTCCTTTCCCGGCGGGGGCAGGCACACGGAGGCCTCCCCGGCAGCCAGGTCCAGCTCCCGGAGCCAGTAGTCGTGGAAGGCCTTGGGTCCCGTGTTCCGGCTGAACCGGTCCGTGCGGGAGAGCATGAACACTGCCCCCAGATCCGCGTGCTCCGGACAGACCTCCCGGCAGAGGCCGCAGTTGGTGCAGGAATAGGTCTGGCGGACGATGCTCTGGGTGGCGATGGGCGGCGCGGCGGAGGAA
>JAEEGK010005435.1_pt1 | contig 30801 bp, 22 predicted proteins | sample 8958771 | NCBI WGS metagenome assembly JAEEGK01 (sample SAMN16246547, study PRJNA631951) | gut metagenome | biome: gut microbiome; feature: rumen; material: SC-attached | host: Bos | place: Iran: Karaj | collected 2018-10
ATCTACCCTGTAACATATCTCGATCTCTTACCATCCCTTTATCTGGAAGGTTTCTTTTTAAAAGCAGCACGCGTCATCCCGACGGATGCTGCTGGTTGAATCAAAATCAGAGTTAATTGAAACCCTAATCGATTGCAAAGGTATTCTTTTCATTTGAGACTCACAAGGAAAAGATGGGAATTCAAGCGAAATGGCTGTTACAGCATTTTTAGACTTAAAATGCTGATAATGAACAACGTAACCAAAAATTGCCTAAGAAAAAAGTGCCAAATTGTAACGCCTATTTGAGGGCGATGACCTCATAAAGCTGCAGCATCTGGCGCTTTAGAAGGTCGGCATCGAGGCCAGTGGAAAGTGCTCGTCTTACTTGATGACAGCCTTCTTGCCCTTATTGATATACACACCCTTCCTGGCGGGCTTGCCCTGCAGCTGGCGGCCGCTGAGGTCGAACCAGCGCTCGGTGCCGTCGAGGTCGATGGTGTGAATCACAGGAGCAATGCCTCGTCTGCCTCGGCCGTCAACGTCACCCCGTTCTCCTGCAGCAGCAGTTTGCCCTCGTTCACGACGATCAAGTAGGCATTGCGGGATATAGGAATGGCAGCAGCTCCTGCGTAAACAGCAGTTCGCCATCCTCTGTGATTTCTGCCTTAGAGTAGAAGACACGATCTCCGTAGCCGTCTTGTAGGCTATGATTACCGAAACACGCCGCAAATATACTCATTTTCTTTAAATTCTTGCATGTTTCATCGAAAAAAGTGCAGTAAAAATTGCTATTTTCGAAAAAGGCGCTTATCTTTGCAGCAGAAAACAATATTATTAGTCATGAAGAAAATCATTAATAACCCCATGATGTTCGTGCAGGACACGCTGTGCGGCATCTACTATGCTCATCAGGATGAAGTGACATTTACCGATGGAAGCCGCAAGGCGATGGTTAAGAAACAACGTAAGCCGGGTAAGGTGGCGCTCTGTACGGGTGGCGGCTCTGGCCATCTGCCGCTGTTCTTAGGTTATATTGGCCAGGGTATGCTCGACGGCTGCAGTGTGGGCGAAGTGTTTGCTTCACCAAGTGTCAACGATATGCTGTCGGTGACCAAGGCTGTTGATAATGGTGCTGGCGTGCTCTACCTGTATGGCAATTATGGTGGCGACAAAATGAACTTCACCATGGCCGCAGAGCAGGCAGATTTTGAGAGCGGCATCCGCGTTCTCAGCGTACTGGGCATGGATGATGTAGCCGTAGAAGAGCCAGCGCATCGCCGTGGCATTGCGGGCATCTTCTTTGTCTATAAGTGTGCGGGAGCCGCTGCTGAAGAGATGATGTCGCTGGATGAATGCTATCGTATCGCCAAGAAGACAGCTGACAATCTGCGCACGATGGGTGTGTCGCTCTCTGCCTGTACCCTACCCCGCGTGGGGCATCCCAGCTTTGAGATTGCCGACGATGAGATGGAGATCGGCATGGGTATTCACGGCGAACCGGGCATCCGCAGGGGAAAAATCATGACTGCTGAGGAAATCACCAACGAACTGCTGGCGAAGATACTGCCAGAACTCGACCTGAAGGCCGGCGACGAGACGGCTGTGCTGGTGAATGGTCTGGGAGCCACGCCCTTGGAAGAGCAGTATATCGTGACAAAACGCATCTACGAGGTGCTGAGTGAAAAGGGTATCCACATCTTCCATACCTACGTAGGCGAGCACGCCACGTCGATGGAGATGGCAGGACTGAGCATCTCAGTGCTGAAGCTCGACGACGAACTGAAGCGCCTTCTCGCAGCTCCTGCCGACGCCATCATGTTCAAGCAGTTCCAGTTGGACGTCAACAAGACGTATGAGCAGGTCGATTTGACAGAACATCAACAGACGGAAGAGGCGTTCGTGAATCAGGAACCTATTGGCAAGACCGGCGGCAACACCCTGACAGCCGAAGATTTCGTCAAGCTGTTTGGTGCCCTGAAGGTGATGGCAGATCGCGAGAAGGACGAACTCATCCGCCTTGACAGCGTGGCCGGCGACGGTGACATGGGCCTGTCAATGGCCGACGGCTTCGCGGCCGTGCAGCACTATCTCGAAGGCAAGACCTTCAGCGACATAGGCGAACTGTTCTACCGTGTTGGGAAAAAGATGCAGGCGTCTGCTGCATCGAGCATGGGCACACTGGTGGCCTTTGGTTTCATGGGTGTCGGCAAGGCTTTCCGTGGCAGAACGGAAATACGCTGTCAGGAGCTTGGCGACCTGCTGGCGGCCTTCGAGCAGGCCATCATGAAGCTGGGTGGTGCCAAGCCGGGCGACAAGACCTTCCTCGACGGTCTGCACCCCGCTGTAGAGGTGCTGAAGTCGGCCACTACCGATGACGAAGCCCGCGCCCTCCTGCCTCGAGCAGCCCAGGCTGCCAAGGAAGGCTCCGACAAGACCACCACGATGGTAGCCCGTTTCGGCCGCATCGCCTTCCGTGGCGAGGCCTCGCGCTCTATCCTCGACCCAGGCAGCGTCCTTGCCGCCTTCATCGTCCGCACATTGGCAGAAAGTATATAAAAAATGCGTCCTTAATGTTTCACCACCACCTTACGGGCGGGTTGCTTGCCAATGCGGACTACGTAGATACCGTTCGGGAGCGCAGGGATTTTGCCGGCAGTCTGCGACGAGGCTACCCGACGTCCAGACAAATCATAGACATCCGCAGGAAACTCTGTAGAGCCGTCAGCCGTAGCCAGGCCATCAATACCTGCGCCAGAACCGCAGTCCTCGACAATCCGTGAGAAGTAGGTTCCCCATGCTTCGGTGTAGGCCTCCAGCGTGCCACAGGGAACAACGAGGAGACAACTGTCTGGTACGTTTTGGAAGGCAATAAAGCCGACGCTTGGTGGCGTAGTGGACTTCACGACGATGCTGTCCATAGCGGTGCACTTGAAAAAGGCAGCAGGACCAATGCTGTCGATGCCGGCAGGCAAGGTGATGGTTGGCAATGCCGTACAGTGCGAGAAGGCAAGATCGGGTATCTCAGTAAGGGCATCGGAGAGCTTGACCGATGTCAAGCTGCTGCAATCACCTAAAGATGCACCTCCCATGGAAGTCACGCTGTTGGGCATGACGAGTTCTGTCAGGCCGGAAGTGTGAGTGAAGGAGGATACGCACACGGTTGTGATGCCGTCAGGGATGGTATAGCTACCGCTATAGGTCATGGGCAGTCGGGCAAAGAGCGTGTTGTTATAGATGGGCTGTGTCAAACCTTCGCATTCAAGGAAAGCCCCAGGGCCTATCTCAGTGACCGAATTGGGGAGAACCACATGGGTGAGGCCTGCGCATTGGTAGAATGCACCACCGCAGATCTTGGTAATATGGTCGGGGATGGTGTATACACCCGTGGCAGTGGCCGGCATATAAACAAAGACAGAATCTTTATAGATGGGCTCTGTCAGCCCTGTTCCCGTGAAGACGTAGCTGCCAAAATCGATCACCGACTCTGGTATGGTCACAGAGGTGATGCCGCTGCAGCCATAGAAGGTGTACGTGTCGATGTAGGCGACGGTATAAGTGGTGTCATTGTAGGTCACAGTGCCGTCAATCACCAGTGCCCCCTGCGGCTGGGTGATGCCTTCGGGCCAATAATCACTCTCGTAAATATCACCAGGACAGGTGACCACGGCGACACCCTCATCGATATAATAGTAAAGTGTGTCGCCACTCGAGCTCACTGCCGAGAAATCGTATAAGTCCTGCGCTTTGACAGAGGTCACGCAGCAGACCAGGATGGCGGCGAGCAACCAATTCATAATCTTTCTCATCATTGTATAAAACTAAAGTGTTATTATATATGTCTCCCCCTACAGGAAAGGAGTAACTGACACTCAGGCCCTTGTAACCCACTTTAACACCTACCGAGGTCGAGACCCTGGTCATGATGCGGGGATCGATGGCCATGTCGCCCACGCCCATTATAAAGGGCATCATGCTCTCTCCGTCGAACAAATCGGTGCCGTCGATGGTGGAGTGCATCTGCAAGTCAGTCTGAGCCACACGGCTCTTGATGCTGATTTGCCAAGGTTGTGACGGTGTCTTCACATTTTAAATTGTTAAACAATAATTATATGATTCTTTTACTTACACTTGATGTCCTTGAACTGCCAGGAGGTGGAAGGCTCGATGAAGTCGAACTCCTTGGCATCCTCAGGCAGGCCTTCGAAGATCAGGGCGAAACGCAGTTTCTGACCTGGCCAGGGAATCTTGACAGTTGCAGGAGCCATCGTGATGTTCTCCACGCCTACCAGTTCCTTCTTGCCTCCCTTGTTACCCTTGATATAAGCCTTTCCCTTGATGTTCCAGCCGCCGTTAACGCCTCCAGCCACGGCCTCCATCTCGAGGCGTGTCTCCGTATCAGAGCAGGCCACGCGCAAAATCTTGGTGTTGGTATTCTTCTTGTTCACATACACCGGGTTCTCGCGCACATATCTGTATTTGGAATAGTCGGCCAACGTCACCTTGTCATTGTTCAGGATGCTGGGACCCTCTTCCGTGCGACCTGCCTTCACATAGAGCTCATTAATCTTACGGGTAATCTGCTGCTGGTCGGTATAATCGTAGGTGCAGTTCAGCCTGGCGGCCTCCTCATACTTGGCGAGGGCATCCTCCCAATATTCACCACCCTCATAGTCCTTGGCGCTTTGCATCGCATCCTTGAAGCTCTGTTCATACTCCAGCTTTTCCTTGGCGCGGATTTCCATCGCCTTCTTACGTTCGGCTGATTCGATTGCTGAACTTGCTACACCTAACACGCCACTGATCGTGCTGCTGGTGTGCCATGAATTCCACTGTGCCTTTGCTGGCAGCACTACCGCCAGTCCCAAGGCTAAAATGATTAAATTCTTTTTCATATCATTCAATAATTAATATCCTATTTCTATTTGCCAACCTCTACAGTTATTGTGAATGTCACATTCTCCAAGCCACGATCTTCACAGAACCACTCGATTTCGAATTTCTCTATGCCCAGCGATTCCGCAGCGTTTTCTATCATTCGGCACTTGCGGCTGCCTTCCTTCAGGAAATTCTTTGCCACAGCCACATTATACTTAATGGAAGAAGTTCTTTTTATCCATATCAAATATTAAATTTCCTATTCCTTAATGTTAATTCTGTTATCATCGCCAGGTATTCACCCAGCGTTTAAAGATCATGGGAAAGGATGGTCAAATTGAAATCTGCGCTACGAAACGCAGCTCCAACGAATATTTGATTATGCTCTTAAAAAAACCTTTCGATGTAGTAGTTCGGCAGGATCATTGAGCAATAAAAAGCGTTCGTATACCGAGACGCGCTGCAAAGATATACAATATTTCCGAATCTACAAACGATTTATCCACTTTTTTTCGTTATACCCCCAAATAATCTCAGAACACTGAAAGAACCGACCCCCTTTCTATTGAAGAACCACCCCCCTTTCTATTGAAGAACCGCCCCCTTTATATTCCAAAAAGAGGGCCGACAGCATCTGCATCTGTCAGTCCTCTCGTTTTCCCCTCCTAATTAGGAGACTTTCACTTTTTGTTTCCCCTCCTAAGTTAGGAGGGGTTAGGGGTGGTCTGAACCGCCTCTTTACACCGCTATCGGTCCCAGTCCCAAAATGGCACATCTATCCAATTCTGTGCATTTAAAAATGTCCCAAATGGCAGCATCGCCAACAAGATCAGGAATTGTCTGTAGTGTTTCATTTTCTTCATTGTTTATCAGTTTTGTTTGGCAAAGTTATATCTATTATTTGGTACGCACAAGGAAAAGGCGGAAAAACCGCAGGAGGGAGTGTTACAGCATTTTTATACATAAAATGCTGATAATGAACAATGTAGACAAAAAGCGCCTAAGAAAAAAGTGCCAAATTGTAACGCCTATTTGAGGGCGATGACCTCATAAAGCTGCAGCTCTGGCGCTTTAGGAGCGTGGTATCTTGCCTCCGCCCTTGCCTTCATACTTCTTACACTCAATAAAAAGTTCACGAAAAACTTGCATATTTCAAAAAAAGTTCGTATCTTTGCACCGTCATAAGATTACTTATGGCTATCCGGGCAGAATCCCGAGAGGGCAAGACTATATCGACACTACCCATTTTAAAAGAGTTGCGAATGCAGCTCTTTTTTATTTCAGGAATCTCTTGATAAACATCTTGATGTAGTCCTTACCCTCAACAAACCGTCGTGATACTGATAGTTGTCTATTGCCTTTCATTATCAGTACTTCTCTTGCTTGTTTGTTCGCTTCGAAGTAATCCCGTACATCTTTAGCTAACATACGAGGGTCGTAATTCGTAGCTAAATTTAGAATAACATGATTCGTTTGACCAATAGATTCCTTCAATCGGGTACCGGCAGAGGCTTTACCCAAAATCGTTTTAAGGTCGAACATCTTAAATACACCTTTTCGTTCGAAGATATAATCTGCAGTACGGAAGCCTTTCGGATTTGGCAAGATAAACACACGATACCCATGTTCTACAGCCTTACGGGCAGCGTTTAGAAGATTATCGTAATCTTCACCCTTTTCGCCTCCTGTAATGTATATACCAGTCTCGTCCTTGATAAGATAGAAAGAGGGGTGATTTGTTATCTCTTTCAGCTGTCGGATAAATTCTGCCCCTCGCATGATAGTCAGATCCTCCAAAAGTACATTAATGTCTCTCACGCGGTCTTCTGAAACCAGAAGGTCGATTTCCTGTAACTGTATCTTTTCTGTATAATTATCTTCAGACATTCCGTGGATCTGTGCTTTATTTTTGAAGGTAATAACTTCATAAAGCTGCAGCATCTGGCGCTTCAGGAGGTCGGCATCGAGGCCAGTAGAAAGTGAATCCCGATAGGCTCGACCATAGAAGAGAGCAATGAATGTCTGGGCCAACAGTTCGACATCTATTTCAGGCTGAATCTCTTTACGTTCTATCGCACGAGTAATGACCTGCTGCCACACCTGTTGCTCTCTATCCATACACTGTTGGTAGAGCTTAAAAAGATCAGGAACGAGCGTAGCCACTTGCTGGATGATGTTCAGATATGCCCGACTACCAGCAGCCAATGATACATCTTCACCAATGATCTGTCTCACTTCCTTCATAGTTCGCTTAACGCCTTGTGTATAGGCGCCAATAAAGTCACGAAGCGATGGGTCCTTACCATACTTAATCTTCATGTCAATACTCTGCTTGTTGATGACAAACATCTCAACTACCTGCCGGAACAGGTCTTGTTTGGTATTGACATAGTGGAAGATGGCTCCCCGGCTCATACCCGTGGCCTTCTCTATGTCGCTAAAGCTGACCCCGTCATACCCGTGAAGGATGAACAGGCGGAACGCAGCACTGAAAAGTTCCTCTTTATGGCTCTTTCTCATAATCTCTCTCTTTCTGACTGCAAAGATACATTATTTATTTCATATATGCATCATTATGCTTAAAAACTTTGAATTATTCTTTAAAAAGACCAATCGGTCGGTTTTGTCTCAAATATAATGCTTACCTTTGCATGCAAAATGAAAAGGGCATGAAGAAGATAGCTTGGATACTGGTTGTTATCGCTATGATAGCAGGGTGCAGTGAGGCGCGTCATCCTTTGTTGAAGGAGGCGGCAGATATCGTCCATCAACGTCCGGACTCTGCACTCGCGCTGATAAGTCGGGTGGATACGGCATCGCTCTCCGAGGCAGACAGGATGGAATACCGTCTGCTGAAGATCATGACGGATTATATCGTGATGCATCAGGCTGACGGTGACTCGCTTATAACGACGTGTGTGGACTACTACGACAAGCATGGGGATGCCTGGCATCGGGGCAGGTCCTACTATTACAGGGGCGGCATCAGAAGGCATTTACTTGGCAGGACATTTGATGCGATTAAGGATTATAAGGTGGCTGAGACGATTGCTGAGGATGCGAATGACGAACTGCTGAAGAACATGGTGTATGATAATCTGGCCTATGCCAATTACAATTGCTTCAACCATCTGCTTATTCTGGAATACTCGCAGAAGTATTTAGAGAGCAGTCGCAAAATGAACGACAGCGTCATGACGTTACGAGGTCTCCATTTCTGTGCATCGGCTTATGCCTATATGGATCAGAATGACAGTGCTTATGCCTATATTTTCAGGAGCATAGATTATATCGACCTGGCCGACAGTATCTTGCGGGCTGGCATCTATCAAAATATTGCAGCAATGTATGAGGAACGGGGGGATGCAGAAAATGCCAGGAAGTATTTGGAGAAATGGAGGAACGATAAGGCTGCCAGTAATTTTAAGGGGTATGAGACTATGGCTCGTCTCCTGGAAGCACAAGGACATTATCAAGAGGCCATCGAGGAAGCGAAGAAATGTCTGACAGAAAAGGATCCGTTGGTGCGCAGCCATTCGATGGAGGTATTATCCAGGCTCTATGAAAAGACTGGCGATATGAGTGCGGCTTTGGACATGAAGCGGCAACAGGATGCATTCACCGACTCGGTTATGAAAGCCAATCATAGTTTGGAGATTGCCGACTGGCAAAGGAAGTTTGACGAGGAACGATGGGAGAAGAGGTCGCAGCAGAGGATGATAAAAACGGGTGCAGTTATCGCGGTGGTATTTGTTGTGCTTGTTGTTGGCATCTGGTGGCACCAAAGGAGGAGGGTGCATCAGTTGGGCTTCAGACTCGACGAGAATGCCAGGCGGATTACTGAGAACCAGACGGAGATAGAGCGGTTGCAACAGGACGGCGAGGCCAGTGAACAGACCATCGCCAACCTGAGGAGGCAGATAGAGGACAGCCGCCAGCGCATCGCCAGCAAACTGCTGACGGGTACGCAGCAGTTTGTGAAGTTACAGCGCAAGGAGCCGGTTGCCGACATGACGGCAGAGGAACGGCAATGCCTGATAGACTATTTCGCGCAACTGCGCCCGAAGCGATGGCAGCAGTGGGAGCACACATACAATCCTCTCACGCCAGCACAATACGTCTTCCTGATCCTTCAGGACGACCTGAACTATGATGACAATACTATCGCCCAAATCCTCGATGTCAAGCCCGCCTCGCTCCGCACCGTAAAGTCGAGGATCAAAGGGAGGGAGAGGTAAGTGACGCTATTTTTGCTTCGAATGTGAATAGACTGATGACTTGTGCATCGATGCCCTCAAAGAAGAGAGTGTCGGTCACCGGTTCGTAGTCCCTGTTATGCGTATTTACGCTGTGATTTGGCGGGCACGTTCGAGAGCGAGGTTGATGTGGGAACAGATGTTCTCCTCGCCGAGCATCGTGTCGAAGCCAGCCTTGTGGAGCACAGCCTGCACATTCTCGTTGACGCCGGAGAGCACGATCTGGATGCCCTCAGCCTGCGACATGAGACAGAGGTTGGTGAGGTTGTGGATGCCCGTGGAATCGACGAACGGCACCTTACGCATACGGATGATGCGGACACGGGGCTTCTGACGCTGATGGCGCAACACACCCATGATCTCCTCGAAACGGTTACCGGCACCGAAGAAGTAGGGGCCGTTGATCTCGTAGACCTCCACGCCCTCGGGGATGGTGAGGTGCTCGAGGTTGCCCAACTGGAAGTCGCTGTCTTCCTCCTCGGGGTTGATTTCGTCGCTGATGACCTTGACATCGGTGGTCTCAGCCATACGGCGCATGAAGAGCAGACAGGCACAGAGCAGACCCACCTCGATGGCGATGGTGAGGTCGAAGATGACCGTAAGCAGGAAGGTGACCCAGAGCACGATGACATCGCTCTTCGGGTTCTTCAGGATGGAAATGAACGAGCGCCAACCACTCATGTTATAGCTCACGATGACGAGCACACCAGCCAGACAGGCCATAGGGATGTACTGCGCCAGCGGCATGAGGAACAGGAAGATGAGCAGCAGCACGGCGGCATGAACGATGCCGGCGACGGGCGTGCGGCCACCGTTATTGATATTGGTCATCGTACGGGCGATGGCACCTGTAGCCGGTATGCCGCCGAAGATGGGTGACGCCAGGTTGGCCAGTCCCTGGGCGATGAGTTCTGTGTTGGAGCAATGACGGTCGCCAATGACACCGTCGGCTACGGTAGCCGAGAGCAACGACTCGATGGCACCGAGGATGGCGATGGTGATGGCGGGCGAGACGAGACCCTTGATGACGTCCCACGTGAGGTCGGGCACCTGTGCCTGCGGCAGTGTGGCGGAGATGGAGAAGCGGTCGCCGATGGTCTCGATGGTGGTGACACCGGCATACTGTCTCAGCAGAGCTGCGGTGACGGTCATCAGTACGATGGCAATCAGCGAGCCAGGGAGTTTTTTTAGAGGTGAGAGGTAAGAGGTTAGAGGTAAGAGATTAGTGATGCGGGGCCAAAGGGCGATGACAGCCACAGAGCCGATGCCGACAAGCGCACTCCAACGCTCGATGGTAGGCACGCAATCGATGTAGGCAATCCACTTCTCGATGAAGTCGGAGGGGACGATGGCCATCGACAGGCCGAGCAGGTCCTTGATCTGCGTGGTGAAGATGGTCAGGGCAATACCGCTGGTGAAGCCGACGACGATGGGGTACGGGATGTACTTGATGATCGTGCCCAGATGCAGCACACCAAACATGATGAGGAACACACCCGCCATGAGCGTAGCGATGGTCAAGCCCTCGAAGCCGTACTGCTGGATGATGCCATAAATAATAATAATGAACGCGCCCGTAGGTCCACCGATCTGAACCTTTGAGCCTCCGAAGACGGAGATGATGAGACCGGCGACGATGGCGGTGATGATGCCCTTCTCGGGTGTGACGCCAGAGGCGATACCGAAGGCGATGGCCAACGGCAGGGCGACGATGCCCACGATGATGCCTGCCAGCAGGTCGGTCGTCAGCTGCTGGCGGTTGTAATGTTTAAGTGCCGAGAACAGTTTCGGCTTAAATGTCAATGAAGTTGTCATATTCGTCTTGTTATCTCTGAAAACAGGATGCAAAATTACTAAATAAGTGTAAAAATTACTATTAATTGTATCAACTTATTCAAAAAAGGTGTAATTTTGTTGCCGAAAATCAAGCGAGAGCTGTTTTTACTGTTTACTGTTTACAGTTTACAGTTATTTATAGTTTAATTTAAAAAGAAAGCATTATGAAAAAGGTATTATTCGCTGTGATGGCTATGATTGCCATCGGTTTCACATCGTGTGGTAACAAGCAGGCTGCTCCTGCCGACGCAACAGAGGCTGCTGCCTTCGACCTGGAGGCTGCTGTCAGTGAGATGACTTCTGCACTCTCTGAGCAGATCGAGGCTCAGGATGCCGGCAAGTTCGCTGAGGTGCTCGCCACCGTTCAGGAGAAGATCAAGGAGATCATCGGCAACAACCCTGAGGTTGCCAAGGAGTACGTGACGAAGATTCAGGACTTCCTGAAGGAGAATGCCGAGAAGATCAAGGCTTTCGCTGGTGATAACGAGACTGTCAACAATGCTATCAGCGCCCTGACCGCTGCTCCTGCAGAAGCTATTGTCAGTGGCCTGTCTTCAGCCATCGGTGCTGCCGGTGATGCTGTAGAGGATGCTGCCCAGGATGCTGCCGACGCTGCCGCTGAGAAGGCTGAGGAGGTGAAGGACGCTGCCAAGGACGCTGCCGGTGAGGCTGTAGACGCTGCTGCCGACAAGGCCAAGGAGGCAATGGGACTTTAAATCAATTGAAAATTGATAATTGAAAATTATAACTGACACCATTGATAACTCAATGAATAAAATTCTTATGTCACTGGCAGCTGTACTCTTGAGCATGGCTGCCAGTGCTGCGGATATTATCGTGAAGGTGGAATACAACGGCAATTCGGCCGTTGTCACCATCCCAGCGGCTGCCAGTGGCTACGTGAGTAACCTCAACGGCGAATCGTCGCACGTCAAGCTGCTCCAGTCATCGACCACCACGAAGAACCCCGGCGAGATCATCTACCAGCTGAGCGGCCAAAGCGACAATGGCGAGTTCTACCTTACTGGCGAATACAAGGCCACACTACAACTAAACGGACTCACTCTGACGAATCCCGACAGTACGGCCATCCACATCAAGGACGGCAAGCGCATCAAGGTGAGTATGGCCGCAAACACGGTGAACACCCTGAAAGACGGCGTGAACGACTCGACGTCGAAGGGCTGCTTCCATTGTAAGGGGCACACAGAGTTCGTCGGCAAAGGCACATTGAACGTGAGCAGCAGCTTCAACCACGCCATCTACAGCAAGGAGTACGTAGAGGTGAAGAACTGCACCATCAACGTGACGGGCGCGAAGAAAGACGGCATCCATTGTCAGGAGTATTGTCTGATCTCCAGCGGAGAAGTGAACATCAGCGGTGTGGAGGATGACGGCATCCAGGTGGAGCTGAAAGACTCCGTCGCTACCGGACAGACTCTGAACCACGAAGACGAGAACAGCGGCAACTTCTATATGACAGGCGGTACGGTGGCCATCAACGAAATCGGCGGCTACTGCATCAAGGCCTACGGCAGCATCACCATGTCGGGTGGTAAACAGAACTTCGACACGAGCAACATCAAGGATCACGCTACGACAGCCATCAATGCCATCGTCAACAGTAAATCCGGCAATCGTCAGTATTATGACCTGAACGGCCGTCGGATGCCGAATGACGCGATGCTGCCTCGTGGCATCTATATCGTGAAGGAAGGGGACAGAACCAGAAAAATTGTGGTGAAGTGAAACATATGAAGAAATATTTCTTAAGCATCATGATGGCGGTAGTTGCGCTGAGCAGCTGCGCGGGTAACAAGAAACAGGAGTCAGGAGACAGGAGTCAGGAGAATACTCCTGCCACAGACATTTCTACTGACTCCAGTCTCCTGACTACTGCCTCCTCCTCTGATCTTGCTCCCGACTTCACGCTGAACGACCTCAGCGGCAAGCCCCTCACCCTATCGAGCCTGCGCGGCAAATACGTCATCCTCGACTTCTGGGGATCGTGGTGCGTCTGGTGCATCAAGGGCATTCCGCAGATGAAGGAGTATTATCAGAAGTACGCTGGCAAGTTCGAGATTCTCGGCATCGACTGCAACGACACAGAAGCGAAATGGAAGGCCGCTGTGGAGAAATATGAGTTGCCTTGGCTGCACGTGTACAATCCCCGCGACTCGAAGGTGCTTGAACAGTATGAGATCCAGGGGTTCCCTACGAAGATCATCGTCGGTCCTGACGGCAATATCGTGAAGACCATCATCGGTGAGGATCCTGCCTTCTACACGTTCCTTGATCAGTTATTTAAATGATTTAGTTTTGGGCACGGATTTACATGGCCTTAAATAATTAAGGACACGGCTTTCTACAGGGATAGGAAGCCGTGTCTTTGATAAAAGCCGTGTTAATCCGTGCCTTATAAAGAATTTTAGAACTTGAACTTATATCCTAAGCCTATCATGTGGCGGTTGGGCTCGAGGTCGTCCTCATCGTCACGCACCGTCTGATAGCGGTAGAAGAAACCGAGGGAGTGCTGTTTGGACAACTTCCAGTCGAGACCGGTCTGGAAACGGGTCTTCTGCAGACTCCAGCCGTTGAAGAACTCGACACTGGCGTATGGCGTCACAGCGAGACCTTTCTTGTCGTACTCCACCTGCAGACGGCTACGTAGCACGTGAACGTTCTTGCTTTCGTAGGTCTTCGGCTTGCCGTCGTAGGCATTATCGTAATAACTCCAGCGCTGGTCGACGGTGTACTCAGGACGGTAGGTGTACTGCCAGCGTTCGCGCAGCGAGAAGCGGAAGTCGCCGAAGAGTTTTTTGTCGAAGGTAGCCGAAAGGCTGAAACGATGGCGAGTCGCCCAGTACTTGGCATATTTCTTGGGATCGCCAGCATCAACATCTCCGTCAAGCACTTCGTCATCGGTAGCATCGAAATAAGAGATTCGCTCGTTGTTGTCATAGAGGAGCGTGTATCCGGCAGAGAACTTCAGCCACTTGGCAGCCTTATAGTCGAGACTCAGACCTGCACTCCAACGGTCGACGGTCTTAGTATTGTCGCGGGTACGGAGTTCGCCCTCGAAGCTGAGGTTCATCACCTTGGAGAGTTTCTTCTGCGCCTCGAGCGTGAAGTCGAGTCCGAAGTCGTCGGACTGGGCCATCGCTGCCAGTGGCAGCGACGCCATAAATAATACGAATAGTCTTTTCACTTTTTTACTTATTAAACGTTTTAAGCTGGTCTTTGGAGAGCTTGAGGTTATCGGCCACGTCACCATCGCTGCGCTTGCCACGGTAGCGGATCTTCACCATCGCCATATCACGGATAAAGTCGACGGCTCCCACCTCCACCTGAACGATCTCCAGACCCAGGCGCTGTTCGAGGTCGGCGATGAGCTCTTTCTTACGCTCTGGAGCGATAAGGTCGATCTTGTCGTACTGGATAAGCTTAGAGGGCAGCACCTTCAGTCGCCACTCGAAGAACCAGACGGCCACGAGGAAGATGAGGTTGGTGATGGCCAACTCGAGCATCGGTACACCTTCGGAAATGGCGTTGACCAGCGAGAGGGCAATGATGACGAAGAGATAGGTCATCTCACGGACTGGCATCGCATCCGTACGGTAGCGCATGATGGAGAAGATGCCGAAGAGTCCGATACCGATACCCAGCGAGGTCTTGCCTTTCATCTCCTCCAACACGAAGATCATAAAGAAGACGATGAAGAAGATGGCAATGGAGATAAGCATGAACGTGAAGTAGAAATCACGACGCTTGCTCTTCGGATAATACAGACGGTCGATGATGATTGCTACGACGACGAGGTTGATCACCAGTCGGATGAGCATCATCGAGAATGAGGGGGAAAAGAATGAATCTAACATATTCTATATTATTTTTACTATTGTCCCATTATTTTTTGAATACTGCGGAGGCGGGGCTTGATGCGGTTGCGGCGCAGGCTGTCGTTGGTGAGGGCCGAGCCGATGCAGTACTTCGAGAAACCATGCGGATGGATGTGCAGGTCGCAAAGCTTGCCGAGGATGGGCGAAGGCTGGTTGCCGTCGCGCTTGAGTTCGATGATGACAAGGTCGCCCATCGCACGCTGCTCGCCTGTGGCGATGTTGTTGAAACGCAGGTGAGTGTCTATGGTGAGACGCTCGGTCTTGGCCTTGTTCACCAGCGTGATGCGGTCGAAGCGGTTCTCGATCTGTTCGGTGAGACGCTCGGGGTCATAATGAAGATAGGTACGCAGGAACTCGTCGTAGTTGACAAAGTTCTCGTCCTGACGATGAAACTCAATGTCGTGCTGCGGGTGGAGGGCGTCGAACTGTTCCATGGCGACACGTTTCTTCTTCGTACGGCCGTGGTTGTTCTTCGTCTTCACCTCGAGGAAACTCAGTCCGGCGCTGACGTATGAACGGATGCGGATCTTCTGACGGCTCAGATGCCCCACCTGGTGACGGTTGTACATCGCACAGTCGGGGGTATCGAAGTAGAGCGTATAGTATGGCGAGATGCGCAGCCCGTCGGTCTCCTGTACGAAGTAGTCGCCGGCAGCCATTTCCAAGAGCCGCCGGAGCACAGGCTCCGTCGTCACGAACTTGGTGTCGATGCGGTTCATCAGCCGGATGTCCTTCATCTGGTCCAAGGTGATGGGTTCAAAATGGCTCAATATCTCTGTCATACTCGTTCTTTTTGTCGGTGCAAAGTTAAGGTGTTATCCTGTGCCTGCAAAATCTTTTCAGCGAATCGGGCGATTTGTTCAACGAAGGTCCAGTTCGATGGGGCAATGGTCGCTGCCCAGGATGTCGCTGTGGATCTTGGCGTCGTCGAGGCGCTCACGCAGACGGTCGGAGATGACGAAGTAGTCGATGCGCCAGCCCACGTTCTTCTGACGGGCCTGGAAGCGGTACGACCACCACGAATACTTCACCTCCTCAGGGTACTTGTAGCGGAAGCTGTCCGTAAAGCCGCAGGCCAGCAGGTCGCTGAACTTCTCACGCTCCTCGTCCGTAAAGCCGGCATTCATGTGGTTCGTCTTGGGATTCTTGAGGTCGATCTCCTCGTGGGCCACGTTCAGGTCGCCGCAGAGGATGACGGGTTTCTGCTCATCGAGGCGCTTGAGATACTTGCGGAAGGCATCCTCCCACGACATGCGGTACTCCAGGCGTTTCAGACCGTCCTGCGAGTTCGGCGTATAGCAGCAGACGAGGAAGAATTCAGCCATCTCGAGGGTGACGACACGTCCCTCGTGGTCGTGCAGGTCGATGCCGATGCCATAGGTCACATTGAGAGGCTGATGACGCGTGAAGATGGCGGTACCGGAGTAGCCTTTCTTCTCGGCATAGTTCCAATAACTCTCATAACCCTCGAACTGCAGGTCGAGCTGTCCTGCCTGCATCTTCGTCTCCTGGAGACAGAAGAAATCGGCATCCAACTGACGGAACACCTCACTAAAACCCTTGCCCTCGCAGGCACGCAGACCGTTCACATTCCAACTGATAAACTTCATCGTTAATCTAATTTTGGCTGCAAAGGTACAAAAAAAGCCACAGATTACACATATTATAAAAGAATAATTGTATTTTTTCTGCGGAATCTGCATAATCTGCGGTTATTTTTCGTATCTTTGCACACAGAAACCAAAGAATTTCAAATACAATAAAAAGAATGTTTAATATGAAATCCAGGAATTGGGTGCTTGCCGCCACCATAGCCCTATTACCCTTTTTCAGCGGGTGCAGGCAGCAGCAGACGCATCAGGAGTATCAGTCGCATGGAGCAAAGCATGTGAAGGGGAACGAGATGGAATCGTTCCTCGATTTTCAGGATTCACGTGCCGACTCACTGGTACTGGCCACTTACAAAGAGGGGGATCACAAACGGGTGCTGGCGGTTATCGACAGCTTGTCTGCAGCAGGGGAACTGAACGAGTTCAGGACTGAAGGCTATCGTGCCACTATCTATAAGGAAATGAATGACGCGAAGAACGCTATCGCCAGCCTGCGTCGCGCCATAGAAGTCAAAAAGCTTTCCGGTAAAGACTATTTCCTGATGGTTTATCTGAAGACCCTCTATGCCGAGCAGCAACAGATGCAGGGAAACAGCGAGGGGGCGCTGCGCACAGCCCTTCCACTGGTAGAACAGATGCAAAAAGACGGGCATGAGGACAATGAGGTCTGCCAAAGGCTTTATTCGGTCATAGGTGAGTTGCAGCTGAACCTGGATCATCCTGACGAGGCTGCGAAGTACTTCGAACGGCTGTACGGCATCCTCAAGAAAAGCATCCGCAACGATTCCACGGGTAATCATCTGATGGAAGCCGTAGAAACCCTGAATAATGTCACCTCCACATACCTCGGCGTCCGCCAGTGGGATGAGGCCGAGTTCTGGCTGCACCGCCTCGACTCTGTCTTTACCCTTTACAAGGCCACACCCTGTGCCGCAGAATATCCCTCTTACATTGACTGGTATCGCGCCTATGTCGATATGTCACATGCCATGATTGCAGAAGTGAGCGGGAAGAAGGATGAGGCTCAACAATACTACAATGACTTCCAGGCCACCGATTATTCGAAGTCCGACGAAGGACGACTGATCGGTTGCAACTACCTGATGCTCAGTCAGCGGTATGCTGAGGCGGCAGACAACTTCACCTTGACAGACAAGTTACTGCACGCCTACGATTATGAGCCCAACCTGCAAGTTATCGGCAACGTCCTGATTCCCAAGCTGCGCGCCAACTACTATGCAGGCCGGAAGGACTCGGCGCTATGCGTGGCGATGCAGATAGCCGAGCAGTATGATACGGCCCTCGCCAGACAGCGGCGCGACGCAACGGCCGAGATGGCTACCATCTATGACGTGGAGGGCAAGGAACGAATGATCGCTGAGCGGGAGGCCGAGATATCACATCAGCGACTCATCGGGGTGACGATACTGCTCGTGGGCCTGGTCATCTTCTTCGTCATCTTTACATGGGTACGCAACCGGATGGCCAAGATGAAGGCCAAACAGGAGCGTATCGAAGGAGAACTGGGTGTCGCCCGTAATATTCAGATGTCGATGGTTCCCTCCGCATTCCCTCAGCACAAGGGGCTGGACATGTATGCCATGATGACCCCTGCCAAGGAGGTGGGAGGCGACCTGTACGGCTACCTGCTTCAGGGCGACAAACTCTACTTCTGCTTAGGCGACGTGAGCGGCAAGGGTGTGCCCGCCTCGCTCTTCATGGCGCAGGTCACGAGGCTCTTCCGAACCCTGGCCACCCAGAACCTGATGCCCGCAGACATCTGTTCCCGCATCAACGATGCCATGTCAGAAGATAATGACTTGTGTATGTTCGTGACCCTTTTCGTCGGATTATTAGACCTCAACACAGGCCACCTCGACTTTTGCAATGCCGGACACAACCCGCCCGTCATCGATGTCGGCAACAGCCGTTGCGACTTCCTCAAGGTGAATCACAACGTGCCTATCGGGCCGATGCCCGGCATGGCGTTCAAAGGCGAGGAGATTGACAGCATCAAGGGCAGGCCTCTGTTCATTTATACCGACGGACTGAATGAGGCCGAGAACAATCATCGCCAATTGTTAGGCAACGACCGGATGCTTGCCATCATCCAGAAGACGCAGTCCAAGGATGCCCGCCAGCTGATAGAGTCTATGGCCGCCGAGGTGGAGAAACACCGTGACGGCGCCGAACCCAACGACGACCTGACGATGATGGCCATCTATTTGATGTAGAATTATCGTGAATGGATGTCGAATATCCGTGATTTGGCTTTCAAAATATGCAAAATGTGTTTCAAAATATGCAAAATGTGCATTTTTTGGCACTCAGGTTTTGTTATTTGGGGAAATATGCTTACCTTTGCAAAACCTAAACTTAGTAAAACAATTAATGATATCAAATTATAACAAAATGAACAGAAAGCATTATTTAAAGTGGATCTCCATGATCTGTTTAGTGGCCGGATTCGGTTCATGTAACCTGAACATGCCCAAAGAAAAGAACACCTCGTTCGAGACACTAACCGTCGAAAAGCAGGACATCACCGTGCCTGTGAAGTACAGCGCCAGGATGAAGGGCCGTACCGACGTCATCATCAGTCCTCAGGTGAGCGGACAGTTGACAAGGATCGCCGTCACCGAAGGCCAGCGGGTGACGAAAGGCACCGTGCTCTTTGTGATCGACCCCCGCAACGCCCAGTTGGACTTAGAGGCCGCCCAGGCCAGCTTGGAGGCTGCATTGGCCGCCGAGAGTTCTGCCAAGCTGGAGTATGAATCGACGAAGAACCTGTTTGAGAAGAACATCGTGAGCCAATATATGCTCACCGACGCTGAGAACTCGTACAAGCACGCTGTGGCATCGGTGAAACAGGCCCGTGCAACGGCGAACCGCGCCAGGGTGACCCTCGGATTCTGTACCATCACAGCCCCTGTGACCGGCAGTATCGGTGAGATCCCCGTCCGTACAGGTGATCAGGTGTCGCCGGGTATGCAATTGACTATCGTGAGCGGCAATTCCAATATGGACGCAGAGTTCTCGGTGACGGAATCGCTGGTGGAGCAGATGGTGCAGCACAGCATGTCGACCGCCGACGTGGATAAGTACATCGCCAGTCTGCCCGACGTGACGTTTGTGATGAAGAACGGCACGGAGTATCCCCACAAGGGCCGTATCACCAGCTTGACGGGTGTGGTAAATGCCACGACGGGTTCACTGTCGTGTAAGGCTTCGTTCCCCAACCCCGACGGTATTCTGTATTCAGGTGTGCAGGGCACCATCGTACTGCCCTACTCCGAGAAAGAAGTGATCGTGATTCCCCAGAACGCCGTGGTGCGCCTGCAGGACAAGTCGCTGGTATATAAAGTGCAAGCCGACAGCACGGCGACGGCCATTGACGTGACGGTCGAGGACGTCGGCAACGGCAAGGACTGCATCGTGACGAGCGGTCTGAGCGTCGGCGACAAGATCGTAACCACTGGTGCCAATAACGTCAAGGAAGGACAACAAGTTTTGTTTAATGAGAACGAAGAATGAAGAACAATATATTCATCAATAAGATCGTGATGGCATGTGCCATCTCGATTGTCATCGCGCTGGTAGGTTTCATCTCGATGAAGACGCTGGCCGTGGAACAGTATCCCGACATCGCACCGCCTACGGTGCTTGTCTCCACCAGCTATGACGGTGCTGACGAGAACACCGTGATGAAATCTGTCATCCAGCCGCTTGAAGAGGCTATCAACGGTGTGAATGATATGACCTACATGACTTCGAAGGCCGCTTCGAACGGTATGGTGAGTATCAATGTGTATTTCAAGCAAGGCGTCGATCCCGACATGGCGGCGGTGAACGTGCAGAACCGCGTGACCCGTGCCCAGGCTATGCTGCCTGCCGAAGTGAACAAGGTGGGTGTGACGGTACAGAAGCAGCAGAGTAACATCCTGCAGATCTTTGCCGTCAGAAGCGTTGACGGCAAGTACGACGAGGACTTCATCTCGAACTACGTGGATATCAATATCAAGCCACGACTGATGCGTATTACCGGCGTGGGCAACGTACAGAGCCTTGGTAAGACCTACGCTTTGCGCATCTGGATGAAGCCCGACGTGATGGCACAGTACAATCTGGAGCCGAATGACATCTTCGCAGCGATCAACAAACAGAGTTTCGTTGCGGGTACAGGTTCCTTAGGTGAGCAGTCGGAGAACTCTTACCAGTTCTCGATGCGGTACAAGGGTACTTTGAAGAGCATTGAGGAGTTTGAGAACATTGTGCTCAAGACCGGCGATAGCGGACATGTGCTTCACCTGGGCGACGTGGCAGAGGTGAAGATCGGTGCCATGAGCTACAACTACACGTCGAATATCAACGACTCGCCGGGCGCCCTCTTCATGGTGTTCCAGGCACCGGGTGCCAACGCCACGGAGGTCAACGCGCGGATCAACAAGACGTTTGAGGATATGAAGCCGTCGATGCCTGCCGGTCTGGAATTCGTGACAATGATGACCAGCGACGACTTCCTGTTTGCAGCCATCCATAATGTGGTGGAGACGCTCGTCATCGCCATTATCCTGGTGATCTTGGTGGTGTTCTTCTTCTTGCAGAACTTCAAGGCCACAATCATTCCGAGTATCTCGATCGTCGTATCGCTGTTAGGTACGTTTGCCATCGTGTCGCTGGCCGGTTTCTCACTCAACATCCTGACGCTGTTTGCCCTGGTGCTCGCCATCGGTACGGTGGTCGATGATGCCATTGTGGTGGTCGAGGCCGTGATGGCGAAGATGGAGGGTGGTATCAGCGATGCCCGCGAGGCCACAAGACAGGCCATGAGCGAGGTGTCTGTGGCAGTTATCTCCTGTACACTGGTATTTATGGCGGTGTTCATTCCTGTGACGTTCATGCCAGGCACCTCGGGGACGTTCTTTACCCAGTTCGGTGTGACGATTGCCTCATCTGTCGGTCTGTCGTGCGTCTCGGCCTTGACACTCTGCCCTGCCCTCTGTGCCATTATGATGAAGGTGACGAACGGCAAGCAGGAGGGCAAGAGCCTGACCTATTATACCAAGAAAGCTTACGAAGCGAGCTATAATGCCATCTATAACAAATACAGCAAGAGCGTGCAGAAGTTCATCAAGCGCCCCATCCTGTCATGGAGTCTGCTGGCCATTGCCGCCGTGCTGTTGGCGTTCTTCATGAAGAGTCTGCCGTCGGGCCTCGTACCTCAGGAGGACCAAGGCGTGTTCCTGGCTGACATCAGTGCACCTGAAGGTACAACGCTGCAGCAGACCCGTGAGATGGTGAAAAAAGTAGAGGAGAAGGTGAAGCAGATTCCCGAACTGGAGAGCTTCGCCGTGGCCGTAGGCTATGGTATGCTCAATGGTGAGGGTTCTAACTTTGCCACCCTCGTCGTCCGTCTGAAGAACTGGGAAGATCGTCCGGGTATGAACCACTTGATCGACCTTGTCATGGGTCGGTTCTATTACGACTGTATGGAGATCAAGGAATTGCAGGTGATTCCCTTCCAGATGCCGCAGATTCCCGGCTATGGTAGCAACAACAGCGTGTGTCTGGTGGTGGAGGATCCCACGGACGGTGACTTGTCGGCGTTTGCCAAGCAGACGGAGCAGTTCCTGAGCAAGCTGTCACAACGCCCTGAAATCGGCTCTGCCACATCAACCTATTCTGAGCGCTATCCGAAATACGAAGTTGAAGTCGATGCAGCCCATTGTGACCGCTCTGGTGTGTCACCGGCAGATGTGCTTAGCACCCTCGGCAGCTTCTGTGGTGGTGCATACGTCGGTAACTTCAACCAGTTCGGTAAGGTCTATCGTATCATGGCCAGTGCCGCACCCGAGTATCGTCTCGACCCGTCGTCACTGAACAACATCTTCATGAAGGTGGGTGACGGCAGGATGACGCCTATCTCGGAGTTCGTCAGTCTGAAACGTGTGGTCGGTCCGTCGAGCATTGAGCACTTCAACCTCTTCCAGAGTATCTCCTGTTATATCACACCAGCCGGTGGCTACAGCGAGGGCGAGGTGCACAAGGTGATCGCCGAGGTGTTCAAGGAGGAGATGCCCGGTACAGCTACCTTCGAGTATAGCGGTATGTCGCGTGAACTGGAGGAGGCTGCCGGCTCTAACACCACCGGTATCATCTATGTCATCTGTGTGATTCTGATCTACCTCATCCTGGGATCCCTCTACAACTCCTGGTTCACGCCGTTGGCTGTGCTTTTCAGCGTACCATTCGGACTGATGGGTGCCTTCGTGTTCGCCTATTTCGGTAATATGCTGCAACTGCCCGGCATGGACAACAACATCTATCTCCAGACGGGTGTAATCATGTTGATCGGACTGCTCGCCAAGACGGCCATCCTGATTACGGAGTTCGCCACAGAGCGCCGTGCTCAGGGCATGACCATCGTTGATGCAGCCTTCGAGGCTTGTAAAGAGCGTCTGCGCCCGATCCTGATGACCGTGGCCACGATGATCATCGGTATGATACCGCTCGTCATCGAGGGTGGTGCAGGTGCCAACGGTAACCGTGCCCTCGCCCTCGGCGTCATCGGTGGTATGAGTATCGGTACTCTGGCCCTCCTGTTCGTCGTCCCCGCCTTCTTCATCGTGTTCCAGAATCTGCACGAGAAATTTATGGGTAAGAAAACTGTCGAAGTGACAAACAATGATTAATAGTATTCAAAGATGAAAAAAGTAGTATTAATATTGTTCGCGGGTCTGATGCTGTCGGGCTGCGGCTTATACAATAATTATGAGAAGACTGTGCAGGAGCCCGAGGGCGTCTTCGGTGCCACGCAGGACATCACGTCGGCTTCGGGCAGCGAGTCCATTGCCGAGATGTCGTGGCGTGAGTTCTTCACCGACCCCCTGTTGCAGCAGTTGATTGAGCAGGCGCTGGCCAACAACACCGATCTGAACTCTGCCCGTATCAATGTCGAGAAGAGTCAGGTCTTGCTGAGAACCAAGAAGCTGGCATTCCTGCCTTCGGTCTATTTCTCCCCGCAGGGCTCGTTCAGCAAGTTCGGCAGCGAGTCGTGGTCGAAGGGCTACACCATCCCGTTGGATGTGTCCTGGAATGTCGACGTGTTCGGTTCCCTGAGGAACAAGAAGCGCGCTGCCAAGGCCGCCCTGCTGCAGGCACAGATGACCGAGGAGTCCACACGCTCCAATCTCATCAGTACCCTCGCACAGGAGTATTTCTATCTCCAGCTGCTCGACCGAGAACTGGACATCCTGATCGCGACCGACAGTCTGTGGAAGGCTTCTTTGGATACACAACAGGCCCTCTACGAGAACGGTCAGGCCTACTCGACGGCCGTCAACCAGCAGGAGTCGTCGTGGCTCGACGTGAAGCTCCAGATCGTCGCCATCAAGCGCAGCATCCGTTCTACCGAGAACGAGATCTGCAGCCTGCTCTGCATCACCCCGCAGCACATCGAACGTTCGAAATGGTATGCAGATGAGTATCACTCCTCTGCAGACAAACGGTTGTTCGAGGAGCGGTATATGAAAGTCGGTGTGCCCGCCATGATGCTGGAGCGCCGTCCTGACATCCGTCTGGCTAATTTCTACATTGAAGAGGCTTTCTACAACGTGCAGGCCGCCCGTGCTGCCTTCTATCCCAGCATCACGCTGTCAGGAGAGCTCGGATGGACCAATAATGGCGGACTCGTCAATCCCGGCAAGCTGCTGCTGCAGCTCGTCGGCCAGCTCTCGCAGCCCATCTTCGCCCGTGGTGAGATCAATGCCAACTACAAGACGGCCCAGCTCACCGAGGAGAACCTGAAGAAGAAGTATGTGCAGGCCGTCGTCGATGCCGGCAACCAAGTGAACGAGGCGATAGCCGACTGCCGTGCTGCCCGTGAGAATCATGAATACTACCACCGTCAGGTGGAGGTGCTCCACGAGGCCTATGTCGGCACCCATGAGCTGATGGACAACGGTAAGGCCCAGTACCTCGAGGTGCTCACCGCCCAGGAGTCGCTGCTCAACGCCCAGCTCAACGAGGCATCGAACATGTACAACGGTGCCCAGGCCCTCATCTCCCTCTACGTTGCCCTCGGCGGTGGAACGAAGTAAAGGTGAACATCATGACGCTCGAACAAAATCAATCGTAAGATATGAAGAAACTGTCATTACTACTCATCGCCGTTGGCCTGACCTGTCAGGCCAACGCTGATAATTATCGAGACATGGAATCCCTGACGCTCGAAACACCAGAAATGAAGGCCGAACTGGTCAAACTGCCCGAACAGTCGACACTCAACTTTGACAGATTAGCCCCGACGACCAGCTCCAGTCCCAAGATGGACTTTGACATCTTCAAGTCGAAGACGAATCCAGGCGTCAAGCCCTACAAGTTCATGGACGACATGACCTTCGTCGGTGTCCCTCTGTTCGTGGCAGGCTGGGCCCTCAAGAGCGACAAGGCCATGTTCCGCGTCAATGCCAAGGCGGAACAGGACACCATCCACCACGGTGAGAACCGAGGCAAGAAAGACGTCATCCTCTACATGTTCTACCTCTCGCAGAAAGACCTGCCTCTGGCCGTGCAGCACCCGGAGATTCCGCTGGACTAACATGCTGGCGGAAACCAGAATACAAAAACGCGACGAGACGAGGTGATCAAGACACTTATCAGACAGATCGGCAGTTATAGGACTGCCTCCATCCTCACCCCCGTGTGGACGGCGATGGAGGTGGTAATGGATGTGCTGATACCCTATGTGACTGCATCGCTCATCGACAAGGGACTGAACGCAGGCAGCATGGAGAATGTCTGCCTATACGGTGCCGTCATGCTCGGTATGGCATTCCTCTCGCTGGCTTTCGGCATACTGGCGGGGCGCAGCGTGGCCTATGCCTCCTCGGGCTTTGCCACCAACCTGCGTAAGGCAATGTACAGGAATATCCAGCGCTTCGCCTTCTCAGACATCGACAAATACTCGACATCAGGACTGGTGACGAGAATGACCACCGATGTGAACAACTTGCAGAACGCCTATCAGCAGATTCTCCGCATCACCGTTCGGGCGCCCTTCCGGCTGATTCTCTCCATCGTGATGTGTCTGGTCATCGACGCCCGTCTCAGTCTGATCTTCATCGTGGCGATGGTAATCCTCGGATGCTCGCTCTATCAGATTATCTCTCGTGTGGCCAAACTGTTCCAACAGGTCTTCGAACGCTACGACGACCTGAACCAAAGCGTACAGGAAAACATCCATGCCATCCGGGTGGTGAAGGCCTTTGTGCGTGAGGATTATGAGAACAAGAAGTTCTCGAAGGCTGCCGAGGGGCTCTATAAGTTATATGTTCGCGCAGAGAGTCTGATGGCCCTCAACCACCCCATCATGAACATCGTGGTCTATGGTTGTATTATCGCCCTGTCGTGGTGGGGCGCACACTTCATCGTCTCGGGTACGCTGACCACGGGTGAACTGACGTCGCTCTTCACCTACGTCATGTCGATCCTCCAATCGCTGATGATGCTCTCGATGATCTTCGTCATGCTGACGCAGAGTGCCGCCAGTGCCAGACGTGTCTGCGAGGTCATTGAGGAAGAGCCCGATATCGTGAATCCCGAGCAGCCAGTCTATGAGATTGCCGATGGCAGCGTGGAGTTCCGGGGAGTAAGATTTGACTATCATCCTATAAATAATATTTCCTTAGACAAAAAGCACAAGCGCAGCGCGCTATTCAATGTATCCTTCTCCATCGGCAGTGGCGAGACGATTGGTGTTATTGGCGGAACGGGCTCTGGCAAGTCCACCCTCGTCAGCCTCATCTCACGTCTTTATGATGTGTCACAAGGCGAAGTGCTCGTTGGCGGACAGAATGTAAAATGCTATGACTTGAAAGCCTTGCGCTCGGCTGTGAGTGTGGTGCTGCAAAGCAATATCCTCTTCTCGGGCACCATCCTCAACAATCTGCGCTGGGGACATCCGCAGGCCACACAGGCAGATTGCGAACGGGCCTGTCGTCTGGCTTGTGCCGATGAGTTTATTGAGCAGATGCCTGAGGGCTACAACACCCGCATCGAACAAGGCGGTACGAATGTCAGCGGCGGACAGAAACAACGTCTCTGCATCGCCCGTGCTTTGTTGAAAGAGCCGAAGATCCTCATCCTCGACGATTCCACCTCCGCCTGCGACACTGCCACCGATGCAAAGATACAACGGGCCTTCCGCGAAGAACTGCCTGAGATGACGAAGATCATCATCGCCCAGCGCATCACGAGTGTGAAGCACTGCGACCGTATCCTCGTGATGGACAATGGTATGGTCACGGGCTTCGACACCCACGAACAGCTTCTGAAGACCAACAGCCTCTATCAGGAGATCTGCGCCATACAGGAGGCAGACCATGGAGACTTCGACAGCTATAAAAACGATAACTATGACCGCTCGGCTTTGCCGCTTCGCTCTGCGAAGAACCAACACAACAAAGACAAAGTTGTCTGAGTTGTCCAAGTTGTCGTCCAAAAAAAGAAAGATGAGACAGCCCAGTTTCAACGGCCCGCGAGGCCCACACGCCCAGAACCAGGGAGGCATCCAGAAGATTGACGCCCAGCAGCGCGCCGTCATCTGGCGACTGGCGAAGTACGTGCTGAGCGACTATAAGTTCAGCATCTTGACGGTGCTCGTCTGCATTGCCATTACCTCCGTCACCACCCTCGCCTCTACCCTCTTTACGCGAACGCTCATCGACGACTATATCGTACCGCTGACTCAGGCTGCCAATCCGGAATACACGGCACTTTGGCAGACGCTTATCAAGCTGGGGCTCATCCTCCTGCTTGGCGTCATCTGCTCCTACGCCTACAACCGTCTGATGATCAACGTCTCGCAGGGCACGATGCTTCGTCTGCGACAGCGCATCTTCGAGCGGATGGAACAACTGCCCATCAGCTACTTCGACCAACATTCGCATGGTGAGATGATGTCCGTTTACACCAACGATGTCGACTCACTGCGCCAGATGATCAGCACGAGCATCTCGCAGGTGTTCAACTCCGTCATCACCATCGCCGTCACCTTTGCTTCGATGGTGGTGCTCAGTGTGCCCCTTACCCTCGTCAGCATCGTGATGGCTGTCATTATGATGGTCACCACCACCTGGCTGGGCAAACGAAGCCGCACTTATTTCCGCACTCAGCAGGAAAGCCTTGCCCGTGTCAACGGCTTCATTGAAGAGATGATGACTGGTCAGAAGGTCGTCAAGGTGTTCTGCCACGAGGATCAGGCCATCGAGGAGTTTGAACGTATCAACGAACAGCTGCGTGCCTCTGCCTGCGAAGCCAATAGAATCGCCAATATCGTGATGCCTGTCAACGGCAACCTCTCCAACCTCGGCTATGTGCTCATCGCCGTTGTTGGCGCAGCCCTCGCCCTCGGACAGTTTTCCATTTTCAATTATCCATTGTCCATTAGTCTGGGTACCATCGTGGCGTTCCTGACATTGAACAAGAGTTTCACCCAGCCTATCACCCACGTCTCACAACAGATCAACTCCGTGCTTAATGCCACCGTCGGAGCAGAGCGCGTATTCCGTCTCATGGACGCAGAACCGGAGGTCGACGAGGGAACGATAGAACTGAAAGATCCCAAGGGTGATGTCGATTTCACAGACGTGGACTTCGGATATACGCCAGCCAAGCAGGTACTCTTCGACATCGACATCAACACCAACCCAGGACAGAAGATTGCCTTCGTGGGTGGAACGGGTGCAGGCAAAACCACCATCATCAACCTCATCAACCGCTTCTATGAGATTCAGAAAGGTAAGATCCTCTACGACGGCATTCCGCTGACGGACATCCGAAAGGATTCACTCCGTAAGAGCATGAGCATCGTGCTTCAAGAGACACACCTCTTTACGGGCACCGTGCTCGACAATATCCGTTACGGATGTCTGGGTGCCACGGACGAAGACTGCATCCGTGCTGCTCGTCTGGTGGGAGCCGACGACTTCATCCGACGTCTGGGCAACGGCTATCAGACCATCCTCAACGGTGATGGCGGCAACCTCTCACAAGGAGAACGACAGCTGATTGCCATCGCCCGTGCTGCCGTCAGCAATCCTCCCGTGCTCATCCTCGACGAGGCCACATCCTCCATCGACACCCGTACGGAACGGCTTGTACAACGAGGCATGGACACGCTGATGCAAGGCCGTACTACCTTTGTCATCGCCCACCGTCTCAGCACCATCCGCAATGCCGACCGTATCATCGTCCTCGACCACGGCCACATCATCGAACAGGGCACCCACGACGAGCTCCTGGCCCTTAAAGGCAAATACTACCAGCTCTATACCGGTAACGAGCTGACAGCCTAAAACGATGAGAGAAATGAATGCTAAAAGTTAAAAAATAACAAGGCACAACAAAATGTTCAATGTTTAATGTTCAATGTTCAATGTTTTTTGTACCTTTGCATCCGCTTTCCGCAAGCACTGGTCCCGTAGCTTAGCTGAATAGAGCGTCAGATTCCGGTTCTGAAGGTCTTGGGTTTGAATCCCAACGGGATCACTTTTAAAAATCGGCAAATGATTGATTTTCAATCGCTTGCCGATTTTCTTATAACTCAACTGCACCACTTTTGCACCACCCAGCCCCTACAACAAGGTTTTACAAACTGGCTTATTTACCACAAAATGGCTCATTAACACTTATTAGAGGTGTTCCAGCAACTCTCTGCCCTTCTTCGTTAGATAGTATGATTGCATTGGGTGATTTGGAATTTCCGGGTACAGCATAGCAATATATCCTTCCGACAGATTGGGATTGATGTAGTTGTTTACAAAGCTCTTCCTGTCTCTAAGGTGCATACCTTCCATTAACATCTTAAGATTCGCCCCATTCTCTCCAATTATTGAGAAGAATGTCTTTAGCTTTTGAGCCCTATTATCCTTTGAGGTTGTGGGGTTGAGGGGTGAACTTGTGGGGTTGTGGGGTCGTGGGGTTGTGGGGTCGTATGGTTGTATGGTTACGCGTTTGAACGTAACCCATACGAATGCTGCATTTTGATTGAACTCTGGCTCCGGAAGATTTGCTTTCTTGCAGGCATCAACCATGCGACTTACGCCACTGCCCCAGTTTTCCAAGAACGCAGTCTTAAACAGCACATCGGCAATAGTCGGGTTCTGAGGATATGAATGATGGGATTGCTTTATGGTTTCAACAGTCAATTCGTCTGGCAAATGGCCAGTATTCTCAATCTCTACACGATCATCATAGATAGCGATGCCAACAGAACTACTTGTATTATGGAACATCCTGTGACAAAGGGCATTTGTCAAAGCCTCACGCAACGCTTCGGCAGGAATCTCAAGTTTCTCTTCTCTCGTAAAGCCCACTATCTTGCCACTGAGTGAAAGATGTTTGAAGAAAAACGCCATACCAGCATCAAGCAAAGTGAAGAAGTTGCCGTATGCTCTTTGATTGTCAATGAATTCCATCTTGTCGTTGCCACGAAAGCGAGCCATGCGAAGCAGGAACTGAGGAAACTGACTTGTATCCCGAAGGAATAGGGCTGCTGCTGCATTTTTCAGTTTCCCATTCGTGGTGAGTTTCAGTTTCTCAACAAGGCTTTCCGTAGTCTCCATGAGCGATGACTCAGGCATCCTACCCCGTTCTACGCCAAGACGAACACCACCACGAATACGCTGTTCCTCCAAATCAGCAATGGTTATGCCTTCACAAATCTGGTCTTCCCATTTATGACGATTAGATTTGCTACGCATCAGACGGTCTTCGAAGATGTCACGAGGCATGACTACCGTTGTGCTCTCAATTCGCATATACGGTTTATTATCGTATGTATATGGCACATCCCAATAAGAAGGAGCATCCAGATGAATAGCTATGACCTGACAGTCTGGACGATTCGGCACATCAATGTATTCAACAGGAAGATCTATCAGTGGTTCCAGCTTCGCAACCTCTCTGGCAATCTCCTTTCGGGTGTTGTCTGTCACCGCCTGTCCTAATATCTTCAGTGTCGTTGGGGCAATACCAAAGAACAGCCAGCCACCTGCGGTATTGAGAAAGGCACAAGCTGAACGCATACCATCCTTTAACTCACCCGTTGTTTTCTTCATTTCCAACGTACGAGTCTCGTCACCTTGTATGATCACTTTTACATCCTCTATTGTCATAATACCTTCTATCTTTCTAATATGTTTGCAAAATTACAACTTTTTGGGCAAAAAGACAACGTTTTGTTCGAATTATATATGATTTACAATTTTTATTAGTCATAATTTATACCTTTGCACCCAAAATGGTTTCAACAATAAGAAAAATGAAGGAAATTTGAAAAAA
>JAEEGK010005436.1_pt1 | contig 30801 bp, 17 predicted proteins | sample 8958771 | NCBI WGS metagenome assembly JAEEGK01 (sample SAMN16246547, study PRJNA631951) | gut metagenome | biome: gut microbiome; feature: rumen; material: SC-attached | host: Bos | place: Iran: Karaj | collected 2018-10
GATTTTAAAATTAAAAGAAAAAGATAATGATGAAATAAAAAAAATTAAAGAAGATAACAACATTTATTTAGCTCATTCAAAAGAAAATAATAGTGAATTAGATATTTATTTATGTAATATTATTTCATATTTATTTGAAGTTTATGAAAATTCTGAAAAAATAACAGATACTGAGAAAATAATAAAATTATTTGAAATAATTTCAAAAATAATTTCAAATTTAAAAGAAAAAAGAAATAAAATTAAATACAATGATTTTTCTTCAATTTCAGATTTTATTAAAGAATATAATGAATTTAAAAATTTTTATATAATTCAATATACAAATGTAACATCTAAATTTATTGATTTTATTTCAGATCATAAAAAAGAGATTAAGGAACCTCAAGTTATAAAAGCTAAATTGAATGAAATATTTAAATCGCCTATTATAAATGAATTAAGAGAAACTGAAAAATTTTTAGATGATATTATTTCAAAATGTCATAAAGAAGAGAATTTAGGTTGGAATTATGAAGAAGAATTAAATAAAGAAAATATATTAAATATTGATGACGAAGATATTAAAAAACATTTAATGAATTCTGCTAAAGATGTTCAATTTAAAATTGATGAAAAACATAAAGAAATATTTAAAGAAATTAAAGAAAGTTGTAAAAGGGTTATTGATTATATTAAACAATTAATATAAAAAAAACAAGAAAAAATTAAATTTTATTTATTATTTTTTCATAATATTAAATCAATATTCTTTATTAAAATATTTTAATTCAGAAATTATCTGAAATAGATATATATATCATTAAATTAAAGAAAATAAATCTCAAAAAAATTTTTTCAAAAATTAAAAAAAGAAGAATCAATAAATATTCACTAATATTTTTAAACTTAATTTATTAAATATTTTTTTAATTTTTTTTTTTTATTCTTTTATTCAATTTGTTTAATTTTTTCTAAATTTAATTTTATTGTTTCAAATTCTTTCATAACTTTATCAATATCATTTTTAGTAAAAGTAATATTTTTATGTTTAATAACATTAGTATTATTATTATAAGAAAATTCAATATCAGCATATTTTCCATTATAATAATTATCAGAATTTCCAGATAAAATCATTTTAGTACTCCAATTAATTTTTTTTAATTTATTCTTATAATCAGAATTAAAATCTTTATTTAAATAATCTAAAATATTATCTTTTTGAGTTTGAATAATTAAATCTATTTGATTAAAAGTTTCTTCATCAAAAACAAAATCATTTTCAATTTCATTTCTTATTATTTCTACATTTTTAGATTTCTTAATTAAATTATCCATTATTTTTGTAACAAAATCTATTAAATTATTGAAAACTTCATCTGTTGTATCAGGAGGAAAAAGAAGGTTTTTTAAATTTTCTAAAGAATCTTTTTCTTTATTTAAATCAGAAAAAAAATGAATTTGAATAAATTGATTTAAAAAAGTTTTATAACCAGTTTTTGATAAAGGATTAACAATTTCAATTTTAGACATAATAAATAAAATAATATTTATTTTAAAAATAAAAAAAATATAAAAAATAAATTTAAATGCAACCAAAAGTACAAAGATATAATAAAAATATAAAATTAAAGCCAATAAAAGAGAAGGAAAATTTAGAATCAAGTATAACTTCAATTAATAGTAATAATAGTACAAAAACAGAAATTGATTTTAAGAAATCTAAAACTAAATTTAATTCAACAAGTGAAAAATTTGAAATTGATTTAAATGAAACAGATAAAAAAGCAGATAATGATTTTATGAATAATTTAAGTGATAATGAAAGAAATTTTTATAAAAATAAAGCAAAAGAATTATATGATTTTTTAAATTCTATTTATTTAGTTAGATTTATTGAATCTTTTATTAAAGATGGTTTTGAAGGAATTAATGATATAATGGAATTAGAAAATGATTATTTTGAAATCAATAAAAATTTTACTTTATTTCAACAGAAAAAAATTTTAGAAAAAGTAAAAGAATACAAAGAAAAATATAAGGTTACAAAAATAGAAAATAATGAAATTGGAGTTGAATGTGATTTTAATAATAATAATTATATTTTAAATAGATGTTGGACTTGTTTTAATAAATTAAATGAAAAAAATTTAATTGAAAAAACTTATTCTGATAGTATTGTAACTAGGAAAGTTAGATTTTGTTCTAAAAGTTGTATGGAAAAATTTGAGAAAAATATTTATGTTTATTGTGATTATTGTAATATTATTTTTGATAAATCAAAAGGAGATTTTGTTTTTGAAAAATATCATTTTCATTCTAAAGAATGTTTAGATAAATATATTGAGGAACATAATGAAATTAATTATAATTCATTAAGTAATATACAAGAGTATGATGATTATAATTATGAAAATAAACCTTATGATCCTATGGATGATTTTTAATAAATTTTTATTTTATAAATTCGTTTTTTAAATTTGAAATATTATTAAATTAATTAAAATAATTTTATCTGTTTATTTTTTTATTCAATGAAAAAAAATAAAGAAAAAAATAATTTTGAAATATAATATTTTATTATGAAAGCTAATTTAAATAATTAATAAATATAATAATTTTAGACATAATTATGCTTTTTTTTTTATATTATTTTAAAGGCAAAAAAAATAAAATTTTTTCAAATAATTTTTAAATACGTAATTAATTTAATTATTAGTAAATGGAAAGCATTGAAAAGCCTCCAAAAAGTATAAAAAGAAAGGGATGTAAAATATTAAAAAATAAAAATAAATAGGTGTTGATTCTTTAAAATCAAAAATAACAAAATGTTTTAAAGGAAAGCAAGTATAATATTTCTTAATAAAAATTATAGAAAAAGGATAAATTATATTATATTGGTAAATGGAGATCATATCTTTCAAAAGAAGAACTTCACATATCAAAAGAAATAAAAGACCCTTTTGAATTATTAACTCATTTATGGGCTCATAAAAATGTAATAAAAGAATTAGAAACAATAAGATTAAATCCAAATTTATTAAATAAAAAGCAAATAAGAAATGATTTAGAATTTTATATTCCTCAACTATGGTAAGAAAAGAAATAATATAATTATATATATATAAATATTTTAGTTCTTTTTTATTATTTGGTGAATATGAAGCAGTTTTAGAATTTCTTTCATTTTTATGTAAATCTTGTTATGCTTCTTTTTCTTTTGCTCATAGAATTATTTGGTTTTTAAAATCTTCTATTGGAAATAATCAACAAATTAATGATAAAATTAGAATGGTGCTTCACATTATTCAAACTGTTTTTAAAAGTGATTCTGATAAAAATAAAATAGAAAATTTTTATTTAAGTGGTTCTGAGGATTATATTAATTTTATAAAAAAAAAAGGTTTTCAAAAAGTTTATTTTAATAAAGAAGACTCAGAATTTTCTTCTGATGATATTAAACAATATTATGAAGATAAGAAAAAATTTAGGAATTTAATTTCTAAATATGCTGATTCTCAATATATAAAAGAAATGCATAAATTAAATAATAATAAAAATATAGAAAAATTAGATTTGTCTCAACCTGAAGAAGATATATTAGAAGATATATCAGATATATCTTTTTCACCAAAAGAAATATCATTAAATTTATATAAAGGATATGATTATGTTACAAATGATGAAAATAATATTCATTTACAATATATGAAACAAATAGATCAAAATGATATAAATTTAACTTCTTTTTTATCAAATACAAATTTTTTTGATCATCTATGTAATATATGTGATATATTATTAAATACTGTTGAAAGTGATAGAAAGAAAACTTTATTAACTGAATTAAAGAAAATAAATAAAATTTTACCTTCTAATGTTTATATTCCTTTTGTAAATAATTCAATTAGAAATTATGTTATTGCTTCAATTCCAATATCAGAATGTCATATATTTAAAACAAAAACAAGAGCTCCTTATATGATTGCAATTGAATGTTTTAGATTAGATGAATTAAATTATTATTTAGAAAAAAAAGACTTAATTAAAATTTCTCCTAAAAATGAAAAAAAAAATAATGGATTTTATAGAAAATTAAGTGATTCAGAGATTATTAAAGATGAAGAGTATATTGGAATAAAAAATATTAGTGCTATTAAATTTCCAAATGATTTTGAAGGATTAAAAAGAAGAAAATCAAGTGGAGCTGATTTAAAAGAAAAAGAAAAAACTCCAAAAATAAAAAAGAAAGAAATGTATTTTTCAGAAAATGATATAAAATTTTCAAAACCAATTACAATAAGAAATTTATTAAAAAAAGAAGAAGAAAAAGAAATAGATAGTCAAAGAAAAGAATTAACATTATTAAAAGAGAAAATAGTATCTCCAAAATCTCAAAATATGAAAATATCTTTTAATTTTAAAGAAAATTCTCCTAAAAATAAATATAACAAAATCAATGAGAATGATATATCATATTCAGAAATATCAATCAATAATTATCAAAACACAGAAAGAGATTTAAATGCATCAAATATAACACCAACAAAATATGATAAAATAGAAAATGAAATAAAATTAAATTCAAATTTATCTTTTTTTTCAAATCAATCTCCAAATTCTCCTAATTCAAGTGGAAGTTCAGATCCAGATATAACAGAAATACCAAAAATATTAGAATTAGAAAATGAAAGTTTATCAAATATATTAAATCAAATAAACATAGAAAATAAAAATTATTTCGGTGAAACAATAGAACAACAAACAAAAAGATTAAAATCACTTTCTCCTTTTGGAAATTTATCTTCATATAAAGTAGTTAATATCATTATTAAAAGTGGTGATGATTTAAGACAAGAACAATTTGCAACTCAATTAATAAATGAATTTCTTCAAATATTTAAAATAGAAAAAGTAAAGTGTTATTTAATGCCATATGAAATAATTGCTACTGGAGTTAATGTTGGAATTGTAGAAGTAGTTCCAAATTCAATATCAATTGATCAAATAAAAAGAAAGAACAAAAATATCACTTCCTTAGTAGATTTTTATAAAAATTATTTTGGTCCCATAAATAGTAAAAAATATAAAAATGCAATTCAAAATTATATTCAAAGTTTAGCAGGATATTCTTTATTATGCTATTTCCTTCAAATAAAAGATAGACATAATGCAAATATAATGATTGATTCAGAAGGGCATTTAATTCATATTGATTTTGGATTTATGTTAAGTAATGCACCTGGAAAAGGATTAAAATTTGAAAAAGCTCCTTTTAAATTAACTAATGATTTAGTTGATGTTATTGGAGGAACTAAAAGTAAATTATTTGATGAGTTTAGAAAATTATTGTGGAAAGGTTTTATTGCTTTAGTTAAACATCATGAAAGAATTTTAATTTTAGTTGAAATGATGTATTGTGGACATGGAAATAAATTACCTTGTTTTGAAGGAGGACAAGATGCTATTAATGAATTAAAAAAAAGATTTATACCCAAAAATAATATGAAAAGTAGAGATTATAGAGAACATGTTGATGAGCTAATTAGCCAAAGTTTAGATAATTGGAGGTCTAATTGGTATGATAAATTTCAATATTATGTTCAAGGGATTTTACCCTAGGTAAAGATTATTTTTAGGGTTTTTATTATTTTAATTTTTATTTCAAGTATTTATGAGATTATTTTCTTTTGGAGGGTAAATAGAGATTTAAAAATGGCATTTTTATTTGGATTTTTTTAATTAATTTTATATTGTCAATGGTTTATTAACTTCTTTAATTGAAAAAGAAAATAAATAAATTATTTATAAATGAAATTTAAAATAAAATTAAAATAAAATGAAAAATAAAATATATATTCATAAAAGGAATAGGTGGATCAAAAAAGAGATTCATTATATTCATATTCTAAAATTATAAAATCAAAAAGTGTAAAGCAAAGTTCTTCAAATTATTCTTTAAAAAGTAGTTCTCCAAATAGAAAATATGAAAAATGAAATTGAAATATAAGAATATCAAATCAGTGTATTATTTGCAACAAAATTTTTTTATATAATAGAAGAAATACATAATAATTTTTAAAATAATAGTTTTACTATTTTGATTGGGAGATATAATTCATTAAGAAGGAAAAATTATAAAATATTTTCATAATTTTTAATTGACTTTGATTTAATTCATTAAAAATCTTATAACCTAAGAAATTATTTTTGTAAATGTTACTCCTGAAATTTAAATTAATTTATTGAAAAAAGGAATAAATGCAAATAGGGAAATAATCATGATATTAAGGAAAATGATATTAATCATTTAATTAAATTTTTTAATAATGGAATTTATATTGCTAAGACATTTAATTGAAAGATTATCAATTGATTTAATGATAAAGGAAATGTGAATTATAAACCAAATCTAACATTTGGTTAAAGATTTAATTTGAAAAATATATAATTAATCACTCAGTTTATGATTAAAAGTTTATTTTTTTTTTCTTTTATTAAATATAAAAAAGTTTATTCATTATTTTTAAAAAAAAATATTTTCAAAAAAATATTAATAAGAAGAACCATAACCAAATTTATTATTAGAAATAACTTTTTTTTCTTCATTTTTTACCATATTATATAAAGCTTCAGTACTTTGAACAATTTTATTATAAGCTGAGTCAGAATCATTTAAAATTTTATCATAAACACTTAAAACTGCATTTTTTTGTTCAATAGATTGATTTATTCTTTCTAATTCATCAATAAATGAATTTAATTTTTCTTGAATTTTCATTTTTATATTTTCTCCATTTTCTATATCTTTATTAATTAATTCTCTTTGAGTTTTTAAATTATTTAATGTTCTAATAAGATCTTCCATTGTTTCTGATATATCTGGAAATGATAAGGAAGTCTATTTATATTATAAAGTTATTTGAATTTTATTTTACTTTCATTTTAATATTTTTTTATTTTTATTTTTTTTTAATTTTTATTTGTTTTTAGTATTAATAAAAGTTATTCTAAAGATAAATATAAAAGAAATAAATTTATTTTTCTTATATTATATTTAAAAAATATAATTTTTAGTCATTAATATGCTTAAAATTTATTCAAAAAATTAAATAAAATATGTTTACAAATCAATTTTTAGATGATAATGAATATTATGAAATTTATAATTGGGTTGATAAATATAATTTATCAAAAACAAGAAAAAATATTAATAGAGATTTTTCTGATGGAACATGTTATGCAGAAATTATTAAAAAAAATATTCCTTCTATTATTCAAATTCATAATTATATTCCTACTGAAAATCATAAACAAAAATTAGAAAATTGGAATTTATTAAATAATAAAGTTTTAAAAAAATTAGGATTTAAAATAAAAAATGAAGATATTGAAGGAATAATTTCTAGTAAACCTTATTTTATTGAAAAAGCTTTAAAAATTTTAAAAATTAAAATTGAAGAATATAAAAAAAAATCTATTGAAAATAATAAAAATTTAAATGAAAATTCTATTAATAATATTTTAAATGAACCTTTAACTAAAGAAATATTTTATAAAAAAGAATTATTATCCAAAGAAGAAGAAATAAAAAAAATAAAAATTCAAATAAAAGTATATTATTTATATATAATATAATTTTAGGAAGCAGAAGAAACATTAAAAAAATTAAATGAAGAAAATAAAGAATTAAAAGACTTAAAAAAATCAATTGAAAAATAATTAAAACTTAACAATATAAACGAAATAATGAATCAAAAATATAAAAATATCATTTTAAAAATAAGACTCGAAATAATAAAGAATTTAAAAAAAAATTAAATAAATAAAATAAAACCAACAAAATTTAAATTTTTTATTTTATAATAAAATGGAACTTCAAATAATTTTAGAAAACTTCAACAAAACATATTCTGTAGGAGATTCAATAACAGGAACAATTCAAATAAAAAACCGTCGTAATGATTTAAAATACAATTTAATAATTTACTTACAAGGAACATATATATTATCAAATCGTAAATCTCAGCCACCAACAAAAATAAAAAAAACCTTTTTACAAAAAGATTTAAAAATAATATCAGAAGGAACATTAGAAAAATCTAATAATCCATCATCAATATATTTTAAATTTCCTTTAATACCAGAATCAAATGATAATTACTATGAAAGTTATCATGGTGTTGTAATATCAATTATTTATGAATTATCATGTAATTTACAAGTAATAAATTCAAATGAAAATTATAATTCTGAGAAAGTAAAAATTAACATTAATGTTCCTGGAATGGGAATTAATAGTAATTTTGGTTGTAAATTAGTTCCTTATTATTTTAATTTAAATAATAAAAATATGGAAAATAATCAATTACAAAATAAAAGTTTACCTGATTTTAATATTGAATGTTTTATTAATAATATTAATTGTAATTTTGATAAACCTTTTGATGGTTATATTATTATTCATAATTGTAATGTTGAAATTAAAAGTATTGAATTACAATTTTTAAGACATGAAGAAACAGTAATTAATAATGTTAATATTAATGAAACTAGTGAAATTCAAAATTTACAAATTGGAGATGGTGATGTTAATAAAAATATTGAAATTCCTTTATTTATGATTTTTCCTAAAACTTTTTCTTGTGCAACTTTAAATAATAATATAGTTAAAATTAGTTTTGAAATGAATGTTATGGTTGTTTTAGTTGATGGAGTTATTATCATGGATAATTTCCCTGTTAATTTGTGGAGAGGATAATTCTTTTTTAATAGAACAAAAATAATTAAATTTAAAATATGAAAATTATAAAATTAATTATTAAATTTTTTTACTGATTCTCATAAACAAAATTAATATTTATAATATATATGGAAAATATTTTTAAAAAAATAATAAAAATTTATTAAAAGATAAGTATATACTTATTATAAAATATTTATCTAACAATTCATTAAATCAAAAAATGTATAATTTAACTAATTATTATTTATTTTTTGGAGAAGATTTTTTTTTTCTTTTTTTTTCTATTTTTTAAACCAGTGTTAATTTCATTATCAGATTTTACTTTTTTATAATTTCTTTTTTCAATTTTAATTTCAACTTCATCATTAATAATATTATTTTTACTATTGTTATTTTTATTATTCATAATATTTTTTTTTAATTTTTGACTATAATAATCATCGAACATTTTTTTATTAAATTTTATTCCTTCATATTTTATAATTAACCATTTAATATTTTCAGGTATTTCATCAATTAATTTTTCTTTTAAATCAATTATATCTTTATTTTCATTAAAAATAAAATCTTTAATTTTAAATTCAAAAGTATTTAAAAAAATTTCATTAAATCTATTTTCATCATTAAATATTTCATTATTAATTTTTAAAGGGTCAATTTCAATTGGTGAATTAACATCATTTATATTATTAATATAATCCATAATATTATATAAATGAATATTATCTTTATTTGTATTTATTAATTTTATTGTTTGATTTATTGAATTATTTCCTAATAAAATATTTTCTAAAGTAATATTACATTCTGGAATTATTTTATTTTTTATCATTTCTGGTGTTAAAATCCAATGAGGAAAACTATTTTTATATTCATTATCTTCAATTTTATCTTTTATATATGTAAAAATAAATTTTTTTAAATTATTTGTAATTGAATCAAATTTATATATATTAAAATAAGTCTCACATAAATTTTTTTTTTTTTCTTCTTTTATTTTTAATTCATTAATAAAGCAAATAAATCCAAATTTAATATTTGAATTTGGATTTTTAAAATGTTTAAATATTAAAATATCAAAATGAGATTTAATTATATTTACTTTTAATTCTTTTACTTTTTTATTCTTTAAATCAATTTTTTTATCTAAAATAACATATAAAAAGCCAGTATCATCATAAATAATTGGTACATTATTTAAAAAAGTTAAATTAATTTCAAAAGATTCATTATCATAGGAATTAAAATTTCCATTAATAAACTCTTCTAGTTTTTCTTTTAATGACATTTTATAAATTAAAATTAAAATTAAAATAAATAAATTAATTAAAAATTAAAACATTTTTTATTAAAGCATTTTTTATATCAAAAAATGTTTGATCCAAGTTTATCAGAATCAAGAGTTTTTCCAAAAATAATAATAGGAAATTTTTATGAAGATCCAAATTTAATCAAAAGAAACTTAAATTTACTTCCAGTGGAAAAAATATTAGATAAAGCAGAAGCTTCTTTTTCAGAACCAAATAAAAATTTAATTGGAATTTTTATTATAACAAATTTCAGAGCAATATTTAAATTTGAAGATGAAATAAATGAGAAAAAATATAATATACCAGAAGATTATTTCAAATTTCCTTTAATAAATATTATTAAAGTAGAAAAAATTGATGATAAAAAAATTTCCTTTGATGCTTATCCAATAGAAATCACTTTAAGGGATACAAGACAACTTCGTTTTCATATTTGGACAAAAAATGCAAATAATTCATTTTATTATAATTTAAGTGATTTAAGTACATTCAAAAGGAAAGAAGATCTATATAAATTTTCAGAAGAATATAATAATTATTTAAAAGAGAATCCAAATTATTTTAATGGATGGGATATTTATTCTCCAGAGGAAGAATATCAAAGGCAAGGAATAACAGAAAAGAATAATTTAAATCTGAAAATAACAAGAAAAAATGAGAATTATCTATTATGTTCAACATATCCTAAAATTTTAGTAGAACCATCTTCAATGTCAGATATTGAATTGGAAAATGCATCAAAATATAGAACAAAAAATAGATTACCAGTATTAAGTTATTATTATAAGGGAGAAAATAATAATAACACAAATAATAATAAAATAGTTACTCCATCAATATGGAGATCATCTCAAACAAAAACAGGAGTAATGGGAAATAGAAAGAATGATGAAGATATTAAATTATTAGAAAGTATGATATCATTAACATCTCAATTATATATATTTGATGCAAGACCTTATTATAATGCTTTAGCAAATAGAGTTAATGGAGGAGGATTTGAAAATACAAAACATTATTCAAATGTATCTTTAAATTTTTGTGAAATAGAAAATATTCACAAAGCAAGAAATTCTTTAAAAAATTTATATCAAATATGTTTAAATAATAAATTAATGACAAATATGAAATTTTGGTCTCAAATAGAAAATACAGGATGGTTTGAATTTATATATAAATTACTATATTTTTCAAATGAAATAAGTAAAACATTACAGAAAAAAAATTGTGTATTAATTCATTGTTCTGATGGTTGGGATAGATCATCTCAATTAATAACATTAAGTCAAATATTAATAGATCCATATTTTAGAACTTTCAAAGGATTTGCTGTATTAATTGAAAAAGATTGGTTAAGTTTTGGACATCAATTTGCAAAAAGAGGAGGAATAAATTTAAAGGATGAAGAAGAAAGTCAAATTTCACCTATTTTCTTACAATTTTTAGATTGTGTTCATCAATTAATTATTCAATTTCCTAATTCTTTTGAATTTAATAATGATTTATTATTATTTTTAGCTAAGAAATATAATACTAATTTATATGGTACTTTTATGTTTGATTCTGAAAAAGAAAGATTTGAAAAAAATGCTAAAAATAAAACTCTATCTGTTTGGAGTGATGTTTTTATGAATATATCAAAATATAAAAATGTTTTTTATGATCCTTATTCTAGTAAAATTTTATTTCCTAATTATTGCTATTATAAAATTAAACTATGGAAAGAATTCTTTTTGGAAAATAATATTTATGTTGATAAAGAGAATTTCCATATTAGTGATTTAGATACTGGAATTACTTTTACTAATTATTTAATGTTTTTTGATTATATTAAAAAAAGAGATGTTGCTAATTTTATGAATCAACAAGTTAAATATGAAGAGATGTTTAAAGTTGTTAGAGATGTTGTTGAAAAGATTAAAGATAATAATGATTTTTGTGATCAATTAAGTGATGATAGTAAAAAAACCTTAGAAATTTTAAAGAAACAAATTGAAGAAATTAAAATTAAAGAAAAAGAAGAATTAAAAGAAATGAAAGATAATAATGATGATTTTGACCAGTAAATGTTTTATTTTTTGTTAAATAAATAGAAGATTTTTTTTAAGTTAAATTATTTTTTTTCTTATTTGTTTTTTATGTATTCATATTCGTATTCATCATCTTTTTATATATCTTTATTTTCATCTTCTTCTAATTCAATTTTTTATATCATTTATTTCCTCCTTTTCTTTATTTCATAATATTCTTCCATATATATTATTCAACATTTAACTTCAAATTTTTCATTAACACATTCATATAATCATAAAAAATCCCTTATTGTTTCACTTGAATTGTTTCCTTTCATTATATTTTATTCATTCAAAATTTAAAATTAAAAAATATTAATTTAATTTAAAAAATTTAAATGTCATCAAATGTATTTAATTCAAATTACCAAGATAATTATCTTTCTTCACTAGAATCCTTATTAAATAATCAAAATTGGAATAACACTCCAGATATAATAAAAGTAACAATTCAAACATTAAATGATAAAATAATAACATTGAATGATAAATTAAATAATCTTGAAAGTGAAATAGGAAATAAAATATCAAAAAATGAATTCCAAAATAATATCAATTCCAAAGTAGATATGTCTGAATATATAAAAACAATAACAAATTTAACAAAAAATATTCAAAATTACCCTTCAATGGAATATGTAAAATATATTGAAGAGGATAAATTATCTAAAAGTGATTTTAATAATATAATAAAAGAATATACTTTAAATAAAGATATGAAAAATTTTTTAGAGAATTCGAATTTAAAAAATATAAATGAATTATCTTCAAATTTAAATTCTCAAATGGATAATTTTATAAGAGAAATAAATAAAAAATTAAATGTAATTCCCACAATGAATGATATAAAAAAAATAAATCAAACATTAACTTTAAAAGCAAATATAACAGATTTAAATAATATTTTATCAACAAAAGTAAATAAAGATGAAATAATAAATATTTTAAGAACAAAATGTGATAAAAAAGAATTTGAAAATCAAATAAAAAAAAAAATAGATATAACAGAATATAATGAATTAATAAATATTTTAAATTCTAAAGTAAATTATGAACAAATTGAAGAAATAAAAATACATTTATTAAATAAATTAGATAAAAATTCTTTTAATCAATTTTCTGATTTAATTAATAATAAATTGGATATTAAAGATTTTAATTCTTTTATCGAATGTGAATATAAAAATTATATTAAAGAAAATAATAATAAAGTAAAAGAAATTGATGAAGATATCGATAGATTAATTAATAATATTAAAATTCAATTTAATAATGTTAATAATGTAATTTCTAAAATAGATAATGATAAAATAGGAAAAAATACTTTTGATGAGTTAATAAAGCAATTTCAAGATAAATTTGATAAAAAAGATTTTTTTTTGGAATTCAATCAATTTAAATTAGATATTAATGATAAAATAAGTGAAATGAAAAATTATAGTGATAAAAATAAAAGTCTCTTTGAAGAAATGTTAAATACAAAAATTGATGAAGTTATTTGTTCTTTAAATAAAAAAATTGAAGGTTTAAATTTTGATTTTCAAAAATTAAATTGTCATTTTAATAATATTAGTTTAAATTTAGATGGACAAAATAAAATTTTAGAAGATTTAATAAATAAAATTTCTATTTTTGAAAATGAAAATGAAAATAAATTTTGTCAATTATATGAAATAATTAAATCAAAATTAAATATTAAAGATTATACTGAGATTACAAATTGTTTAGAAGAAAATATAAAAAAAGAAATTTCTCAAGGATTACAAAATAAAGCAAATTTTAAAGATTTAGAAATGTTATTTAATAATATTCAAAAAGATACAAATGAAAAATTATTATCTCATGAAAATGAGATTAAGAAAATTATAAATAAATTAGAAAATATGATATCAAGTAAAAATTAAATAATACCTTTTTTTAATGTTATAAGAATTCAAGTGTATAATGTATTTATTTTCTTATGATATTTATCCATTTGTTTTTTCAATTTCTTTTTAAATATTTTTTTAATTTAATGAATAAAAAAATAATTATTTTTATATTGACATATCTTATTTATGTTTCTTTTTATCAAATAATATAATATATAAATCTTAATTACATAAATTAAAATATAAAACAATATTTTATTATCTAAAAGGATGATTTTACTTTTTTTATAAATATGATGTACATCTAAATCATAACTTAATACCTTTTTTTCCAACAAAGTAATGATTACTAGAATTAATGAAGTTAATTAATTGTTGAGAAATATAAGATGAACTTTCCTTATTTAAATCTATAATTAATTTTAATTTGTTTATCATTAATTTCTTCTCTTCTTTTAAAAATAGATTTTTTGCCTGGGAAAATAATATTATAATTATCTGAAATATGACATTCTTTCTTTTTGGAACATTTGGAATATACTTGAATCACTTAAATTTTTATGTGAATTTATAAAGTTCAATTTCTAGTTTTTATTGTACATGTTTTTTCTCTTTTGATAATCTATTTTCTGTTAATTCAAAATTTCTTGATTTGTTTTTTTATATAATTTTCAATTGTATTTCTGATAACTTAAATATTATGGTAAAAAAATTAGGGTGTTAAATATTTTATTTCTTTGAATTAATAAAGTTTCTTCTACAATCGAAGTTTTTGTCAAAATTTTTATTTTATTTGGTTTTTTGTCACTTATATATCTTTTCCTCTTTTGTAATAATGTTATAACATTTGATTCTCTTCCTTTTTTATTATATAATTTTATATTGTTTTTAAGGGTTTTTTGGGTTATAATACAAAGAAATAAATATTAAATTATATATATATATAATATTTAACAAATATTTTTTAATTTTGAAAGTTACAATTAAACAGTTTTTACCACATTAACAAAAAGAAAAAATCTAATAAACAAATAAATTATTTTTGTAAGCATACATATGAATAAAACTTAATTAAAATCCTTCATATATATAATGATAATATTTTCCATAAATTTGTTCATTAACAAAAACATTATATTTCAAAATATTTAAAAAATTCATTTCTAATTCACTTAATTCTTTTTTAGAAACACCAGAAATTAAAGAATAATATTCATAAGAATAAATATTATCTTCATTGAATTTACTGCTAATTAATATACTAGTAAAAATTATTCGATGAATATTATATTCTGTTAAAATTAATTTTGCTTCACAACAAAATCTATCAATTAATATTAAAGAAATTATTAGAGTTGAATCTTCAGGATGTAAATATTTATATATTCTTTTTAAATAATCATATAGTTTAATTTCTGGCTTTTCATTTGAAGAAAAAAACATTTTTGATTGTTGTTTAACATTTTTTTTATATGATTTTAAATTTTTTTTATTTTCTTCTATTATTTTTTCGATGATATTATTGATTGAAAAAATTAAAAAATTATATTCTGTTATTATATTTGCCTTTTTTATTATTGGAATTTCATATTCTTCTGCTGATGAAAGTTCACTTATTAAAGACTCTGACATTTATAAAATAAAAAAATATAAAATCGTATTTTATTTATTTTAAAAATAAAAAATTAAATATGAGAAAAATAGATTAAATTAGTTCTAACATATTTATTTTTGGTTTCAACAATTAATTATCTTTTAATAAATTATAGCAATGATAATAAAAAACATTTATATTTTTCCTTATTAAATGAAATTTTTGGAATATTCAAAAATAAATACTGTAGATTTTCATTTATTTTTATATTAAATAAAAATATTATCTTTGATATTATATTTTTGGAAAAATATTTATTATAAAGAATTGAAAAAGTTTTTTATCCTGATAATTTTCATACATATATTCAAGGGATAGTAACTATCTTAGTATTAATTGATTTAATTATTATTAATCATGAAAATAATACTTAGAACAATTAATAGTTTTTATTTTAAGTTTATTTTTTTGTTATAATTAACTGTTTTCCAAAAGAAATTTGAATAAATATTATCCTTTTTCTTTTTGGAAAAAACATCTTTAATCAAGAAAAATAATTCTTTAATTATTTATATGATTACGAGATTCATATTTATTTTTTCAAAATTAATAATGATAAAATTAATAAGTGAATAGAAGAAATTAATGATATACTAAATGATAATAGTGAAATAAAATTGTAATTTCAATAAATTCAATTAATTAATTTTTAATAAAGATTAATTATATAATTTTCAATTTTTATATTTATAATTTAATTTACTTTTTAAATTAATTTTGATTTAATTTTATTGATTCTCTATTTTTCTTCATATAAAAGCATAAATAATAATTATCTAAATTTTCTTTTATATATGAAATATTTTATCAAGAATAAAAAAATTTCTAATATAAAACAAAGATAATATTTTATTATAATATTATAACAACAATTTCTATGAATCAGATAAAACTGAAAAAAAGATAGATACAAAAAAAATAATAAAAAAACCATAAATTATTTTTTTATTTATAAAAAACAAATAAAAAAATTTAAATTACCTTTTTTTACTCTTCCAAACATTTAAATAATTTAATAGCAAAAATATCTTTAGAAATAAATTTCTTTTTCTCTTTAAATTGTTTTCTTTTACTGTATAAATCAGCACTTTTTGGTCTAAATTTTTTTTCTTCTATTTTTTCATAATCTTCCTTATTTTTATCTTTCAAAGAATTTAAATTAATATTTAATAACAAATCAAGAATTTCATTAGAAATAAGTTTTCTATGAAATTCTTTATGAATAGAATGAAAAATATTTCTTAAATATTCAAAACTATTTTTACTTAAAAATTTTTTATAATTTTTAGTGAATGAAATTTCATCATTTGAAGAGTAAGAATTATTACTTAAAGAATCTTCATAAAAAAAATATGGTTCATCATCAGTATGACATTTCATTTTTAAAAATTTTTCAAATTTTTTGCATTTTTTTTCACCAATTGATAATTTTTTATTATCAAAAAATGAAGAATGATATTTTTGCTTAATCATTTTAAAAGGTATATTTTTTTCATTGCAATAATTTTGATGAGAATTATTATTGTATATTTCTAAAGTTATTGTAAAATTTTGAAAATAATTTTCCATATATTCTTCTGTTGTTTGAGAATTTATTAATATTTTGTTTTGTTTAAATATTTTTAATTCATCATCACATAATTTTAATAAATAATTTCTTGTGTTGTTTGCTTTTATTGATTCTTTATTTCTTTTTTTATTCTTTTGTTTTAATGATATACTCTTTGAAATTAATTTCCCATTTTTCATTTAAAAAATTAGATTTTTTATTTATTAACTTTAAAACTTTATGGAAAAATAAATATATTTTTTTTCTTTTTTCTTTTTCTCTAAAAAATACTTTAGTTTTTTTATAAATTATTTATTATTTTTTTTTCATTTCATTTAAATCTATTATATGAAAAAATTTTAAAATTTACATTTAATATTAAATTAAATAAAAAAAATGATATATGATGAAACAGAAATTCCTCATAAAAATTTATTAGAATTAAAAATAGAAGATAACTCAAATAATAATAATTTAATGAATCAAATAAATTCAGATAATTTAAACAAAGAATTATTAGAAAAAGAACAACAATATGAAAAACAACAAGAACAAATTAAATTACTTCAAATGCAAATTCAATCATGTAATAATCAAAAAGAAATAGAAAATTTAAAAAGTTCAATTTATGAAGAAATATCTTTTTTAAATAATCAATTAAATAATTTAAATGAACAAAATAAAATGTTATTTTGTGAAAATTGTCAATTAAAAAATATAATAGAAAATAAAAATAAAGTAATAGAAGAATTTGAAGAATTAGCAAAAAATTCAGAAGAAAAATTTAAAAAATTAGAAAGACATAATAATGAATTAATTAAAAAATTATGTAAATTTCAAAAAGATTTTCTTGAAATTGAAAATAAAATCAATTTAAAAGAAGATAAAGAAAAAAAATTAAAAGATTATAATAAAGAATTAATTTCTTCAATTTCAGATATTAAAACTCAAATAGATACAATTGAAAATGATTATAATTCCTCTTTACAAGAAAAAATGAATCAAATAAATTTGTTATCAATTCAATTGAATGCTTGTCAAAATCAAAATGAAGAATTAAGTAAAAACTTATATTCAATGCAAAAAAAATATGAAGAAGATAGAGAAATTGATTACCCAGAAAAAAAAAGTATTAAAAATCAAAGTAGAAGTTTAAGTAAAAACCCAAGTCAAATTACAGAAAAAAAATCTCAGAGTAAAATTCAAAGTAAAAGTCAAAGTAAGAAACCAAGCAAAATTCCAAGTCAAAATATAAGTAAAAAACAAAGTAATATTCCAAGTCAAAATATAAGTAAGCAAGTAAGTAAAAATCCAAGTCAAAATATAAGTAAAATAAGTAATCATCCTAGTCAAAATATTAGTCATAGAAGTAAAATTCCTAGTAATCATAGTTTGGTTAATAATAAAAATCCTAGTTTAAACCAAAGTAAAAGTAATAATAGTTTAATTCAAAATAATCAAGTCCCTGAACAAGACCATCTTCTTGTTAATAATAATAATATTAATTTACCTAATAATACTCATTTACCTTATAATAATAATTTGAGAACTAATTCTTATTTAAATAATAATAATCAAATACCTGGAATCCAAAATTTAAATAATGTTGATTTTAATAATAATAATGAAAATAATAATAATATGAATTATCCTAATAATGAAAATTTAAATAATAATAATATTGTTAGTTTTGGTAATTCAGAGAATAATGAAAATAGTAATGCAGAAAATAAAAGTGATAATGAATCTCCAAATGAATCACCTAATGAATCACCAAATGAAGAAGAAGAAAATGAAGATGAAGAGAAAAATAAATTAAATGAAGAAAATAATAAATTAAATGAAGAAAAAAGAGAATTAGAAAATCAATTAAATGAAAGTGAAAATAAAAATAAAGAATTAGAAGAAAAAAACCAAAATTTAGAAGTTCAAATTCATTGTTTGTTAAAAGAAAAAGAAATATTAATGAAAGAAAAAGAAGAAGATCATAAAGATTTAATTAAAATGAGAGAATTATTTAATAATCAACCTTATGATTGTAGAAATTATAATCAAAGAGAATATTTAAAAAAACAAAAAGATTTTGAATTTTATTTTAAAAGCAAAGAAGATGATTATATTAAACAAATATCAAATTTACAAAATATTGTTTTAGAAAGAGAAAAAGAAATTGATATTATTAAAGATAAATTACTTAAAATTATTCATGATTTAAAATTTGAAAATGAAAAAATGCATAAAGCAATGACTGAATATTTAAATAGACCTAAGAATGAAAAAAGATTATATGAATTTGATGATGAAGGAAAAAAAATATTTAATTATTTTGATAAGGGAATTAATACAGAAGATATAGAAAAAAAAATATTTTATGAAGAACAAATGAAAAGAGAAAATCCATGTTTAAATTACAATAACAACAATAATAATATAATATATCAAAATAATTTTAATAATAATAATAATCCTTCTCAATATAATAATAATGAAAATAATACAAATATAAATTATTCTTATTATCAAATTCCAGAAAGACAATTAAATAATGATTATTATAATAACACTCAAAGAACAAATTCTTCATTAAATAATAAGAATATAACAATAACTGAGTATTCAAATAATTATAATGATTATAATTATAGTAGAGAAAATATATATGATAATAATATGGATGAAAGTGTTAATGAAACACATACTAATATATATGAATTCGAAAATAATATTATATATAATAGTAATTCTGGAGAAAAAATTGTTTATAATGGAATTGATGATGAAAATTATAATCATTTATTTATTCAACATAAAAATAATGATTATTATCCTTCTAAAAATAAAAATATTAAAGAAGAAGTAAAAGATGAAAAGAATGAAAGTCAATGAAAAGAAAATAAATAAATTTCTTGATTGTTTCAATATTTTTTTTTTAATTTATTTAATCTTTTTTTTCAAATAAAAAAAAATTATATATAAATTAAACAAAAATTTAAATAATAAAAAAGAATGTATCTACTTTCATATCTAATAATAATAATAAAAATTTTAATATCAAAATCCCAGATTGAAAACAACATTAACACATATAAATGTCAAGATGGAAATTCAATAACAAATTTAAAAATAGGAGATAAAATAACTTTATGTATTCACATTCCAGAATTAAAAATAAAAATGGGATATTTATTAGAAATAGATAAATATTCAGCTATATCATTAGGAGGAGGATATTCTTTATCTTATAAATTAATAAATAACAATAATTCAAAAATAGATAATATTAATTTTATTTCCCAAATAGGAAATATTACAAATGAATTTCCAGCTGTAAGTTTAATTTTTTATTTTTAGTTTTTTTTAAATAAACAAGATTATGTTCCTTTATTTAATATTGTTATTTTAATGAAAGAAGGAAAAATTTATGATATTGTTTGGGATAATTCTTGTTCTGGATGTAAAAAAGCTCAGTGTAAAATTTTTAAATCTTATTCTATTTATAATGAAAGTAATTCAATTGAAATAAAAAATTGCTGTTTAGAAAATAATAAATGTAAAGATAATTCTGAATCTACTGTTTGTGATCCTAAATTTTATATTACTTGGTTTGGAACTGATAAAAATAAAAGACAATTACAAAGTTCAAGTTTAGCTATGTCTAAATTTAAAAGATATTCTACTTCTTCTTTATATAATTCTATTCTTGATATTTTTCATGAATCTAATGAAAAAATGAAAGAAAAATATAATGAGTTCAGTTCATCATTTAGTCAAATTTTTCAAAATTTACCAAAGAGAAATAATTAAAAATAGTTTTTAATTATTAAGAATAATTTTTTATATATTTTGAAAAAAATAAATATTTAATTATAATATATATAATTTTAAAATAAAATGGAAAAAAGTGGAAAAATGAAAACTTTCATAGATACTATAAAAGCATATCAAAAAGGAATATGTGGATTAAAAAATATGGGAAATACATGTTTCCTAAATACAGCAGTACAATGTTTAAGTAATTGTTGGGAATTAACTAATTATTTTTTAAGAGAAAAATATAAGAAAGACATAAATAAAAAGAATCCATTAGGATCACAAGGATTATTATGTGATTCATATGCAGAAGTATTAAGAAATTTATGGTTAATAGATAATAAAATTTTTCTTCCAGAAGAATTTAGAAAAGTAATAGAAAATAGAAATGATATGTTTTCTGAAAACAAACAACAAGATGCACAAGAATTTTTAGCTTTTTTATTAGATGGATTACATGAAGATTTAAATAAAGTTATTGAAAAACCTTATATTGAAGATGATGAAGATTATGATTATGATGATAATTATCTTGAAGTAAAATCTTTACAAGATTTTAAAAAAAGAAATCAAAGTATTTTAATTGAATTATTTTATGGACAATTTAAATCATTTATTCAATGTCCTAATATTGATTGTCAAGCTCAATATACTAAATATGAACCTTTTTTAAATATTACTTTACCTGTTATTTCTAAAAAACTTTCAATAGAAATTGAATGTTTTTTTATTTTTTATGATATTTCAATTTGTCCTTTAAGAATAATTTTAGAATTTAAATATGATTGTTGTCTTATGGCATTAAGAAATAAAGTTGCCACCATTTTGAATATTCATCCTTTTTCTTTTCTTGTTGTAAAAATTAATAATGATTTAACTCAAATTGAATCTTTTTTAAATTGTCATCAATTATTATCTATTGTTAATAAATCTGATTTAAAATATTCTAACACACTTTTTCTTCTTCAAATTTCCCCTAAAGATTTTTATAATATTGATAATAATATTTTTATTAATTGTGTTAATATTGATTATTTAAATATTGATAATTATCAAAACATTCAACAAAATGTTAATGAAAGAAAAGAAGATTTTGATTATAAAAGATTGTTTAGAGAAGATTATAAAGAAAAAGAAGAGATTACAATTAAAGAAAAAAAATCTTATTATCAAAATCCTACTTTAAAAAAGAAAATTAATATAGATTGTAATTTTGGTTTAGATGATAGTTTTCTTTTAGTTGTTTTAAATATTACAACTTATAATTTAAATAATACATCAAATACTTATCCTATTATTTTCCCTAGAGTTATTATTTTAAACAAAAATAACAAATGTAAAGAAATTTATTATAAAGTTTATGATTTTTTTAAAATATTATTTGAATCTAAACCTTTTAAAAAAATATTTAATGAAGGAATGACTGACAATAAAAACAATAATTATTCAAATCATTTAAACCAAGGTTTTCCATTTTTATTAAAAGTAGTAAATATAATGAAAGGTAAAAATAAACCTTGTATTTTATGTAACAAACAAAATTGTCAAAATTGTCTTCTTCCTTTTTCAGATTTAACTCTTAATGAAATAATAGAAAAATATCCAAAAAATAACAATCAATATATTGACAATTCGTTTTTTTATTTAACAAAAGAAGAAAGAATTAATAATTTAAATTGGAATAGAGATTTTTCTCTAGAAATAATATTTTTAAAAGAATATAAAGAAAGAATAAGAAAATATACAAATAATTTTAAAAATTTAAATTATCATTTAACAGAAGAAAAAAATCAAGAAAGTGCAAAAAAATCAATGTTAATAAATTGTTTTGAAAATTTTTCAAAATGGGAAGAATTAGATTCAACAAATGAATATTATTGTATATCATGTAAAAAAAAACTAAAAGCAAAAAAGAAAATTGAAATAAATAGATGTCCTTATATATTAATAATTCAACTTCAAAGATTTAATAATCAAATAAAACAAAATATAAAAATAGATTTTCCAATAAGGGGATTAAATATAGAGAAATATGTAAAAAATAAAGAAATAAATAAACATAAAAATGAAACAATGATATATGATTTATTTGGAGTTTGTAATCATATTGGAAATGCTCAAAAAGGACATTATTATGCAATTTGTAAAAATATATTTACTAAAAAATGGTATAAATATGATGATAGTAAAGTTATTGAAATTCAAGAAAGTGATATTGTAAATAAAGATGCTTATGTTTTATTTTATAGAAGAAGAAATTTAGAGAATATTGTTGATTTGGAAACTTTATATAATTTACAATTTATTGATTATAATAAATGCGCTGAAACTTTTGAAGAATATAATAAAAATGGTAAAATTGTTGAATCGATAGATCATTAATATATACATTATTTTTATAAAATTGATTTATTTATTTGTTTAAAATAAAAATATTGGTAAAATAATTAATTTTTTCATTTTAAATAATCTAAAAATATTTTAATTAAATAATTATATATTAAAATTTCTTTTTTCTAAATGTCTCATATCAATATGTTCTAAAATTGATTTTAATCTTCCATTAATATCATCATTACTATTATTAAGAAGAGATTTAGAAGGAAATCCCATTGTATTATTAGAACTTTCAATTTCATTTTCTCTGCAAACACTACAAATTTCAATTTCTCCTTCATCATTATATTCTCTTAAAATACATTTATTATGTATCATATGACCACAATTAAAAATAAAAATTGTTTCTGTTGATTCTATTGTTTTATCAAATTTTTTATTACAAAATGAACATTTATCAATTTGAATTTCATTTCCTTTTAGATTTGATTTAATTAAATTTTCTTCATTTAATAAAGCACAATTTCCAATTAATTTTTTGGCACTTGTATATATATTTTGTTGACTTCCATATGAATTTAACATTCTTACCAAAATTGCTTTAAATTCTTTAAATTCAGCATCTTTATATTCAGATACCATCTTTATTATTTCTGTTATACTTAAGTAATTTGACATTGTAAATAATAAATCTGAAATTTTATTTGAAAAATAATTTTTGAATTTTATGTAATATTTTGATTTTTTATTTTCAAAATTTAATAAATCTTGATTTATTGAATATAATTTTATTAAAAATCTTTGCCATAAATCATAACATAATTTTATAAAAGAATTTTCATCATTTTTATTTACTGTTTGAATTTCATCTGTTGATGTATTTATACATATTAAATATGAATTTTCTATTGTTTTTTCAAATCTTTTTAAATTTTTATTATAATGATGATCATCATCTTCTTCATTATAAAAATCTTTTTTAATTTCTGAAAAATATTTATCAAAGTCATTCATACAAATTTCAATTGCTTTATTATCTGGATCTCCTAATTTAAGTAAAACAAAAATTAAAGCATCTGAAATTTTATATTTTTCTAAAATATCTATTATTTGATAATATGGATAAATATTTATTTCTTTCATCGAAGGAACTATTTTATCATATAATTTTAATTCACATAATAATTCTATATGAGTTGTTAAAGCATATTCTATAAAAGCTTGATTTTCTTCTTCTAATTCTGTTTTTTTTAATTCTTTTTTTATATCTATTAATATTAATTTTATATATTCATATTTTACTTTTGTTTTTGTAATTTTTTGTAATATTTCTTCTCTAGAATTTATTAACCATAAATCAACTAATAATTTAAATTTTTCTATTGATAATGAAATAAGAGAATCACTTTTATTAATTATTATTTCTTTTAATTGAGAAAATAATTTCTTGTTTTTTTCATTTGTACATTTTGTTAATATCATGTTTAACCAAGTAAAAACAGTATTTGCTTTTTTTTCTAAATCAAATTCATCATTTAAAAATATATTTAAACAATCAATATATTTATTATATTTTTGATAAACAAATAATATTAATTCATCAAATAAATGATCTCTTGGATTTTTTACCATTGATATTACTTCATTTTCACTCAAATCTTCTCTTTTATTAATTAATTCTTTTAAATCATTGCATATTTGTTTTATTTCTGAATTATTAATATCTTTAATAAAAAAAGAATAATTTCTAAAAACAAAATTAATACTTTCTATTATTATTTCTTTTGATAAATCTACATTCAACGAAACTTTTATTAAAAAATCATATAAATAAATTAAAATTTTACTATCATTCATATTTTTCATCATTTGTATTATATAATTAACAAATGATATTGGTTTTGAATCAGATAATTTTGCAATTTTATTTGAAAGTATTATTCCAGTTATTTTATTTTCTTCATTTTCATTTGCAAACTCATCTAAAATAGAATATAATTTTTTAATTGAAAAAATATTTTTTAATATCATAAAATAATTTTTAGGGTCAAATTCACAAAATTCATATAATTTTTTTTCTTCAAGCATCCAAATAATAATTTTAGGAATTAATTGTTTAAATAATTTTTCATCCATTTTTTCTTCATTATTAGGAAATTTCCTTCCAGTTAAACACCATTTTAAATACCATAAAATTTTATGACCAAAATATTGTTTACTTGCTAAAACTTCTTCAATTGAAATATCTTCTAATAAATAATATTCAGTAAATTTTTTAATTGGATTTGCTTTATTATATAATTCATATAATTTTTGAAGAGGATAATAATAATTTTGTTCTTTTCCATTCATATATAAATAAATTAATGGAGTTATTAATTCTAATTCTTCTAATTTTTTTTTTATTGCTGGTTTATCTAAACTATGAATATCAATATGAAGAAGTAATTGAGTTAATAAATTTAAACCTTTTTTTTCAATATATAATTCTATTATCTTTAATATTATTGATTCATTAAGTGAAAAATTTTTAATTTTATCAGATAAAATAAAAGGTTCTAAATTAGATAAAAATAAATTAGAATAATTTTTAGTTTCAAAAATTGGTTCTAAATCTTTAAATAAATAATCGAAATTTTCTATTTCAATACAAGCTTCAATAGTGATATCAATACATTGACTCATTTCCTTATTATCTTCTTTATTTTCAGAATAAAAATTTGACCCAGAAATTATTTTTCCAGTGTGAAAAACTACAAATTGAGAAATTACTTCTTTTAAATAATTACCTAATAAATTTTTTCTTTCTATATTATTTTGAGGTATTCCATTTAATGCATTAAATTTACCTAAATATATTTCTATTGCAATTGATAATAAATCAATCCATAATTCTCTACTTTGTAAACTATTTAAACATTCATTCCAATTTAATAATTTACCATATAATATTTGATTTTTACCTAATAAATATATTGAATTATTATTTTCAGTTATAGAATATAAATATGTTTCTTTTGTATGTTTTGTTTTTGGAACTACTAATTTTTGACTTTTAATATCAATTGGGTTTTTTTTTTCTAAAATAGATAAATCATTATTTTCCTTTTTAATTGGTTTTTTTAAATCATTTGAAATTTGTAAATTTCCAAGAATAAATTTCCTAGTATTTAAAATAGTAAATTGTTTATTTTTATCAAAAATATATAAAGTAGAATTAGCTAAAAATCCAATTCTTTCAATATCACATTCATTAACATAATGACCAAGGAAAATTCCATTAGTAATTTGATTATTTTCAACAATTAATTTATGAATATAAGCAACATTTTTCCAAGAAACAAGTAATAAAATTTCATTTTCAATTTTATTTTCATCGAAATAACCTTTTTCAATATTTTTTCCAATATCAATAGCAGCATCAGGAAGAATAATTTCATTAATATAATCAGGTTTTTTCATAGTGTAAATAATTTCAATTTTAGGAGTAATTTGACATACAATAATAGATTCTAAATCACCAAAAATTGCATATTTTCCTAAATTATTTAAAAAAGGATAATTTTTAATTTTTTCATCATCAAAAGATAAAATTTTAATGAAATAAATAGGTAAATTTTTACTTATAATAGGAGAAGTTCCAACTAATTTATAATTGAAAAAAAAAGAAGTTTGAATGATTGAAAATTGAACATTACCAAAAGAATCTGAAGATAAAATATCAAAAGTATTTTCACTTCTATTAATAATTTTAATATCTAAAACAGTATTATTTTCATCTTTTTTTGAAGGATGAATTTGATTTGATAAGAATTTATTTTTTCCATTTTGAAAATCAAAAATTGCAATAGTACCATTTACATATCCTACAAATAAGTAATCAGATTCATTTGTAAAAGCCATTGAAGTTACATTTTTATTAAATTCAGTTTTAAAAGGACAATTTAAAGTTTTAATAAATTTATTTTTTTGTAAATTATAAAAATTAATTTTCCCATAAATATCTCCAATTCCAAATAAATCATTTTTGACTATTATTGATGTTATATCATTTTGATTTGAATTTTGAAATATTTGTCTACTTATTTCACTTAAAGGTTCCATTGGAAAAATATTAAATTTTATTTTTGAAATGTGATTTTGTAAAATAAATTTTTTTTTTACTTCTAATAATTTATTTTTTGTTTCTTCTATTTCAAAATAATTTATAAAGTCTATTGGATTTTTTATTTTTGGAATTGGATTCTTTGATTGTTTTATTAAATTTTCTTTTAATTGTTTTTCTTTTTTCTGTTTTTTTAACATGACCTCTAATAAAATATCATCTGCTTGTTTTGTTGCTTCATCTTTTTCTTTGTTTTGTAATTCTAATAATAATTTTTCTTGTTCTGATAATTTTTTTTCTTCTTCTTTTTTTTCTTCTATTTTCTCTTCTTTTTTTTCTTCTTCTTCTTTTTTTGAAAATTCCTTTAAAAGTTCATTTATATTTTCTTCTTGATTACTTTTATTTATTTTTTTTTCATTTTCTATTAATTTTGGAGAAGATATTTTGTCTTCTTCTTTTTTTGAAGAATCTTCTTTTTGAGATTCTAAAAGTAATTCGTTTAGGAGAGTGTCTTGTGTTGTTATTATTTTTTTTTCTTCTACATTTACTTCTTCTTCTTTTTTTACTTCTTCTTCTTTTTTTATTGTTTCTTCTTTTTTTACCTCTTCTTCTTTTTTTACCTCTTCTTCTTTTTTTACATCTTCTTCTTTTTTTATTTCTTCTTCTTTTTTTGCCTCTTCTTCTTTTTTGATTTTTTCTTCTTTTTTTATTTCTTCTTCTTTTTTCATTTCTTCTTCTTTTTTCATTTCATCTTTTATATTTTCCTCGTTTATTTTTCTTTCTTCTTCATTTTCTTTTGATTTTTCACTCATTAATTGATTTAATAAATCATCTTCTTTTTTTTCTTGTTCAGTGACTAATTGATTTAATAAATCATCTTCTTTTTTATTTGTAATATTTTCATTTTCTTCTTGACTTTCTTTTCTTTCATTAACCAATTGATTCAATAATTCATTTTCATTGTTTTCTTCTTTGTTTTGATTTTCTTCTTCTTCATTTTTTCCTACTAATTCATTTAATAAATCATCAACATTTGTATCTCCAGCATTTTCATCTTTATTTTCATTAATATTTTGAGGTGTCTCATTATTATTATTTATATTTTCTTCTTCTTTTTTTGGAATTTCTTCTTCTTTCTTTTCTTCTTCATCTTCATTTTGATTTCCTGCTATTAAACTATTTAAAATATCATCTTGATTCATTTCATCATCATCATCCATTTTTATTTATGTGAAAAAACAAAATTAATTTTTAGAAAAAAAAAAATTTTTTTAGTTTCAAAATATATATTCTTTTTAAAAATGAGAAAAAAAATTAAATAAAAAAAAAAAATAAATTTCAAAATTAAAAAATAGAGATTGAATTTAAAAAATATATTAAAAAAAAAATAAAAATGTCAAATCCCACTCAAGAAAAAAATCATGATTCATATGCAAGAAATGAATTATATTCATTATTTAGAATATTTGGATTAGGAGTAAAAAACAATTTTTCAATAAGTCAAAATAATGTAAATGGATTAATGGCATGGGTAACAGGACCATATATAGTTTTTTATGATATAAAAACAGATGAACAAGTTTCTTTTTTAAAAAATCCAAACAATAAAATTTTATCTTGTGTTAAATTCAGTAAAAATGGGAAATTTATTGCTACTGGAGAAGGAAATTGTAAAAATGGTGAAGTTGCAATATATGAAATTAATTATAATAATGAAAAAAAAGAAGAATCACATAAATTTTTTTGTTCTTATAAATATCATAAACAAGGAATTGAAAAAATAGTTTTTTTTAAAAATGATAATTTTATTTTATCAGTTGGAGATAATAAAGATAAATTAATTAATATATATGATATAACTAAAAGAGAAATAATTTATTCAACTAAATATAATAGACCTATTTTATCTTGTGATGCTTGTGATGAATTTATGGTTCTTTGTGGAAATAAATTTGTTAAAATATATCATTATGAAAAATTACTTGAAGATACTTCACAAGGAAAAAATGGAACTACAAGACATATGATAGATTTATCTAAATTAAATGAAAGTGCTTTTGTTTCGACTGTTATATTTCCAGTTCCAAATAAAAACGAAAAAAAAATATTTTTCTTAACATATGATTGTTATTTAGTAGAATTAAAATCAAATTCATATATATTAAATAGATGGGTAAATTTAAAAAGTTCTAAAGGTTTATCTTTATGTATTTTTGAATCAAATTATATAGGTTGTGGATGTGGTGATAATGTGATAAGAATATTTCATGGAGAAACTTTGAAACATTATGTTAATTTAAATAAAATTTGTCCTTTAGGAAAAGCAAATGTTGATTTTAGTACTCATACAGAAGAATTAAAATCTACTCCTGATTCTAAATATGCTGATATTATAAGTGTTAGTTATAATGAATATCATAAAAAATTTATTACTGTTTATTCTGATAAAACTTTATTTATTTGGAATATTAATTCTAAAAAAGAATGCTTAGTTTATCGATATAATATTTTCCATTCTGGAAGTATTACTTCTATGGATTATTGTATTGATAAAGATAATAATGTTTTAAAATTAATTACTGTTGGTGATGATTGTGCTGGAATTTATTGGAATTTAAAATTAAGTGATTTTATTGAAAATGATAATTTGATGGAACCTAAGAGAATTGCTTATTCTAAATTTATAAGACAAATTTTTTATGTTGGAAAAAACTTTGATAAATTTAAAGTTTCCAAAAATCAAATTTTAGGAAATGAAGATGAAGAAGTTAATAATACTGACAATAATGAAGAACCTTTATGTTTAACAAGTGTTAAATTTTCCCCTGATAAAAATTATATTGCAATAGGAGATAATATAGGAAATGTATATATATATTCTTTAAAAACTTTTGAATTAATTCAAGAATTTCCTTCAAATAATGAAGAAGTAACTTCAATAGATATGATCAATGACAAGGAAAAAAATAAAAGTTACCTTGCAATAGGAGGACAAGATTGTTATATTATAGTATTAGATATTACTAAAGGATTACATTCAAAATATGATTTATATGATAATGGTATTTTCGAAAAATTATCATCTCCAGTAGTAAGTTTAATATTTACAAAAGATAAAAATAATACAGTTAAATTAGTTTCAGGAGAATCAAATTCAACAATAACATTTTTTTCAATAATAGATAATTCTCTTCAAGTTCTTCAAAAAATAAATGATAAGAATTTAAAAACATATTGTTTAACAAATTGTGAAACAATAAATAAAATAATATCAGGTCATAATGGTAGAATAACAATATGGAAAACAAGTAGATGTATACTTCATAAGAATTTTCAAGTAAACAAAGGAGATAAATTATTAGATA
>JAEEGK010005437.1_pt1 | contig 30801 bp, 31 predicted proteins | sample 8958771 | NCBI WGS metagenome assembly JAEEGK01 (sample SAMN16246547, study PRJNA631951) | gut metagenome | biome: gut microbiome; feature: rumen; material: SC-attached | host: Bos | place: Iran: Karaj | collected 2018-10
CCCCGAGATCGTCCCTGCCGTTGGAGATGCCACATACGCGGCAACCTTCAGCACGACGCTGAATAGCTACACCGTGACCTGGGTGGTTGACGACGCCGTTTCCGAGCGGATATGGAAGTACGGCACGGTCCCATCCTACGGCTCTATCCCGTCCAAGGCCCCTTCCGAGGGCGTGACATACGAGTTCGATAGGTGGGAGCCCTCGCCGTCCGCTGTGACAGGTGATGTCACCTACACGGCCGTCTTCAGGGAAGTCGCAATGTTGGGCTGCGGAGCGTGCGGAGACGATTTGACCTGGGTCCTCTACAGCGATGGAACCCTGAAGATAACTGGATCCGGCGAGATGTGGTCCTGGGAGTCGGGAAAGGCCCCCTGGTATTCCCAAAAGGGGAAGATAAAGTCGATCTCCATCGAAGGGGCTACCACCATCGGGTCCTACGCGTTCTATCAGTGCATCAACGCGAAGGAGATCGTCGTCGGAGACGGTGTGACTGTCCTGGAGAAGAGCGCCTTCAGCAGGTGCGACGGCCTAAAGAGGATCGTCCTCCCCGACTCCCTGGAGTCTGTAAGCAGGATGGCCTTCTACGGTCTGGTGCTTCTGGATGTCGACGGAACCACAGCCTTGGGTATAGACTCCGAGTCCCTTCGCGGAGCGATCTACGAAGGGATCGGGGACAAGACCCTGGTGCGCCTGTCCGAGGTTGCAGTCGACGACGAGTTCACCGTGGACAGGCTCAAGTACAAGGTTACCTCGAAGGACCCTGCAACAGCTTCGGTAATCGGATATGAGGGAAGGCTCAAGGCCCTCGTGGTACCCGAGGACGTCGTGTACAACGGTATCACACTGGACGTGACTGCGATCGGGCCCAGCGCGTTCTACGGCTGCAGGACGATGGCCTCTGCCAACCTCGGAAGTGTGACCAAGGTCGACACCAAGGCCTTCGCCAGGTGCACCTACCTCAATACAGTGGACGCTGGAGACAGTCTCTCGACCGTCAGCGCGTACGCCTTCTTCAAGTGCACCAGGCTGGTTGATTTCAACACCGATGACTCGCTGAAGACGCTGAAGGTGTTCGGTTCGCACTCCTTCGAGAACGACACTAAGCTGAATGGCATTTCCGTGCCCTCGTTCATGAAGACAGTGAGCGCCAACGCGTTCTCACAGACCTTCGTCGACGAGAACGGTAACGATCTGGAAACGAACGCAGAATCCCTCATTGGATACACCTACGTCAATGTGGACGGCGCCTTCGTGAGGCAGCCGGGGCCTGAAATGGGGAAGGAATACACCCTTGACGGCCTAAAGTACACCGTGACCGCTTCCATGCCTGCAGAGGTGGGGATATCCGGTTACACTGTAAAGCCGACTTCGGTTACCGTTTCCGGACCATTGACCATCGACGGCGTGGCATACGACGTGACCTCCGTGATGGAAAAGGCGTTCTACAGGTGCACCACCATTACCAGCGCAGACCTTCCCGGAATCGAGAGGGTAGGAACCAACGCATTCTACGGATGCACGAAGATGACTTCTGTAAACATCCCCGATGCCAGTACCATAGGCGTGAAGGCTTTCGCGCGTTGCTCCTCCCTTTCCGATCTGGAGACTGGACAATCCCTCAAGACGGTCGCCGCGTATGCGTTCTTCAACTGTTCCTCCCTCGAGTCCTTCGACGGAGGTGACAACCTTAGAACTGTAGGATCTTTGACCTTCAACGGCTGCTCGTCCTTGAAGGAGGTCGATCTGGGGTCCTCCCTCAGGATCGTTGGCGAGAAGGCATTCGTGGGCTGCCCGCTGGAGAGCATAGGCTTTTCCTCGGTCCTTAAGAGCGTTAAGCCACTCGCGTTCGATGGGCTCGTTTTCCAGGACGCTGACGGGAACGTGATCAGCCAGACCGCGAAGTCCCTCCGCGGGCACAACTACCTCGGAACCGGAGGCGTTCTCGTAGAAAGCTTCTGACGGGTCTATGAACTACTAAAAACCCTCCTTCGGGAGGGCAAACATTTTCTTTCATCCTTAGTTTGACATGCGAGATTGAGAAAGACACCGTCTCTGGAGCGGTCTGGACAATGGATTAAAAGGGGTGTTCCCTTGACGTTTTTATGTCCAGTAAAAAAGCCACGGGAACGTGGCGTGTCAAGCCTAACGATAATAAATCAGTTGCCATTGGAAACGTACTCCTATCGGAGGCCTTCTTCAAGAAATACAGACTCGACAGGGAGATCTCGTCCCTGAAGTCCAAAGGGGTCGACCTCGCGAAGCTGGCGGAGCTGCTGGTGGCCTACAAGCTCGGAGACAACTTCAGCATCCTCAGAGCTCACGAATTCGTCATGGAGCCGGCGATACGGAACCGGTTCGGACTCCAGGAGTTCAGCGCGAAGACACTCTACCGTGCCGTGGAGCGCCTAGGCCAGAACAGGGAGAGGATAGTCTCCGCGTTCAGGCGCAGGATCATGGGCGAGTACGGACAGCAAATCTCCGACGTGGTGTTCGACTGGACGTCCTTGGTGTATTTCGGCTACAAGCCCGACCTGGCCATGAGGGGCCATTCGAAGGACGGGCATCCGGAGGAGTGCCAGATGACCGTAGGGGTCGCACAGGCGGCGAAGCCGCTGTGCATCCCCTTCGGGCTGACGGTGATGCCGGGGAACACTCACGACGCGAAGCACATGGTCCGCACCTACGAGCAGGTGAAGGGCGATCTGGGCGCAGGGAGGAACATGGTGTTCGACGCGGGAGCGAACTGCAAAGACGTTCTCGACCTGATCGTCAGCGACGGGAACAACTTCCTGACCAGGAAGAAGCTCAACAAGTCGGACGACAAGCTGTTCAAGACTTTCTCGAAGGATACTTGGGAATGCGTGGATCCCGAGAGGGGCGAATACTGCCTTAAGAAGAGGTTCCCGTCGAGGATCAACTACTACTTCTTCAGCCAGGAGCTGTACGATCTGAACATGGCCGCTCGCAGGAAGAAGGCCGACAGGCTGTACCGCGAAGCGGTCAGCCTGCAGGACGATCTGGACAAGGGGAAGAAGCTGAAGAAGAGGTACGAGATAGGCAACGACCTCATCGAGGCCCATATCACGCTCCAGACCAAGCTCACGAGAATGACCGGGGAGGAGGCGAGGAAGTTCATACTGGATCGCACCGTGGACGGAAGGGAAGGGTTCTTCTGCCTGACGTCCAACCTCGACTACCATCCGGACGCCATTCGCAGGATGTACCGCGACAAGGACTGTGTCGAGAAGCTGTTCTCTTCCATGAAGTCGGACATAGGCATCAGGCCCATACGGGCCTGGACGGACGACGGGGTCTACGGCGTGCTGCTCATAGGTTTTCTCGCCCAGGCGCTGATCGCCATGACACGTCTTCTGGCGAAGCCAGCAGACGGGAAGGCGACGAAATTCATCTCCGACGCCATGCAAAAGTTGACACTTACGATCAAGCGCAGAGGACTCGTGGGGACGGAGATGATTCTCTCCAACTTCAGCCGCCTGAACACGGCAATCCTTCGGGCTTTCGATGTGATTCCGGAGGATGTGCGATGTGAATAGGCCAATATACCAGGCAGAAACGAGGGCTTCAGACCTTCCATTGAAGAATCGATATCAACTGTCAAATCAGGTCGATTCCAGATTTGTTCAGCGGTCGCCATGTCAAACTCAGGAAGAAAGGGGAAGATATGGGGACGGGCCCCAAGGTTTTGCACAGGTGCTGCGGCGAAGGTCTCGGGGACGTCATTGGACGATCATCCAAGACTCGACCGCATCCTTCACCGCGAACGCCGCTTCGACGACTTCCTCTTCCTCGTCACCAGCGGGTGCTCCGATGGTGTTGAACCAGACCACGAGGAAGATGACGATCAGCGCTACGACGATCACGATCTTCAGGATTGCTGCTTTATCCTTATCCATACGAATCTAAGGCGGTTAAACAGTCTGCATATTAATTATTTTAGTTAGTCCTAAAATAATATAGGGTACACTAAATATCAGAAGAAGTCGTCCAGCTTCGTCTTTTTGGTCGACGGCTTCCGCGGAGCCGTCCTGTTGCTCTTCTCCTTGGGCGAGAAGGCGAACAGGGTGGACTGCTGGTTCCCGACCACCAGGTCCTTCTCGGTCCATCCGAAGACCTCTGTGATGCGGGAGGCGGTCTGCGCGATGCGTTCCGCGTAGTACCTGTAGTCGGGCTTGGCGGTGAACGGGAATCCGCTGACGTAGGGCTCCACCTTCTGGGGAGCGCTTCCGCCGTCCGTGACTATCCATGAGACCTTCATCCCGGGGATGAACTCGTATCCGAGGGCGATCATCTTCTTCGCCGCCTGGACGTTGGCCATCCTGTCGGGGTTCTCGTAGGCGTCCAGCCCCTTGCAGGTCCTGGATATCACCAGGCTCTCCAGCGGGACGTTCCCGGACAGGGTGTTCTGGACGGTGCGCCTGACGGTGTCCAGCGCCTCGTCGTTCTTCTCCTCCAGGATCTTCTCGAACAGTCCGGTCAGGAGGTCGCTCTGGAGGTCGAACGAGTCCGAGCGGCGTATCTCGTATCCCCTGACCAGAAGCTCGTCGGATACCGTGGGCCACACGACCTTGCCGACGTACCTCTTCTTCATCCCATGGGTGAACATAGGCTCCAGGAGCTTCTCGAACTCCAGCACGCCTCCATCTTTGGAGAAGCGGTCCGCCATCCTCGTCCCGAACTCGATGGACCCTTCGAGGGTGTGTTCCGGGGACTGCATGAAGACCGAGTCCGTGTCGGAGTAGATCACGGGTATCCCCTCCCCTTCGACCTCGGTGATTATGCCCTTGACGTTGGCTCTGGCGAAGGATGTGATCGCGGATCCGATGCTCTTGTCCGTGAAGCGGTAGAACGTGGATGCGAACACCCCGTAGAAGGTGTTCATCAGGACCTTGACCGCGGCCTGCAGACCGTCCAGATAGCGCCTCTCGTGCTCGTCGGTCGTCTGCTTCATCCTCTTCTTGATGCTGTCCCTCTCCTCCATGAGGTCCGAGAGCAGCCTCGGAAGCAGGCCTAGCCTTCTCTCCTTGGCCATGAACCTGGCTCCGGACGGGCTCTGTATCTCTCCGTCGGGCGAGAGCGTGGTGAAGCAGATGTTCTTCGCTATGATCAGCGAGGGATACATCGATTTGAAGTCCAGCACGCAGACCCAGTGGTACAGGCCAGGGTTCATGCTGTGCACGTATCCGCCCTCGATCTGGTCGGTGGACGCGGTGCGGTTCCCCATCGCCGGCACCCCGACCTTGTTCCTGTCCGCCATGCGTATCAGAAGGGAGTCGACCAGCTGGGAAGATCCCGAGGTCAGGACATCCTCCAGGGTGAGCTTGGAGACGGTGGAGAGGTCCATGCCCTTGCGGACGGTTCCCACCTCGATGAGTATGCGGAGGGCCAGCTCGGCGTCCTTGGTGCAGTACTCGAGGACCTTGTCCCTGTTCTCCGCCCATTCCGCATCCATGCGCTTGGGGTCGACGTCCAGCTTCTGCTCTCCGAGGATCTCCATGGACACGGCGTTGAGGGTCTCCTGCTTCGGGCGGAGCTCTCTGCGGACCGCCCACCAGGCGTCGCACACGACCCTTCCCTTGACCCTCCAGAACCTGTCTCCTACGAGCTTGGGCTGGCTGCCGTCGCGCCCCCAGGGCATGGCGTCCCTCAGCCTGTTGGCCTTGGCGCGCTCGTCTATCTTCCTGATGTCGTAGTTGTCGATGTTGTATCCTGTGATGACGTCCGGGTCCTCCTTCGCTATGAGGTCCCCGAAGGCTGCGATTATGTCCTTCTCTTCGCCGTAGATGGGCTCGCAGGCGCGAAGGCCGTCCTTGTCGGATATGACGCAGCATATCGTGTAGATGGTCTCGTGCTCGATGCTGTTCTCGATGTCGAACGAGAGCATCCTCAGGCCGGGGTCGAAGGGTTCTATGTTCTCGAACGACTCCATCTCGATGACCGCGTCGGTGCGGTACTCCCTCTCGACGGGATGCCCGGTCACCCGTATGCAGGCGCCCATGTCCTGGTCGTAGAAGAAGCGGTGGTGGTGGGGGATGTCGCCCGCCAGGATCCTGTTGGTCCTCCTGATGCGGTTCTTCCACTCCGCCAGCTTGCGAGGGTCCGAGAACACGACCTTCAGCACGTCGTGCATCTCCGACTTGTACAGGAGCCTGTCCGGAGTCGCGGACTCGATCCCCTCCTCCTTGGGGAGAAGACTCTCCAACGAGGGGTCCGGGTCCACTATGAAGAAATAGGGCTTGAAACCCGGGACCAGGACCGTCACCGACTCTCCGGTGCGGGCTCTTCCGTACAGTTCTATAACGGATTCGTCCCCGTCCTGCTGGAAGGAGGAGCTTATCAGCCTCAGGTCCCAGGTTCCCATGTCCATCACTTGTTGGCTACGATCCTTATTATGTCGCCGTCCTGGAGCTCGTAGTCGGCTCCGACGGTGCGCTTGGTGCGGGCGTTCACCGCACGGATGAACTTGTCCCCGAGGTCGGTGTGTATCTTGTACGCGAGGTCCTTGGCGGTGGATCCGCGGGGCACCAGGAAGGCGTCGGGCAGGACCCTCCCGAAGTGGTCGGTGAACTTGTTCTCGTCCTCCACGGGATACACGACGATGAGGTCCAGCATCTTGTACGCGGCGTCCTCTATGCACTGCTGTATGCCGGTGCCGCCATACTTTTCCATGTTGGCCTTCATGTAGTCCAGGGCCTTCTTCTGGGCGTCGTTGAGGGTCTTCCCGGGAGCTATAGTGAACGTGGGGTCCCCGGGCACGTACTCTATCAGCCCTGCGGCGGCGGCCTTCTTGAGAGCCAGCTCGGTCTCCGCCATGGTGACGACGCACATCTCGTTGATGGCCTTCACCTTCTCGATGTTGCCTTCGGGCGCGATGTCAGCCTTGTTCATCGCGGCTATCATCGGCTTTGCCTTGGCCCTTATCTCGGTGCACAGCGCCAGGAGCAGGTCGTCGTCCCATTTGGTGGGGTCGTCGGGCAGGGAGACCACCTTGAGGGCCTCCTTCACCTGCGCTTCGGTGACGTTGAGCCCTGCGAGCCTCTCGTGGAGGATGAGCTCGGGCTTGCTTCCCTGCATCCTCGCCTGCCTGGCGATCTTGGAGAATCCGTTCTTGATGATCTCGCGCATCCAGCACTCTATCTCCCTCCTGAGGAACAGGATGTCCTCGGTGGGGTCGTGGGTTCCGGGGTCGACCGGAAGGCCCTCTATGTCGGTGGATCCGCTGACGTCCACCACGTTGATGAGCGCATCGGCCTGCCTCAGGTCGTCCAGGAACTGGTTGCCCAGCCCCTTTCCCTGCCATGCGTCGGGGACGAGGCCTGCGACGTCCAGGAGCTCCACGGGGATCATCCTGGTGCCGTTCACGCAGAGGGAGTTATGCGGGGTGCAGGTGACTCCCAGCTCTTTGCAGGGGCACGGAGCGCGGACGTAGGCGACTCCTTTGTTGGGTTCAATGGTTGTGAAGGGATAGTTGGCAATCTCCACTGGCGCCATGGTGGCCGCTCCGAAGAATGTGGACTTTCCAACGTTCGGCTTCCCTACTATTCCAATCTGCATACGATCAGAAGGTGTATGCCATCGTCGGATTATATTGTATCGTTGGAACGAGCGATCTTTCAGGCGTCGGGATGCCTCTGCCTGTACACGGCATCGGCCAGCTCTCCGATCTCGGACGGGCGGAGCTGCTCTATCCTCATGTCCACGTAGGGGATCCCCTCGGTGGACCTCACCATGCCCGACGACTTCAGGGAGGTCCCGATCTTCTTCCTGCGGTGGTTGAAGGCGACTTCGGTGACCTTGAAGAACGTCCTCTCGTCCAGGACGTCGAACGGCGCCTTGCGGGGGGTTATTCTCACTATGGCCGAGTCCACCTTGGGACGGGGATTGAACCTGGATGCGGGGACGTTCTCCATGATCTCGCAGTCCGCGCGGAAGAACAGGTTCACGGTGAGACGGGAGTAGTCGGGGCTTCCGACGTCCGCCACCATGCGGTCCGCGAACTCTTTCTGGACCATGACGACGGCCGTCCTGAAGTCGTGTTCCAGAAGCTTGAAGATGATCGGGGTGGAGACGCTGTAGGGCAGGTTGCTGACGAATACGTCGAACTCCGGGAAGGGCACCTTGACGGCGTCGCCGTGGATAAGGGTCAGGCGGTCCCCGTAGTTCTTCTCGATGTACTCCGCCAGGATGTCGTCCAGCTCGATGCATGTGAGGCTGTCGGAGACCTCCATGAGCCTGGTTGTGAGGATCCCGAGGCCGGGTCCGACCTCCAGCACCCTGTCCCCCTTCTCGATCCCGGCGTAACCGATGTGCCTCTCGGCAACGCGTTCGTCCGTCAGGAAATTCTGCCCCTTGCTCTTCTTGGGGACGATGCCGGTGTCGGCGATCAGCCTGCCTGTGTCGGTCATTTGGACACGAACAGGTAGCGCTTGAGGTCGGGGCTCTCGATCTCCTCGACGATGCGCTTGGCTATGAGCTTCTCGGGGACCTTGACCTTCGCCCTCTCGGTGAGGTCGGCGAAGCTGGTGAACTTCTGCTTCTCCCTCTCCCTGAGGATCTCCTCCACGGATTTCTTCCCCAGTCCGGGGATCTCCTCCAGGAGGTGCTTGCGGACGCTGATTCCCTGGGCCTCGTTGAAGAACCTGAGGAACCTGGGCTCGTTCGCTTTGACGATGGTCGTGATGGCGAACTCCAGCTCCGCGAGGGCGTTGTTGGTGAGCTCGCTGTAGCTGATGCGGCTCTTGACATGGTCTATGACGTCGCGCTTGTTCGTGGCGTTCTCCTTCCCGATGTAGACCCTGTCTCCGACCCCGAACACGGCCTGAGGCTTGGGGACCAGGATGAAGAGCTTGAACTCGTCGTCTCCGACAGCGTACACGACAGGCTCCTTCTTTCCCATTCCGGAGCCTGACATGCCAGTCGGCAGATAATCTAGGATGTATGCGAACTCTTCCATTGCGATCACCTTGGCGGCTCAGTTCTCGTGCTCGATGTACTTCGCCACGATGTCCAGGATCTCCTGGATGTCATCGGCTGTGAGTTCGACTCTTTCCTTGTAGAAAATCGCACGGACATCGTTGGGGTATTTCGGCAGGATGTCCGCGATCTTGATCGCTATGCGGTCGGTGACCTTATCGAGTTTGCTTACTTCCTCGATAATGCTCTGGGTGTCCTCTACGGACAGGTAGGAGACTGCCTGAGCGTGGTCCAGCGCAGCCTTCTGCGACGTGAGAAGCTCTCTCTTGTCGCTTTCCTCCAGTAGGAGTCTCTTAACTTCAGCCAGTGTAACGTAACGCTCAGACATGTTCTTCCTTCCTTCAGTTGATGTTTCTTACGAGGTGCTCGGGGCGTGCAATGACGGTCTTGGTCTTGTTCCCGTCCTTGACGCTGATCTCATAGGCGCTGCCCCTCTCTCCGATGACGACTCCGGTGAGTCCGTGGAATCTGGAGAAAGGCATGCCCTTGTGTACGCTGGGGTCAATGATGATGTTGACCTTCTCTCCGGCCTCAAAGGTCTGGAGACCTTTGGTTATAGGGGAGAGTCCGCGTGCCCTGACCTTCTTCTTCAGAAGGTTGCGGGTCTTGGTCCTTGTTCCTCTGGATGCCTGCATTGCTATTCCTCATGGTTCGTGGTAGTTGATCGCCAGGACATCGAGGGTCTCGACCTTGCACTGTATCCCGAGCCTCTCGGAGAAGCTGGGAACGCTGCGCCCGTCGTCGCCGGACACGAATTCCTTGACGTAGGTTCCCGAATCGGTCTCGAGCTCGAGATCGAAGGAGTCGTCGGTGATCGAGTCCGCCTTAACCCAGTGTATCATCCTCTTCCTCACAAGGTCGGCACGTCTGTGCTCGACTCTGCGTGGAGTCCTCTGATCGATGGTGGCGTTCTTGAACGATAATGCAACGTCAATTACTAGTTCTTTATTAACTTTACCATCTGCTTTGACGTGCACGCGATAAACCTTGTCCGAAGCCGCTCCTTTGTATCTCTCGACCGCTTCGCGCTTTACGAAGTGCAGATCCCTGTATCCGGCGAGCTCGTTGTCGTTGGCGCGTTCCGCCAGCTCGTCGAGGTCTATGTTCCTGACCTTGGGGTCGCTTATCTCGAGGACGAACGGCCTTCCGTCCCCCAGCATGCACGCGTCGATGTCCTCGCGTCCCATGCCGTGGAAGAAGTGCTCCTTGCCCTGGGTCATCTCGAGCGCGATGTCCCCGATGATCTCCTGGACGGAGGTCTCGTACATCTTCCCCTTGCCGTGGCAGTGGTCGCAGCCCTTGCCGTGGCAGACCCTGCAGGGCCAGATGGTCTGGGGTATCTCCCTGCTGTACTTGTTGTAGCGTCCCGCTATGAACAGAGGGGCTATGTCGAGGGCGACGTCGGCGAAGCGGGTGTCCACGCACGCCACGACCTGGGGGTTCTTGAACTCCACCGGGCGGTGGATGGACTGTATCGCGATCTTTCCGATCTCGCGGTTGAGCTCCGATTTTATGCCTTCGGCGTTCTCCAGACCGAGCTCCTCTATGAGCTCCCTCTCCCTCTTGGCGACCTCCGGCTCCACCTTGGTGCCTATGAGGAAGTTGTCGGACTCCACCTCGTTGACCTTCTCGGCCGCGGCCTCGGCGAACCTTCCGATGAGGTCGAACACGTTCTCGCAGAGGGGGCAGAACTCGTCCGCAGGCGCGTCCGCTCCCTTCTCGGCGAGGGCCTCGCGTATCATCCTTCCGCGGACGTCGTTGGTCATGCACGTGCCGAGCTTCCCGAACATGCGTCCGAGGCAGCGGTCGCACAGCCCTCTGGAGGCCAGCTCCTGGGCTTTGTCGAGGTTCTCTTCGATCCAGGTCTCCATCCCTGTCCCTCAGAGGTCGAATCCCATCTCGGTGATCCTAAGCATCGGGCGCTGGCTCTCGAGATAATGGTATACTGTGGCGTGCTCGCTTCCGCCGAGGAGCAGCTCCACCGCATGCTTGGCCACGGGGAGGCTCACGCTGTTGCCTATGAGCGCCACGGTGTTCCCGTAGACGACCATGTCGCATCCCGTGAGCTCCTCGATGATCCTGCGGGTCTTCCCGTTCTTGCCTATCAGGCGGCCCCTAACGCGGGACACCTGGCTGGAGCGGTCTCCTACGAACTCCTTTATGTCCACGACTTCGAGGTACTCGTCGTCGTCGAACAGCCTCATGGCCTTCTCGGGGTTGAATCCCCTGCCCACGGCCTTTATGACATCGAGGATCTTCAGCGCCATGACGGGGTCTTCCAGCTCCACGTCGTCGTGGATGGTGACCTCCCCTTCCTCGGTGTCTATGTCAATCTTGATTCCGGAGATGCTTTGAAGGGTCTTCTTGGTCTCCCCGTTCTTTCCTATAAGGGTGCCCACTCTGTCTGCCGGGACCCTGATCGATCTCATTCCTCTTCCTCCTCGTCGTCTTTTCCGTTCAGGGTCTCATCCAGTATGACCGCGTCGTCGATGATGTCTGCTCCCCTGTTTCTGAAGAATCTGTTGATGTTGCGTATGTCCCTCTCCAGGTACTCCTTGGCGTTGTAGAAATCCGAAGTCATGGCCTGGCCCACGTCTATCATGATGGGCTGGCCGTCGAGCATCAGTATGTTGTACTCGCTGAGGTCCCCGTGGACGAGATGGGCCTTCTGCCATCCGTCTATGATGAACGACACGACCTCGTCATAGGTGTCCGTAGGATCTTCCAGGACGCAGTCCTTCAGCTGAGGGGCGGGGCCTGTCTCGTCGCCTATGTACTCCATGAGGAGGCAGTTGTTGTCGAACGCTATGGGTTCGGGGACGGGGATCTCCGCGTCGTAGTACCTGATGAGGTTCTTGTACTCCTTGTTCACCCATGCGTAGATCATCTTCCAGCGGTTCCCCCTGACTCCTCTGAATCTGGGGTCGCCCTCCACGTACTGGGACACCCTCTTGAACGTGGATGTGGAAGTCCTGAATATCTTCAGGGCGAGGGGGTCCTCGTCCTCGTCGGTAGCATAGAAGACGTTCCCCTCCTTGCCCGTGGAGATGGGGTAGTGGACCCTGTCTATGAGGCCGTCGGTCATGAACCCGTAGATGGTCATGAGGGTCTTCTTGTCGAAGACCTCGCCGTCGGTCTGCCTCTCGTCCCCGGTCTTGTTGGTCTTGAGGGCGTCCACATGCTTTTCCAGATATGCGTACTTCTCTTCGTATGAAGGCATGCGGACACCTCCTGGATCAGAAAATGTCCAGGTTCTTCGGGACCTTGTTCCTTCTGCTGAGGTTGACCGCCTGCGTCTTGGTGTATCTGAACCTGATGTCGCATTTGTCGGGCTGGAAGTCCCACACGGATATGATCAGGAGGTCTCCTTCTCTTATCCACATGCGCTTCTTGATCTTGCCGGGAATGCGGCCGACGCGGGACACTCCGTCCTCGCACATCACTTTGATCTTAGATGCTCCCAGAAGCTGGTCTGCTATGCCGAACATCTCCCCCTCTTTGATGTTGGGGAGACGCACGCGCGTGACATCCTCGTCTGGGGATTCCAACGGTTGATTGTCGCTCATCTTATCTACTCCAATAATCGCACCATGTAAACTCCTTTTATAAAAATATGCCTTTTTACGGAACCCTCCGCCGGGCTCTGCCAACAAGGCTTTCCTTTGCAAACGATTATAAATGATAGGTCGATGAGGGTCTAGGCTCCGGTAGTGTAGTGGCCAATCATTCAGCCCTTTCGAGGCTGACACACGGGTTCGAATCCCGTCCGGAGCACTCACTTTCCTAAGATTCTCTCACGCGACTTCTCGCACTTCTCGGTGAGCTCGTCGATGTCCTCGTTCTCGGTGATGTAGACCTCCGGGAACGGCGTCTTCTCGCTGAGGAGCTTGTCCCCGAGGTTCCTGTCCGGGAAGTCCCCGCTGTCCAGGAACCCTCTGTCCCAGGCGTCGGCCAGGTCCAGGACGGCCTGAATGCCCTTGTCGTAGAACACATGGGCGAACACGGCTCCCACGGTGGCGCTCTCGGATATGATCGCGATGTTGCTCCCCCTGATGGCGAAGTCGGAGCCGTTGAACGCGATGGCCAGGCCGGACCCGTCCCTGACGAGGTCCATCGTCTGGTAGTCGGTGTGGTCCCCTCCGATGTAGACGGTGCCGTCCAGGTCGACGCTGTTCTGCCTCCTGAGGTCCAGCAGCCTGTAGGCCTTCTTGCTGGAGTTCATCGGGACGCAGGACTCCATGAGGGCCCTCCCCGGCTCGATCATGTTGTCCGCTAGGGCGCTGTCCAGGGTGTTGGTGATCTTGATGTCCTTCCTGTCGAGGCTCATGGGGACGTTGAGGCGGTATTTCACGTCGGGAATCTCCAGGGAGCATATCTCCTCGGCGACCTCCCTGAGCTCCTTCGAGGCGACGCGTCCGAGCATGCAGTGGTCGATGTCGGACTCGGTGCAGGCCGATTCGCAGAGGGGCACGTCCAGCTCGATCTCCAGCGCCAGCATGCTCTGCTCGTAGGCGGAGGTGGTGATGAACGTGGGCATGAGGTTCGAAAGGTACTCCATGGACTCCTTGGCCTCGGGCATCAGGGTGAGGGCGTCCTTCGAGTACTCGTACAGGAGGTTGTTCGTGGCTCCGTGCGCCTTGAGGAACGGGATGGCGAACTTCGGGACGTTCCCGGCGACGGCCTCCTCCCTTCCCAGGACGTAGGTGACCAGGTTGTCGTATCTGGTCAGGACGTCGTAGAAGTGCCTTCCGTTCGGGATTATCCTCTCGCAGAGGTCCCTGACGCTGTCGTTACGGGTGAGGAATCCCCTGCTCCCGCAGATGAACATCTTGTCGTTAGGCAGTCCCAGCTCAAGCGTCGGATCGAATTCTCCTGACATCTTCCTCACTCCAGAGCGGCGTCCACCTGCTCCGACAGGTCGTAGGGCCCGTCTATGGGCTTCCCGTCGGCGTACAGCTTCTTGTCCTTCATGGACACCTTCCCGTCGGCGAAGGCCTTGATCGTGGCCACGATGAGGGGGAGCTCCCTTCTGGAGCCGTCCTCCCTGATCTTCTTGAACAGGGGCTCCTCGGCCCCCTCGTTCTTCTTTATCTCCTCGAGGGTGGACGTCTCCAGCTTCCTCTCCATGTCCTCCCAGAGGCGGTCGTACTCCCCGCCGCGAATGGGGAACTCGCAGTAGGTGAGCGCGGCTCCCCTGTCCCACTCCTCGGTGCAGATGTGCATCATGGCGCCCTGGCTCTCCGCCTTCTCGGCTATGAGCTGCCAGATGACCTCCTGCCAGGTCCCCTTGGGCCCGTCGGGAAGGGCGGGATGCAGGTTGAGCATGTCGTACGCCCTGCAGGTCTCGTCGTCCATCCACATCATGTATCCTGCCAGAATGCCCAGGTCGAACTCGTAGGGTGAGGTCTTCTCTCTCAGGAGCTTGCCGTACTCCACCCTCCACGCGTCCTCGTCCTCCTTGCGGAGCTCCGGCTCGAACCTCTTCCAGGACGCGGTCACCAGCGGGATGCCGTATCCCTCGACCATGTCGAAGAAGATCTGCCTCTGCTCCCTGCGGGGGTTGTCTTCCTCCTTGTTATCCCAGTTGCAGAACACGAACGGGATCTCGATATCTAGGGCTCCTTCGGCCTTCTTGTCCATGACCGCCTTGAGGAGATTGCGGGACCCTGGGCCCCTGCCTGTGGAGAACCAACCTAACCTGAGCATCGTCCCACCATCGTCGAGCATATAGATAAAAAGAATCAGACATCGAAGACCACGGTGACCGAAGGAGCGGTCCTGTCGACCTCCATCATGTGGTAGGTCACCGCCTTGATCTCCGACCTGGTCCTGTGCTTGGACCTGTCGAGCTTCTCGCCTCTGCCGTCGCAGACGACCTTATTCCCATCGAAGCAGACCTTCAGTTCCTTGAAGACCATCTCGTCGCAGTCCAGCATGAAAAGGAGTTCCGAAAGGAAGGAGTACAGCATATCCTCGTCGTCCATCCCCTCCACCTCGAAGCGGACCTCTTCCGAAGTCCCGACGTTGGCGAGGTCTACGGTCTGGTCGAACAGGGCGAACCCGGCGTTGGCGAAGCATTCCTCGACGGTGCTCCCGAACGCCTTCACCATGAGGTCCGCGGTGTGGTCGATGAGGATGTACCTTTCCATGATATACCGAATTTCACGGTCCGATATCAACGTTGCCGACGAAATCAGGTCGGGACGGGTAAATATCCGTATGTCATGCGCGACAGGGATGGAAGAGGAAGCGTTCGAAAGGGCCAAGGAGTTCGCGGAGACGGTGTTCGAGGGGGATTCCAGCGGGCACGACATCCACCATACCCTGAGGGTCCATTCATTGGCGAGGTCCATATGCGCCGAGGAGGGAGGCGACGAGGACGTCGTCCGTATGGCCGCTCTTCTACACGACGTCGACGATCCGAAGCTGTTCCATTCCACCGGATATCCCAACGCCCGCAGGTTCATGGAGGGGGAAGGTATGGACTCGGAAACGATCGAGAGGGTCGTCAGGATAATCACCCAGATCTCGTTCAAGGGCACAGGCACCGTCGTTCCGGACAGCTTGGAAGGCAGGATAGTCCAGGATGCCGACAGGATGGACGCCATCGGCGCGATAGGCATAGCCAGGGCGTTCGCCTACGGAGGCAGCCGCGGGCGTCCCATGCACGATCCCGGGGAGAAGCCGAAGGAGAACATGACCGAGGCCGAGTACCGCGCGAACCAGGGCACGACGGTCAACCACTTCTACGAGAAGCTCCTGAAGCTGAAGGACCTGATGAACACCGATGCCGCGAAGAGGATGGCCGAGGCCCGCCACAGGTACATGCAGGGCTTCCTGGACGAGTTCATGGACGAGTGGGACGGAAAGCGCCGATTTCTAGCATAGCCGGTTTTTTGTAGTTCGATTAAAAGTAGAAATTCTACGAATATCGTAGATAAACTGTGATTATCGAACGAATTATGGGTATTTTTCTGTCAGTATCCCGTAAGTGCTTAATATGGATAACAATTTAAGCCGTCCTTATGCGTATTACGATCGTAGGATGCGGCTCAATCGGGTCCAGGCTTGCTTTGGCCGCCGATGAGATGGCCGAGGTCAAGAGGATATATCTGACGGACAGCGTTCCCGGAATCGCCGAGGAGCTCGCCGCCAGGATGAAGAAAGCCATCGTCGTCGAGGACGTCGAGGAGGAGCTCTACCACTGCGACCTCGTCATCGAGTCCGCCACCCAGGCTGCCGCCAAGCAGATCCTGCCCAAGGTGGTCTCCAGAGGCGTGGACATCATGGTGACGTCCGTCGGAGCCCTGGTGGACGACGAGTTCCGCGAGATGGTCATGCAGAAGGCCAGCGAATGCGAAGCCAAGGTGTACATCCCGTCCGGAGCCGTCTGCGGAACCGACGGCCTGAGGTCCTCTTCCGTAGGAGAGCTGGAAGAGGTCGAGCTCATCGTCACCAAGGGACCCAAGAGCTTCCACAACGTCCAGTACGTCATCGACAAGGGGATCGACGTCGACCAGGTGAAGGAGAAGACGGTCATCTACTCCGGCCCTGCAAGGGAGGCGGTCAAGGACTTCCCCAAGAACGTGAACGTCGCGGCTACCGTCAGCCTTCTGGGAATCGGATTCGACAGGACCAAGGTCACCATCGTTCTGGATCCCGAGACTCACAGCAACTCCCACGAGCTCAAGCTCAAGGGCGAGTTCGGAGAGATGGACTGCCACACGTTCAACGTTCCATATCCAGACAACCCCAAGACCTCGTATCTCGCGGCGATGTCCACGATATCCGCGCTGAAGAGGATCGTCAGGAACGAGTGGATCGGAATCTGATCCTGGTAAACTATTCCGGAGCGGCCTTCCGCTCCGATTCGCGCCCTCGTACGGTGGCAAGGGCCTTCCCCTGTCCATGACAGCGTACGCATCTCCGAGAACGTGACGGAACCGGACGGCTACGCCTATGTCGCGGTAGTCCTCGGCCCGATTGTCTGCGCGCTGGCGATTCTCGCCCTTGTGCACCACGGCAGAGGCCCTGGATGGGACTGAGGGGATGACCCTCTCGGTCCTCCCGGACGGACGATTTACGAAGCGTATGGACCAGTCTACCGACATGGTTATTTTCCACATTTAGATTACCCTAACATGGCAAAATCAAGGGCCGAGAGGCTCATATCGAACGCTGAAGGCATGGACGCCGTCGTCATAGCCAACGACGGGGAGCCCTTCCTGGACTCCACGTTCTGGTATCTCACGGAGCAGTCCTCCGGAACCTTCGAAGGCTCCTTCGCCATCGTCAGGAAGGACGGGACGCTGGACGTCATAGTAAGCATCCTCGAGGAGGAGTCCGCGAACGATGGAGTCGGGGATGTCCACGTGTACCACGACCGCGAGGAGAGGGAGAAGTACATCAGGGACGCCCTTTCCGGATGCTCCAAGGTCGGATTCAACACCCATTCCGCCACCTACGCCGCCGTCCAGTATATCAAGAAGGTCGCCGGGGACATAGAGCCCGTGGACGCCGGGAACGCCATCGATGCGACGGTATCCGTCAAGGACGCCAAGGAGATCGAGGCCACAAAGCACGCATGCAAGATATCCTCCCAGGTCGCCGCGGAGATCCCCGACTATCTGTCCGAAGGCGTCTCCGAGAGGGAGGTCGCGGCGAGGATGGACAGCAGGATGCGCGAGCTCGGAGGCACCGGCAACGCCTTCGACACGATTGCGGCTTTCGGAGCATACTCCTCCCAGCCCCACCACATGCCCTGCGACTACAGGCTCAAGAAGGGCGACACCGCTCTGTTCGACTTCGGTTCCAAATACGACAGGTACTGCTCGGACATGACCCGCACCGTGTTCCTCGGGAAGCCCCCGGAGATCCTGGAGAGGGCGTACGAGGTCGTCCGCGAGGCCCAGCTGGCCGGGATCGCGGAGTACCACGACGGAGCCAAAGCCAACGCCGCGGACCTCGCCGCCAGGAAGATCATTGACGAATCCGAGTTCTAGGGCAAGTTCATCCATTCCTTCGGGCACGGCATCGGCATGGATGTCCACCAGGCCATATCCGTCTCGCCCAGGTCCGACCAGATCCTCCACGCCGGCAACGTCGTCTCCGCCGAGCCTGGAATCTACATCCCCGGAGTCGGCGGCATAAGGATCGAGGACACCTGTCTTGTGACCGAGAACGGGTGCGAGGTACTCACTTCGTTCGACCATTCCTTCACGGTGGTATGATGCAGGAGCTCGTCAAAGCGGAGCAGTCCCAGGACGTCCTGTACAAGGCCGTCGAGAGGATGCAGGACATGGGCGCGGAGTTCGCCGACGCCAAGTCCCAGGCCATCAGGAACGTCGGAGTAAGTTCTATGAACGGGGAGCTCAGGCAGCTCGTCCAGAAGAGCTCCGGCGGGGTCTGCATGAGGGCCTGGATAGGCGGGAGATGGGGATACGGCACCGTCGCCTCGTTCGACAAGGACGCTGTGTTGAAAGCGGCAGAGGATGCTGTGAAGAACGCCTCGGGAGAGAGGAAGTCAGACCTGGTGCTGGAGCCTTCCGCCATCAGGAAGCATATGCCCGCCCAGGTGAAGATCCACCCCGACAAGGTCGACATGTCCGAGAAGATCGACGTCGTCCTGGACCTGGACAGGGCGCAGACCATCGACGAGCGCATCGCCAACCGCGTGGGAGCGTATTCCGAGGAGATCAAGGAGAACCTCCTGGTCAACTCCGCCGGCTCCGACCTGGGCTGGGAGGAGGTCCGCACCCTGTGCAGGGCCATGTCCGTCGCGTTCGACGGAAGCGTAATGGAGCGCTACTACGACGGTCCTGACAGCACTCTGGGATACGAGGTCGTGAAGGACGCGGACATCGAGAAGATCGGAAGGACCGCCGCGGAGGAAGCCATCAGGACCCTCGCGGCCAAGAGGGCCCCTTCCGGGAACCTCACGGTCATCTCCGATCCGATGGTCTCCGGGCTGCTGGCTCACGAGGCCATGGGGCACGCCTCCGAAGGGGACGAGATCACCAAGAAGCGCTCGTTCCTCACCGGAGCGGTCGGCAGGAAGGTGGCCTCCGAGATAATCACCATGTACGACAACGGGACCGTTCCCGGAGCCCACGGGTCCATCCCGTTCGATGACGAGGGGACGCCTTCGTCCTGCACCAAGATCATCGACAAGGGGATCTACAACGGCTACATGCACAGCCTGGAGACGGCATCCCAACTGGGATTCAAGCCCACCGGCAACGGAAGGGCGGAGAGCTTCGGGAAGAGGACCTGGGTCAGGATGACCAACACGTACTTCGGTCCCGGGGACTGGGACAAGGACGACCTTATCGCCGACACCAAGCACGGCATCCTGTGCGACAAGATGGTCAACGGCATGGAGGACCCTGTGGGAGGATGCTTCGAGGCCAAGTGCCTGAGGGGGTTCCTCATCGAGAACGGGGAGATCACCGACATGCTCCAGTCGTTCACCCTGACCGGAAGGTCGGTGGAGATCCTGTCTTCCGCTGACGCTCTGACCAAGGAGGTCATCCTCGACGGAGGCATGTGCGGAAAGGGGATCGAGGACTGGGTCCGCGTGTCGTCCGGAGGGCCTTACATGCGCGCCAGGATGATCGTGGGGGGAGGACAGTGACCGTCTATCCCGACGACAGGGCGATCCAGGCTCTGAAGAGGTACGACCAGGCCGAGACCTACGTGTCGGAAACCATAGTGAACACGGTCTACATCGACGACTCCAAGATAAGCAACATCGAGACGAAGACCGAGTCGGGGATGATGTTCCGCATGGCCAAGGACGGCAAGATGGGGAAGTCGTCCGTCTCGCTCAACTCCCCAGGATCGGTGGACGACTGCCTGAGGATGGCCGAGACCGTCCTGAAGTATTCTCCAGTGAACAACGTCTTCCAGGGATACGCCCAGCCTACCCAGGCCAAGATCTCCGCTCCCGACGTGTGGGACAAGAAGGTCGAGAACATCACCCCCGACGAGCTCAGGGAGCTTGCCAAGACCCTCATAGGGAGCTGCAGGGTGAACATCCCTCGCGCCCAGATACGCGTGTCCTGCACCGAGACCCGCACCGTGAACAGCAACGGCGTGGACGTCGGCCACAGGAGCACCCTGGTCTACGGGCATTTCACCTCGATGACCGTCAGGGACCACCCCGGAGAGGGGATGGAGACCTACCATGGCTCCCATCTATGCCTGGACCCTGTGTTCATCGGGCAGGAGCTGTCCCGCAAGGCCGAGGCCGCCGCCGTCTGCAGGGAGTTCAAGGGCACCGAGAAGCTCTCGATGATCCTGCCCCCCAGCGAGCTCGGCGACATGCTCACCTCGTCTGTGGGATCCGCCATCAACGGCGAGAACTGCAAGTACGGGCGCAGCTTGTGGAAGGACTCTATCGGCAAGGAGGTCGCATCCGGATGTCTGGACATCGTCGACGACCCTACTGTCAAGGCTCCCCTCTCATGCGTGTTCGACGACGAGGGGGTCCCTGCCGAGAGGAAGCCTGTCATCGAAGGGGGCATCCTGAAGGGGTTCCTGAAGGACACCTACTGCGGCGGAAGCACCGGGAACGGCATGCGCAGGTCCAGCGTGGAGGCCCAGGGAGCCTACGAGAGGACTCCCACCATAAAGCCTCTGAACCTCGTGGTGAAGCCTGGAAAGCTCACCAGGGAGCAGATCATCGAGCAGACGGACAACGGGATCCTCGTGGAGAAGTTCGCCTGGCCGGAGGCCGACGAGCTCACCGGAAGGTTCGGCCTCAACGTCAGGAGCGGATACATAATCAGGAAGGGAGAGATCGCCGGAGTGGTGAACAACGCCCTCCTGATGGGAAACATGCTCGAAGCCGTGAAGGGGATCGAGGCCATAGGCAACGACCCTGCCCAGATGGGCGTCATAACCGTCCCCACGATGAGCTTCTCCGGAACGGAGCTCGTGGGGAACTGAAACCAGGGGTGGGTCTCCCGCCCTCATTTCCTATTTTTGACGCGTGTTTTAGCAAACATCCGAGGTCAGTCATTAAATACGATTTCGTTCGCTGTTTTCTTAGCTGAAATGAAAACGGATGACATCATACTAGAGTCTGTTGCAGAAGACATGATTAGAGCGCCTAAGCTGATTGATAAAAATGTGGATTTAAGTGATCTCCAAATGTCAAACGACGGTCGGCAAAGATTTAGAACTTACAATCTAGAGTGTGATGCATACGATTTCAAGATGGTTGTTAGGCAAAATGTCGATCGTCCCGATAATTTTTCAGTGATATTAGTTTGTGTTTTTTCAAATAGACGCGAAGTAACTATTCTTCGCTACAATGGTAATCATGGGTCCCACAAGAATCGCTTGGAAAATGAAACCATTAAAGGCCCGCACATTCATAAAATTACAGAACGTTACCAAGAGAAAACCACTCACCCTGACGGTTATGCTGTTCCGACTGATGAGTATAGAACCCTTTCGGAAGCGCTTCGTATCTTCATGAGAGATACTAAAATTAGAGTCAAAGGGCTTGAACACAACAGAACTTTGGAGGATTACTATGATGGTCAATGAGGACCTGTTGAGGAAGTCTGTCTGTGATCAATTCAGTCTGGAGAAGCTCGATGGAGGGGACTACTTAGTTCATACTGACAAGTATTTCGACGATGGCGACGAGCTGCATATAGTTCTGAAAACGGACGGGGAGATGGTGTTGTCTGATGAAGGGCATACCATGATGTGGCTTTCTTATGAGAATTTCAATCTGACTCCTACTAGAGAACGGATTTTGAGTAGGATAATCGGTCAGAACAACGTATCTTTCGAGGATGGGAGGATATCGGTCAGTGTAAAATCTGTTCACGATTTCGGTTCTTCTCTGTCATCTATAGTTCAAGCGGTAATACAGGTAGCCGATATGAGACGTTTGAGTCATGCTAACGTAGCTAGCACCTTTGTCGAGGACATCCTTGCCGCATACCTTTCTTCTTCTTTGAAAGACCGGTGTCAGATTAAGAAAAAGATACATTCAAAGACAGGCGACGTCCTCGAACCCGACATCTATATTGAGTCCGAGTCACCGGTGTTGGTGTTCGGAGTGAACAATACAGAAAAGGCTAAAGAGGTTTTCATAAACCTGATGTTCGTCCGTGATTCTGGAGATAGCTATCGTACTGTGGTGATAATAGATGATGATGCAGGCGTACCGTCAAAGGATTATAGACGGTTGATAAACGCTGCGGATAGGCCGATTGTAGGAAAGGACGATGCCGTCTCGATAACTGAGCAATTTATCGAGGCGTGATTTCAGACAAATAATAGGTCATCTAACGATTCAGAGCATCGGCTGGACGATGATCCTCTGCCTGTCCCCGATGTCGTCCATGCGGGAGCAGTCTCCGATCATCTTTCCGATCCTGATGACAGGATAAGGCGCGACAGGCTTCCCGTCCTCCCCGCTGAGGGGGGTAGGTCCGAAGAACACGCAGAAAGCGCCGGGACCGGGCCAGTACGCTATGTCCCCGGTTTCAAGTTCAGTGATGCGGCCCTCCTTGGGCAGTATGACGTCCAAGGGGAGCTCGCAGTACATCATCCCTCCGAGCATGTTCGTCTCGAGGGTGATGGGCGGGGAGAGCCAGATAGCGTTCGAGATGTCCGACTGGTCGAGGTCTCCTATGAACTCTCCAGCGTGGCTCCTTATAGATATCCTGCTCATCCTTCCGCCCCTTCAGGTTCACTTCTTCCTCTCGAAGAGCCTGCGGATCTCTCTTCCGGTGACCTCGAGCTGGAGCTGCTTCTCCTTCTCCTCCATCGCCTTGAGGTTGACGAGGCCGTCGGCCCACTCCTGCCTCCACTGGGTCTTGAAGGTGCCGTCCTCGATCTCCTTGAGGATCTGCTTCATGTTCTGCTTGGACTGCTCGGTGACGACCCTCTCCCTCCTGGTCAGTCCGCCGTACTCGGCGGTGTTGGAGACGACGTGCCACATGAGCTCGAAACCGCCCTTGTTGATCAGGTCTACGATGAGCTTGGTCTCGTGGAGCACTTCGAAGTAGGCCATCTCGGGAGGGTATCCGCCCTCGACGAGGGTCTCGAACCCGCGCTTGATGAGCTCGGTCTGTCCGCCGCAGAGGACCGCCTGCTCTCCGAAGAGGTCGGTGTAGGTCTCGTTGTCGAAGGTGGTCTCGAAGACTCCTGCACGGGTGGCCCCAAGTCCCTTGGCGAGGCCGAGAGCGATCTTCTTGGCGTTGCCGGTGACGTCCTGGTAGACGCAGATGAGGGCGGGGACTCCGAATCCCTCGGTGAAGACGAGCCTCTCCATGTCTCCGGGAGCCTTGGGGGCCATCATGATGACGTCCACATCCTTGGGGGGGACTATGAGCTTGTAGGTGATGGCGAATCCGTGAGCGAACTCGAGAGCGGCGCCCTTCTTGAGGTTGGGCTCGACGTACTCCTTGTAGATGTCGGGCTGGATCTCGTCGGGGAGGAGCATGAGCACGACGTCCGCGTCCTTGACCGCGTCGGCGAACTCGGCAACCTTGAGTCCGTCCTCTTTCACTTTCTCCCAGGACTTTCCAGTCCTTCTCGCTCCTACCGTCACGTCGATACCGGAGTCGTGGAAGCAGAGGGCCTGAGCCCTTCCCTGGGCGCCGTATCCGAGCACAGCGACCTTTTTTCCATCGAATATTCCGAGGTCGACGTCTTTGTCGTGGTAAAGTTGCATTAAATCGCCAGCCTCCCGTACCGTCAACGAACTCTTATATCTTTCATATCAGCTTAAATAACTCTTAATGTGTTAGTGTACTCATGGAGAAGGAACACTCCGTCAGATTTCATCAGTTTCTAGATAAAACCACCCGTTTCGTGAGAAATTCAGCAGCGGGAGACGCGGATAGCCAGGGGTTCAGGCATTACCACATCCCCTTCCTGATTGCTATGGCCCGCTCCCCTGGAATATCCCAGAAGGGGCTCTGCGAGAGGGTTCCGCTCGACAAATCCAGAGTGTCGATCGTAGTTCGCGAGCTGATCAGCCTGGGCTTCGCCGTCAACAGCAGCACCGGCAAGGTATGGGCGCTGAACCTCACCCCGAAGGGCATGGATGCTTACAAGACCGCCATGGATATCACCACCAGGATGGATGATTCGATGTTCTCAGTTCTGACCGAGGGGGAGACGAAGACCTTCCTGGCTCTCATATCGAAGATCTCTCAGCGCATAGACGAGTTGTCGGGGGAAGATACGCTCAAAGACCCTTGATTCGTAGGTTGCATCATAAACCACCCTTTCTTTTATATACAATAACAGATTGCGCAACAAAGTTGCTATGGCTGTAGAACAAATCACTTACAAGAACATAGACCCCAAGGTCCGCAGGATGATAATGCTGGGCCTCGGGCTCGCTATGTTGATCGCTTGTTTCGACGGTACCATCGTCGGTACTTGCGCACCTAGAATCATCGAGGACCTCCACGGCGCCGAGCTCTACGCCTGGATGATCACGGCCTATATGCTCTGCGAGACCGTGATGATACCCATCTCAGGGAAGCTCTCCGACTTGTACGGGAGGAAGCCTCTCTTCCTCATCGGACTCGGGCTGTTCGTCGCCGGGTCCTTCGTAGCGGGTCTCTCCACCAGCATGGAGATGTTCATCGTCTGCCGTGCCGTGCAGGGTCTCGGCGGAGGTATCCTCATACCCGTCGCCACCGCCGCTGTGGCCGATCTGTACTCTCCTCGCGAGAGGGCGAAGATGCAAGGAATTCTCGGAGCCGTCTTCGGGATCGGAAGCGGAATCGGGCCCTTGATCGGAGGATACATCACCGAGTACATCAGCTGGCACTGGATCTTTTACATCAACATTCCCATGGCCATCGTGTCCACGATCCTTACGCTCAAGAAGTTCCCGACCCCCATCAACAACAACAGCGAGGTCCATATAGACAAGGCTGGAATCCTCCTGCTGTCCGTGATGCTGATCGACGTCCTTCTGTTCTTCCAGTTCGGCGGGGACAAGTTCGAGTGGGTCAGCGTCACGTCCTTCGCCATGATCGCGCTCGCGCTGGTGCTTCTGGTTCTGTTCGTAAAGGTAGAGAACAAGGCTGTGGAACCCATCATCGCTCCTCATCTCATCCACAACAAGGTCGTTGTCAAGGCAGCCCTGTTCATGTTCATCTTCGGACTGGCCATGATGGGAGGCATGACGTACTCGTCCATGTTCTCCATCTACGTGCTCGGGTTCTCCGTCCTGGACTCCGCGTATTACTCCTTGGCTCTCGTCGCGGGAATGATGATCACCGCCCTTTCCAGCGGTGCTCTCCTCCTGAGGACCGGATACAGGATCTGGGTCATCGTCGGGCCTATCGTGTCCTTCATCGGAATGTACATGCTTTCCCAGATGACCTTGGGGACCACCGTGGAATACTACATAACGTGCCTGTTCGTGTTCGGACTCGGCCTCGGATGCATGATGGGAGTTATCATGACGGCTGTCCAGAACAGCTCCAAGCAGTCCGAGATCGGAATGACCACATCCGCCGTCAACCTCATCAGGTCGGTCGGAGCCACCATCGGTACCGCGGTCTTCGCGATGCTGATCGCCAACAAGATAAACGGAGAGCTCCAGACGCTGCTCCCGCCCGAGGTCTACGATCTGGTGCCTCACAACTCCGGGGTCCTGGACATGCTGGCTCCTGACGCCACCGGGGTGCCACAGCTGTTCACCCTGCTCTACACCCAGCTGCACTACACCGCAGATCAGATAGCGCAGACCGTCCACGACATCCTTCTGGCCTTCGCCAACAGCGTGGACTTCGCGTTCATCGCAGGCGGATGCCTGATACTTCTCCTGGCTCTCATCGGGCTCGTCTTCAAGGTCGAAGAGAACCACGACGAGGACAACGAGGTCGTGCTCCCCGAGGATTGATCCCGGGGGCCGCCTCCTAAAACCTCTTTCTTTTTACCTTTTGCAAGCATTCCGAAGCCGATCAGATGAAGGATTTCAGGCTCGCGACCGTATGCATGCGTTCCATCGCAGGGGATGCCGAAGCGAATCTCCGCTCTATGCTGGCTTATATCGACAAGGCAGAAGCGGCAGGCGCCGGCATGGTGGTATTCCCGGAGATGTCGCTCTCGGGCTATTCCATGGCTTCCCCTCCGGAGGGGCTGTCCTTCGATTCGGAGGAGGTCCGTGCGGTGTCCGAGGCCTCGAAAGGGACGATCGTATGCTTCGGATTCGCGGACGACGAAGGCTATATGACGCAGGCCGTGGCCGAGGACGGAAGGATAGTCGGGGCCTACAGGAAGACGCATCTCGGGTACAGGGAGGCGGAGGTCATGAGGCCGGGGGATTCCCTGGACGTGATCCGCACCTCCGTCGCCGACATAGGGATACAGCTGTGCTGGGAGTCCCATTTCCCCGACATAACCCGTACCTACGCTATGCGCGGAGCGGACGTCGTCCTGATGCCGACCGCGTCCGGGCTCTCCAAGGAGCGCAGGGCGGAGGTCTGGGGCAGGATACTCCCTGCCCGCGCGTACGACAACTCGGTGTTCGTGGCGTCCTGCAACGCCGTAGGGGACAACGGGGCCGGAGTGGTGTTCGGAGGTGGGTCCATGATATTCGACCCCCTGGGACGCGTCATGGCGGAGACTCACGACGACGTCGAGAGCATGGTCGTAGCGGACCTTCGCGCTGAATCCTTGGATAGGATAAGGAACGGCGACGGGTACAGGAGCATGAGGAACGTGCACTACCTTTCCAAGCGTCGTTCAGAACTGTATGAGAAATGATCTTCGGGTTTTGTGGTATACGGCGCCGGTCCGTGTGATACTACTTTATGCCACTGGACTTCTACGGACCGGCTGGTTTTTCGGCATCGGTTTTTCCCTACGCACCTCCTCGGCTTATCTTGTATTTAGGAATGACTAAATCATATTTAAATTTAGGCTTTCCTAAAAATCGAATCTTTCGCGGTCCGTGTGTATGTTTAAGAAATATGATTCCGATTACAGAACATGGACGGGTTCGTCGGTCGTGAGGAGCAGCTGAAGATGCTCGAGGAGCTGTACAAGGCGGTTCCGCAGAGCTGCGCGGTGTATGGGAGGATGCGTCTGGGCAAGACCGCTCTCCTGCAGAAGTTCTGTGAGTTCAAGCGCCACATCTACATCTCCGGATCCAACATGCTGCCGGAGGACTGCCTTCGCAATATCTCCGAAGCCGTCAGCAGGTACACCGGCACCAAGGAGAGGCTCGAGGACATACAGGACCTGTTCTATCTCATAAAGAAGCACTGCGTCAAGAAGACTGTCGTCATCCTCGACCATTACTCCGATCTCCTGGAGGTGTTCCCGGACCTGTACAACCACGTGAACCGCTTCGTCTCCCGCGACATCCGCGACACCAGGGTCCTGTTCATAGCCTGCGATTCCGACGTATCCGTGTTCGGGAGGTTCTCCAACCTGATCGAGGTCAGGCCGATGAGCTATCTGGAATGCACCGGGTTCCATCCGGAATACACGCCTATGCAGCATCTTCAGGCGTACGGGATGGTGGGAGGGACTCCCGAGTATCAGGAGATCGTGAAAGGCGACCCCGTCGAATCCATCAAGGGATGTTTCCTGGAGCAGATGTCGCCGCTGTTCATGGAGGCCGAGTCCATGGTGAACTCGGAGATCTCCGTCAGATCGGACAGCGTCAGGATCATGCATGCCATGGCCTCAGGAGCCGACAACCTCCGCAACATATCGTCCATCTCCGGGCTTCCGCCGTCTTCCTGCACCAGAGCGATAGGGGAGATGGAGAACAAGGGGCTTGTCGTCAGAGAGTCCTCCAGCTCTGTTCAGAGGAACTGGATCTGCTCCTTCGACAGCAACATACTGAGATTCTACTACAGCGTGGTGGCCGAGGCGAGGGCCCTTCCCGACTTCTATTCGGTTGACAAGGCGTTCGTCGTGGCCAAGGGGCGCATCCCCGGATACATGGAGGGCACGTTCAAGACAGTCTGCGCGGAATACATACGCATGCGCTGGTCGGCTACGTCCATAATGAAGGTGCGCAGCAACGGAGGGGCGGTCAGCTCCGATGTGGACTTCATGGCCAGCGTCGTCAACCCCGAAGGGAGGAAGAGGGCCGCGTTCATAGTCTGCAGGCTGTCGGGCGAGCCGATGGCCATGGCTGACCTGAACAAGATGATAGCCAAGTCCAGGGCCCTGAAGTCCAGGGACAAGAACTGCTTCATGATGTTCTCCGGATGCGGATTCACGGACGAGCTCAAGGCCGTGTCCGTTCCTGACGCCGAGGTGGAGCTGCTGAGCCTAGAGGACGTTTACGAGCCTCTCCCGAAGAAGGAGGCCTCCCCATGATGGTCGACATGATATGGGGGAAGAAGATGGCCCTGGTCATCGTCGATCCCCAGCGCAAGTTCTCGCTGAAGGTCCCGGACTGGGACGAGAGGATGGGCTCTGCGGTGGAGGGGATGAACAGGTTCTCGAGGATATTCCGTAGATACGGCGCTCCGGTGATCCTGGTCCGCTTCGAGGGGGCTTCCCATTGCAGCTACGAGGGCGACGACGGAGACGACTGGCTTCCCGGTCTGGAGACCTCGCCGTCGGATATCGTCGTGTCCAAGAGGAACATGAGTTGCTTCAAGGAGACGGACCTTCTGAAGGTCATGCAGGAGAACGGCATCGACTGCGCCCTGTACACAGGTATGCTGACGGAGTTCTGCGTCATCAGCACCTACTACGCGTCTTCGGAGAGGGGCGTGATGCCATATATGGGCAAGGGAGCCACGATCGCGTACAATTCCAATGGCAACGAGGCCGCCCAGGTGGTCTGCAGCACCGTGGACGAGAAGACCGTGGAGAGGCTCCTGTCCGGGGAGCAGCCAGAGCCTGTGATGCCATTCGAGTGACAGGATGTAGTCTATCCTGTGATAAGTTATTAATCGGGGATGGCCTACCATCCTGCGTATTCGGGCAGGTGAACGGTTGACATCTAATGGACCCAATGGCATTTTCAGGATAGATTCGATCAAGAAGAGCTCCAGCAGGAAATCATCCAGACTCACAGCCGCTGTCACCGTCATCAAAGATTCCAAGTCAGGCCATGTTCAGAACACGATGGAGCTGTTCTTCGAGGTCCCTAAGGAGTACGGCAAGTACCTGTTGACCGAAAGATGCGATGCTTTCGTGATCCTGTTCCTGCATCGCGCCGTATCGAAAGGCTACGACATAGTATCCTCGGTGCCGATGTCCTCCGACCTCTATTACAACATCTCCGCGCATCTTCTTCCGGTGATGAACAAGAACAGCGAGTTCTCCGCGAGGCTAGATGTACCCGTAGCCGATCCTCCGGAAACGGGATCCGCCGTAGGAACGGGGCTGTCATGCGGCGTGGACTCACTGAGCACCATCAAGATGTATGTCGACCATCCGGACGAGGACCTGAGGCTCACCCACCTGTGTATAAACAATGTCGGTGCGTTCAACGTTATATACTCCGAGGCAGGCATCGATAAGGTCAGAAAGGCGTCGTATGCCAGGTCTAGGAAGGCTGCAGAGATGATAGGCCTCCCTTTCATCGAGACGAACTCCAACGTCCATGACCTGTTCCCTCAGAATCATTCCTACACCCATTCGTTCTCGTCGATGTTCGCCGTGTTCTGTCTGAGCAAGCTCTGGAAGACCTATCATTACGCCTCTTCGGGCGTGGATCATGCCTCCAGCATGAACATGAAAGGCTGGAGCACGAAAGATTCTTCGACATACGAGCTCCTTCTGTTCAGATACCTGTCCACGCGCAGGCTCATGATAAACTCGGCAGGCGAGCTGTATTCCAGGCTGGACAAGGTCCGCCTGATAAGCGATTACGATGTCGCCCAGAAGTTCCTCTACTCATGCACGGCATCGGAAACCAATTGCGGCAACTGCGACAAGTGCATGAGGAACCTCACGGCCCTGGACTGCATAGGGAAGCTCGACGGATTCTCCGAAGCCTACGACCTCAACAGATATAGGAACGTGCGCCAGTATTGCCTTGCGTACATCTTCTCCCGCAGATTCGAAGAGATGTATAAACCCGTATTCGACGCCTTTGTCGATTCCGGCGATCCGGATATGGATAAGATTAGGGCCGCCAATGTGGCGGTGGAGATATTCGACAGGCTCTGGAACGAGAACAACGAGGAGTCCGATGTTCTCGCCTTCAAGGCCGTCTTCCCGTACAGATACACTTCCACAAGGGCTGGTCTGAGGATAGCCAAGGCGTATTCCCTCGGGAGAGGGGTGGAAAGGAATCCGGCGATGAGCCGTAAATGCCTTCATGTCATAGAGCTCCGCTATCGCAAGGAGATCAAGAACGGGATAGAAAGGTCCAGGTACCAGCTGTTCGACTTCCTGTGGGGCCAGAAAAGGTATGACGAGCTCGTTCCGACGATCGAGCCCCTGAAGGACACCGATCTCGGAAAGCTGCGCTATGCTAAGATGTACAGGTACGGGGTCGGTCTCGAGAAGGACGAGAAGAAGGCCCGCGAGATCATGGAAAGGCTGGTCAGGAAGGATCCGAAGTTCAAGGATAACTACAAGGCGATGTTCCCCGAGACCAAGAAGGATTGAGCCGGTACGGTACGTTTTCGATTCTTTGTCCAGCAGCCGCGGCCGAGATTGGACTATCCGATTCTACAGAAGTAGCCAGACTCCATGTCACGAGTCATAAGCGCTTGTCTTCAGAATATGATAGGAGTGGGCCTGCCCGGATTTGAACCGGGGTCAACGGCTCCCAAAGCCGCAAGTATACCAAGCTAGCCCACAGGCCCACAGTTTGGCTCATCCGCTCA
>JAEEGK010005438.1_pt1 | contig 30799 bp, 25 predicted proteins | sample 8958771 | NCBI WGS metagenome assembly JAEEGK01 (sample SAMN16246547, study PRJNA631951) | gut metagenome | biome: gut microbiome; feature: rumen; material: SC-attached | host: Bos | place: Iran: Karaj | collected 2018-10
CGCCATCTCCTCCTCGGATTTGGCGGGATGTTTGATTAATTCTATTCTTCAATATGCGAACACAGCGCGTGTATAGAAACCGTTGGCAGGATAATCCCAAAACTCACCTTGATCGAACCTAAAATTCCATAGTTCATAACGCTCACCCCTTGAACTGAGATAGTACCAACTATTTTTCATATTTGAATTCCCACATGCAGTATTAATTGCATTGAGCAACGTTGAACCACTACCATAATACTGATCATCTTGGACACCCACCGGGGATGTGGCACTAGGACCTCCAAACCCTTGAAAGACATACCTTAAATCAGTAACACTCGGCATACGCCACCCTTTTACCACAGGATCCACTCGTGTATTAGAAGGATATGATGTACCACGGGATACCTGATCGTAATAATTAGTCCCTATGGCATTAGTATTGAAGAAAGAACCACCTATCATTATAGGATGATTCGAAGCATATGTCCCAGTATAGGATCTCGCGTTAGCCAAACTCAAAGTAGAAGATGACACATCGTCCAACGCAATAGCAATAAACTTTTCGAAGTAATTGGCAACTGTCCCCACATAGGCAATTACTGCATAAGACTCATTGGTACCACTATCTTGTTTAGTGGATGTTATACTGCCATCTTTGTTAAGGAAATGGCCAATAGTCGGAACCGACTTGGTCATGGTTAGGTTGATAGGATAGAGATTACTGGCAGAGAGGGTCTTGCTTGTCACAGATTTCACATATAGGTCTGTTCCATCTGTAGCGGTAAATACCATGGTTTTGTCACTGCTGACAGGTTTAATGGCAATCCATATCTCATCCAAAGACGTAGGGGTAACAGAATAGAGATTAGTGCCATCGCTGATATTAAATGCTGTAATTGTATTGGTAATATCCCCGCTGTTCTGGATAGTGAATTTTGTAATGGCAAGCTGGTTCTCGAGGGTAACCGAAGAAGGCAGTTCTGCTCCGGCTGTTAGGAAGCCGTCGAAGGTACAACAATCCAAATCTGATGCAAGTGTAGCCAAAGATCCATCCTGAACATTCAATGCATTATAATTGACCGTTCCATCCGCTTTTGCCATGGATGCAGGATATATGTATTTAACTGCGGCACTAGCTTTAGGAGAAGTAAGAGTCACGGTAAAAGTGGCTTTTTTGCTATCCGCACTCAAATCTCCTGCAACTAGAGGAGAACTCGTCGTAACTACTGTTACATCGCTGGTATTAATATATACGACTGCGATTTGGTCACCTGCTGCAAAGGTCTTTACACCCGTTTCGGTAAGCGCACGCGTATTTAGTGCAAGTGTTGTGGAAAGGGTAATAGCATCACCCATGGTCTCTGTATTATCTAACTCTTCCTTTAAGCTATTACAATTCACGATTATCACTCCAAGCAAAACAGCGGCAATTATTCTTAGAAATATATTTATATGTTTCATGGTGTTATTAGTTAAGGGATTAATTACCAGTTTTGAGGATCCTGACCGTAATAATTTTGTACCCCGCCACTTTGGCAGACAATTGTTTCCATCGCCAAATCAACTAATATTATTGATGGCGCTTCGTAGAGTTGTTTTTCTTTATTTTCCATATAGTGTTTATTTTTGTTTTTTCCACTCCTGGGGAGTCATGCCGGTGAGGGCTTTGAAGTTGCGGAAGAAGGTGGTGCGGGAGGAGAATCCGGATTCTTCGGCCACTTCGTCCAAAATCATGTCGGGATGCTCGCGGAGGAGTTTCTGGGCATACTGTACGCGGTAGCGGGTAATCATCGAGGTGAAGCTTTCGCCGGACATGTTGTTCAGAAGGACGCTCACGTAGGTCTTGTTTGTGGCCAGTTCGGAAGCGACGTCGGTGATTCGCAGGTTCTTGCGGCGATAGAGTTCTTTCTCTTCGATAAGGGCGGACATCTCTTCCATGAGATTGCGGGTGATTCGGCCTTCTTCGGCCGACGCATCGGGCTCTCCGGCCTTTCGCCTGCTGTGGATTACTGCGATCACAGCAACACAGACTACGCCTAAAATAATCGCCAGAATGGTCCAGAGGGGCATGCCAGACCTGGACGGCATCTCCGTATGCAGGATATATGCTGAAGAATAAGCCTTGAAATTATCTACCACCACAGGAAACATTCCCTCTTTCCAACCCCTGCCGCCGGCAAGGATGAATCTACCTCCGGGCATGAGCCTTGCACAACCGGAAGGAGCCCCGCCTGGAATATCTGCATAATAGTAAGAAACCGACGCACTGCCTCCATCGAAGGTGGCATCGTAGGCGATGCGAGCAAGGCAAAGACATCCTTTCACCGAATCAAGCCCCTGCACCCAGGCAATACGGAAAGGGCGGTCGACCTGAAGCAGCGTCCAGGTCACAGGGCCTCCTTCCGGGCCCTTTCCCGTAAGAGGTGTTTCCATCTCGAGGAGGGAGAACATCCCGGAAGCTACCTTGACCACAACCTGTTCATCCGTAGAACGATTCTGCGCAGGAATGAGATATGTGTAATCCGCTATCTGCATATCCTCCGGAAAGGTGTCGTAATTGGCACACACGGCATAATCCTCGAACATGGGGACCTGTTCCGAGGAGCCGCCCAGATGATCCACAAGGCAACCGGTGTCGTCTCCGCGCGGATTCCATGGTCCGAATACGATAATGTCGTCTGCGGATGAGGGAAGGATGTAAGGTTCCGCCCAGCCGGGCGAAAGAGGCCCTCCGGGCATAGAACCGGCTTCTACGGTCCAGGTTTCATAACTGTCCTCTGCACGCCAGTTGCCGGCGATGATTACGCGGCCGTCCGGCAGGGAAAGGGCCGAGGACATTGCCCGCTTGACCGACATTATGCCGGACGAGGTAAAGCTGTGGGAGACCGGATCGTAAATCTCCGTACCCCAACTCTGGCCTATGCCGAAATCCGCCTCGCTGCCGCCTCCAAGTAGTATCCTCCCGTCCGGGAGAGGTGCGGCAAAGCCGTTAATGTGGGCGTAGAGACTGCGGACCGTGTGCCAGGAGCCGCCGGAGTAGTATTCCGCCGTTTCCAGAGGCTTGAACCCGTTGGTCTGGCCACCCAGGAGCACGATTTCATTGCCGACTATGACGGTACGGTGGCTGCCGCGCGGCGTCGGAAGGTCAGGCAGGCGCTCCACCGTCATCTGCTGCCACTCCGTCCCGTCCGGAGCGGCAACGACGTTCCCTCCGGGCTGAGCCGGGGTGCATGATGCCAGAATTGCGGCAGTCACAATTATCTGGAGCGCTGGTTTCACTTTGCTAATATATTAAGTATTACGCAGATAATCAAACCGATAGCTTATAAAACCGTATCCACGGTAGTGGCGCTCAATGGCATTTCCATACGGGAAGTCAAGGTGGCGTTCTTCATGCTGACAAAGCTGCCGTTGGCCTTATAGCCGGCCGGAATGGTCTTGGTACCACGGTAAGAAGCACCATCCCCGTCAACGACGGTAAAGGTAAAGACTTCTGCATTTGTCTCGTCTCCGTTGCGAAGCGCGACGAAAACAGGGTCAAGCGTCCCCGAATCCATCTCGATGATAATATCTCCTTCTGTCAAGGAAGCATCGAACATGCCCTGATTCTGGACCAGATGTCCGTTTGCACCAGAGACTGTCACCATTTTGGCCGAGATGCCTGTCTTGGCTCCTTCTCCCCCTTTCTGGAAGCGGAAACTCATCCTGTAAATGCTTTGGAGAGGAACGAAATAAGCTGTTTCCGTTCCGATATTGCTGGCAAAGGTATCGGTCACCAGCACGTCCTGAGCCATGGTATAGGTAAAGTTCGATAAAACATTGAACCTCCCTGTCTGGCCTGTGTAGTCCAAAGTTTCAGAAGGGCAGATGAAGGATAGCCTCGTGGTACCCGCAATGATGTCGCTGGCAGTAACCGTACCCGACAGTACCGCATAATGCGAATCTGACGGATCCGGAGCAGCCAAAAGGGTACCGATACAAGTTGTCCCAAGGTAAACCTTTACCACATCATCCCAGCCCCAGACTGACTCAAGGTCCGTAGTCTCGTCTTCAGTCTGACCATCGCCGATGGAGATGGCTTTCGTTGTTGGAGAGCCCTTCATGGCCTTCAGGGAAATGGTCCACACAGAGTCTGCCTTAACCGATACTTCCGGATTGAAGGAATCGTCGATCAGTTCTTCCCTCTGGCAACCGGTCCATATGAATGCGCCCAACAGCGCTGCAACAACTATTATTATCTTTTTCATGACTAGTCCTCCTTAAGATAGAATGCTTTCCCTGCCGGGATACTTGTGCCACTGAACTTGTACAGGCCCAGAGTACCGCCGTTGATTCCAAGCACAAACGGTGTGCGGCCTTCCACTTTGCCATCCGTCACTGTAACATCCGTATCGGAGCCGGTAAGAATGTTCTCGGGTTTAGCCCATACCGTAGTGCTTTCCATCTCGGTAAGCACAATGTTTTGGGAATTCGATACGATTATGACCGCCGTATTTGAAGGAATAATGTTGCCGTGATCCCCAACACGATAGAACACCACGTCCGTTCCGTCCAGTTCCACGGTATAAGCCTGGGCGCCTTCGGGCAAACGGTAATTAAACACAGGTGAATAGAAAGTCGTCACATATTTGCTCTCACCCCATACCGTCGCGGCAGTGGCGGGAGCAAGGGCCAGGATGGCAGCATTTGCAAATAGCTTCAATGCAGGTTGATTGGTGATAGGATCCTGCACCCAGATAATCTCTCCGCGTTCCATCTGCAGAAAAGTAGCAACGCTGCCATCGGCCAACTGGCCGGGAGATACCGCCGTCTGGTAGGCTGTCGCCGCTGCGGCGAGATCCCCGTCAGAACCATCCGACCAATATATGTTATGAGTTCCGAGGGCGGTTGATCCATCATTCCATTTCCAGGCAAATGCAGCGGGAGAAGTGATATCGCTCAAAGATGTCATGGACAGGCAGTTGTGTATTTCAAAAGTGCTGCTGTTCGCAACTCTTCCAGTTATGCCCGCGACATATTTGACATTGGTGCCGCCTGAGGCGGTGATGGTGGTCAGACAGTCATTCACCGAAACGGTGGCAGAATACAGTTGGCCAAGGAATCCGCCGAGATACATCTCGGTAAGAGCTGATACGATGCCGGTAATGGATACGCTGGATTTGCATTTCGATATCGTGAGCGTTCCAGTGACTCCGCCTACAAAACCTCCGGCCGAGGGCTGTGTGGTCTCCATCGTTCCCTTCATCCAAACATTCTGTATCGTCGCCCCATTCGTCCATGTAAACAGACCACCGTACGGATGCTGGATTCTGTTGGCACCGGTGAAGTTGACGGTAATGCTGTGCCCCTGGCCGTCGAAAGTGCCGCTGAACGCGACATTGTTACTTGAGTCAGGTCCTACGCCTAAAGTCAGCTCATTGCCTGTCAGGATGATATCTTTCTCCAGATATGCATTGACCGTAGGATCCCCGCGGACGATAGCGGCGAACTTGTTGAAGTCTTCTGCGGAATTGATGAGATACCATCCATATGCGTCTTGCGCAGGAGTTCCCAGAGACTGGACCTGCATTCCGGTTCCGATGGCATTTGAGCCGGGAGGCAGGAGCATCGTCAGGCCCAGATCTTCGAAGTCGGTTCCGGACGCATAATAGTAATCGACATCCCAGCCCCCTTTGTAAAGATCCCAAAGGTCGGAACATGCCCTGAGGTCAAGAGTCTCCAGCTTGGTACAGCCTTGTACGATCCACCTTCCCAAGGATGTCACGCTGCGGGGGATGACCAATGTCCGCAGGTTTGTACAATCCTTGAATACATAATTATCAATAGTCCTGACAGAAGATGCTATGGTAACGTTTTCAAGCCTTGCGCATTCCTGGAATGCATAAGCGCCCATGGTTGAAGCAGAGAAGGTCAGGTCCCGCAGTGATGAGCAATGGTTGAAAACGTAAGTTCCCATACTTGTCACGGAAGCTGGCACATCGATGCTTGTAATATTGGTACACCATGCAAATGCTTCCTTACCGAGTGAAGTTACAGATGACGGGATTGTAAGCGAATTGAATTTGCAGTTGAAAAACGCAAGTTTTCCGATTGTCGTAACACCTGAAGGTATCGTGACAGGCGGAAGACTCGTGCAGCCCCGGAAAGCTTCATCGTCAATGGTCGTAACCATTGTCGGTATAGTGATGCCGGCAAGTTTGGCGCAGCCCTTGAAAAAGGATCCGGGAATGGTTGTCATGTTGATGCCGGGCCCAAAGGTGGCGGAAGCCAGATTACTGCAGTTGCAGAACACGCTGGTTCCCATGGATGTCACGCTGGCCGGGATGGTGATAGACGATAGCGAAGAGCAATCATAGAACACAGAACTACCCAAAGCTGTAACAGTGCCCGGAATAACTACGCCGTCAAGCAAAGAGCAGCCATAAAAGGTGTTGTCTCCCAGAGACGTGATTTTGCCGCCTCCGGCGAATATCACCGAAACGAGTTTTGTATCCCCCCGGAAGATTCCCCCGCCCATTGATGTAACGGTGTTCGGGATTGTTATTTCTGCAAGTTCATAACAATAACGGAATGCGCTGGCCCCTATCGTGGTAAGCATTCCACCCGGTTCAAAAGTGATAGAATTCAGAGCTTCACAATACGAGAAGGCATATTCACCTATGGTTCTGACATTCGATCCAATAACCACCGTAGTGAGATTTTTTTTGGACTCACAAAGGCTTGAAGGAATGTTACGACAGTTAATATTCAGTTCCCTAAGTGCGCTGCATTCGTTGAATATATAGTTGCCGATAGACGTTACGCTAGATGGAATCGTGACTTCTTCCAGGGCCGAGCAATAACTGAATGCATATGTGCCAATTGTAGTAACCGTAGAAGGGATGATGAATTCCGTCAGCAGCTTACAACTCCGGAACGACCAGCCTCCCAAAGAAGTTACACCAGGTTCAATTGTAAGGGATGTTAGACCACGGCAATTATCAAATCCATAATCAGCGATGGTTCTGACAGTAGATGGTATAGTGAGGCTGGTTATACCGTCGCAATGATAAAAAGCGGAGGTGCCAACAGTTGTTACCGATGAGGGAATGGCAATACTCCCAAGTTTACTGCAGTAATAGAAGCATCTGCTTGGAATATCCGTTAAAATAATCCCGTCGGCGAAAGTAGCTGTTACCAACTCACTACAGCTCTCGAAAACGCTTGCTCCTATCGATGTGATTGTAGCAGGAATTGAGACACTCACCACAGTAGTACTCTCCTTGAATGCGTTCTCACCTATCGCCACGACCGACATACCGGCAATCTCATTGGGAATGACAAGTGCATAGTCGGCCGGGGGGATAAAGGCATCCGCAAAGCCCAATATGGTGACTTCGCCAGCTGCAGCAATGTACATAAGGTCCGTTGACGGAGCCGGGCCGGCGGAAGCAAAGAGTTGAGGCACAGGATAGCCCAACACCGGATCCTTCACCCATACCGTTTCTCCCCTGCTTGCCTGAAGTGCTGTAACAGTAGTGCCGTTGCAAAGTTCCTTAAGCGTGGCGGCCGTTCCCTGCGTGGTACCGAGAGCTATCTTGTAATAACAGTTCGTGAAGGTGCAGTTACTATAATTCCTTACAAACGTGCAGCAATCAGAAGTGCCGATATTGACAAGCGTGCCGTACATCAGCGAGTTGTTGATATTGATTGAACCACTACTCCTGTAACAAACGAATCCGGCCGCTCCGGTAGTTGTCGTCCCTCCGGTAAGGGTTCCGTCATAAAGACAATCGTTGATTGTCAGCGTACCTCCATAACAGAAATAAGATATTCCACCCATTCCGCGATGGCTGTCGGTATAAGTTATATCCACCGAACTACGGCAGTTCTCAATGGTTGATGTACCATTTGTATAACCTACGATTCCTGCTACACCTTCATGGGTAGCGGTAATAGTTCCAGCCGTATGGAGATTGCGTATCGTTCCACCATCGACATATCCAAACGGTGCGCAACCAAGATATGTGGGGACGGACCTTCCTGCATCAGTATATTTATCCACTAAAGTCGCCGTCACGTAGTGTACGGTGAGCGTATACCCCTGACCGTCGAATATGCCACTGAAGGGAATGCGATAACCGGCAGTGTTGTAATAGCCGTCGCCAATCATAGTCTGGTCGGTGCCCAGGTCAATATCCGAAGTCATTCTGGCGTTGGCAGTTGCATTGGTCTCTATCAACGCAGCAAAATCCTTCCAGTCCTGTACGGAGCCTATAAGGTAGTAGCCTTCGCCGTCAGTATCTATTGCCCACGCCTGATTGAATGAGGCGAAGAGGGCAAGTATAGTCAATATGTTTGTAATCTTTTTCATACTTCAGTCCTCCTAGTCTTCATCAAGTGAGTGATGCTCATAATCAACAGTTTCATTCGAAACTTCCTGGTCGGTCGTGGGAGTCAGTGTCCAGGTGTCATCGGTGTAATTCTTTGTGGAAACCACCATGTTCAAAGAAGGATCGATGCTGACCGTTCCCACCGTGGAACCGGAGTACCCCTGGCCGATTGGAGCGACCATGCTGGCAGAGCCTTTTCTGGCAAGCACTTTGGTGATCCTTGGCCCTATGGTGATGTTTCCGCAGGTGTAAGCCGCGCTTCCGGTACCAATCCCGGCAGCCGAATCTCCGATTGCCGTCACCGTGCCGCCGGTAATAATGATGTCACCGCAACTGGCCATTCCGTTCCGAATGCCTATGCCAGGGCTGCCCGGGCCACCGGAAGCTTTGACTTTTCCGCCGGTAATCGAAACGGTCCCTGCCGCCAATATCCCCGTATAGTCTTCTGATGAATAGACACAATTGGTTCCTACAGCAGTGATGTTCCCGCCGGTGATGGTTATGTTTCCGCCGGCTCTCATGGCATTCTTCCCCCAGGTGTAAACGGTGCCGGCGGTGATGAGGATGTCCTGTTCAACCTTGACACCGATTCCAACATCTTTAGAACTGCTGCCGCCCTGGATATTGACATCTCCGCCAGTAATCGTAAGGCTCCTTGCGACAAGGCCTTTTGAGGAACCGCTTTCACCGTAGAGGTTGTCGAAGTGGATCGTTCCGCTCTCGATTACCACATCCTTGGTGCCTTCCGAACCCATGCTGTTAGCTCCGTTTCCGGTAAGCGAAGTGAGAGATCCCGTACCTCTTATTATAACGTTACCAGGATAATCATCCTCTACATAAAAAGGCTGGCCGTTTTCTATTTGAATCTGGTTAGTGTGCTCCGCTACTACCGTCATGTCTCCCCTAGAATATAGACGCTTAATGGTTGCGTTGTCCATTATTATGGTTGTATTCCTGCCGACCCGGATAATATAATCCGTATTGCTGCCGGTTATCTTGACATAACTCGCCGGGCCGAACCAGTAATTGTTCGGTGATCCGCTCCAGGGAGAAGGTTGTGAAACGTTGACCGCCGCCAGTGCGTTGTACGACAAGGAAATGTCGGTAATCGTGCTCCTCTCTATCGTGACTGTTTTGTCGGCCTTGAGCACCTTGACCTGGGTAAGTCCTTCGGTTGTATAGAGATGTATCCTCAATCCGGTATAATCTCCCGGAGGAATGGAGAAATAAAAAGATGTTGGAGTCGAAGATATATCGATGCCTTCCGCCCCGCAATCCATGGAAAGGAACCTGTCGTTTTCCAGGCCCGACGTCGGCACCGCAGCATCACTAACTATGCCAAATGCCCCGCATAACTGTTGGTCAGCAAGCAGACCTATGCTGCGCACCTTCTGCCCTGGCATTGTGGTGGTCACGTTCAGGCGAAGTATGCCGCAGAGGTTCTTGAACTGCAGGTCCGTGGTGCTGCTGGTCGCATACGTAGGGGCTCCAACGATGTTTCCGGGGGTATAGGTCTGTATATCCGGAAGTGTGGGCGTGCCACCATTATAGAGGGAAGCCGGATAATATGCCGCATAATCCGGAACGGAAACCTCCGCGCCGCTAGCGTATGTGAAAGTCCCTTGCGCCGTGGTGCTTGTCGTGGAGTAGACCCCCGCATTCGACGCAGCATCGACGATGGTAATCTCATCACCGTTCGCCCAGTTGACCACATACCCTTCAAGGTCATTGCCGGAAAGCGCAGTCTTGGTGACGGGCTCCTCGGTTGTTGCAGAGAAAACGATGGCGGGCTTTTCGACGGGGTCCTCGTGGGTGTCCTCCCTGATGTCTTTCTGGCAGGAAAAAACGGCAAGGATCGCAATGGCCGAGAAGGCCGCATATGTCATGATTTTTTTCATATCCGCGTCCTCCTGTTAATTGAAATCATCATCGTTGAACGAAGTGCCCGACACACCGAAGGACTCGGTAGAGCGTCCACTCTGACAAAGGGGGCCGGTAGATTGCAGTTCCATAACATCGCACTCCGGCACAAAGTACTTTAGTTTCATCGCATTATGTGTTTTTACACTAAACACAAAAATAAAACTCCCGCGCGCATACGGGAGTTTCATATCGGATAAACCGGAGTATCAAAAAAGAAAAAGAAATGACATGGCTTGCATTTTCCAGTCAATCTTGCTAACTTGCCGAGGAATGGAACCAGATGAAAGATTCATGCGCGAGGCGCTGGCGGAGGCCAGGGCCGCTGCGGCCGAGGAAGAGATTCCCATCGGCGCGGTGATAGTGTGCAACGGGCGCATTATCGGCAAGGGGCACAATATGGTTGAGCGGCTTCACGATGCCACTGCCCATGCGGAGATGATAGCAATAACGGCAGCCACCGAGGCGCTTGGAGGCAAGTACCTGCAGGACTGCACGTTATATGTTACTGTAGAGCCGTGCCCCATGTGCGCGGCCGCGCTGAACTGGAGCCAGATCAGCCGCATCGTCTATGCGGCTCCGGATCCCCGCCGTGGCTACAGCCTCTACTCCCCTTCTCTCCTCCATCCTCGCACGGAAGTCCTTTCCGGCGTGCTGGCAGAAGAATGCGGAAGCCTGGTCAGCGACTACTTCAAGACCAAAAGATAGCCTTTACTGATTGCTGATTATTTCCGGTTCGACGGGAACGATGATCATAGCCAGAATATAGGCGATGATGCCGCCACCGGCGCAGAATGCCGCGATTACCCATGCAAGACGGATGATGGTGGGATCGATGTCGAAATACCTTCCTAAACCTCCGCAGACACCGGCAAGCTGCTTGTCAGTCCTGCTCCTGTAAAGCCTTCTATTCATATTCTTGGTGTATTAGTATCATAGTACACTGCAAATATAGATATAATTCTTGAACTTGCAAATATTTTTTTAACTTTGCAGCCCGGAATTGAGATATGGTGTAATGGCAGCACTAGAGTTTTTGGCACTCTCAGTTGAGGTTCGAATCCTCATATCTCAACCATTTCCTCTTTTAGTTGAATTTTGCTGATTTTTCCATTTCGGTGGAAACGATTTGCAGTAATTCATCTTTAGGAATCAGGTATTGGTATTCCGCAACGCCAATCGGCTTTCCAATATCCTGAAGTGCTACTTCAACCTCCAAATGGTCCTTCTCAGCACATAGTATAATGCCTATCGATGCTTCTTCGTCAGGAGATTTCTCCAATCGGTCCAATAATGTCAGATAGAAATTCATCTTTCCTATGTATTCCGGTTTGAAGTCACCCACCTTAAGATCTATGGCAATCATCCTATGCAAGCCACGGTGAAAGAATAGCATATCAACTTTATATTCTTTTGCGTTGAAATGAAGGACATGTTGATTACCTATAAATGTAAAGCCTTTACCAAGTTCCAAAATAAAACGAGTGACTTTTGCTACTAAGCGGCTTTCTAATTTCAATTCCTTCATTGGTCCCTGAGCATCCAAAAAACCGAGATTGTATTTACTACGAAATACTTCTTTGGCATAGTCGGCCACCGGGGCGGGTAGCGTTTGTGCAAAGTTGTTGGATTGCGGCGTGGACTGCAAGTTGCCATAGTAATTACCTTTTATTGCATGCAGCAACATATTTCTGGACCACCCCTTTGAAATCACTTCCTTCGCATAGAATATTATTTGTTCATCAGACAATTCCTTGTTCAGTATCAATAGGTTATGGCCCCATGGCAAAACTGCGACAGCCTGTCGCAGTTTTGCTCCTGCATTGAAATAACGTTCGAAGAAACGTTTCATATCCCACAGATTTCTGGGAGAAACACCAATATCAGGGTATCGTTGCTTTAGATCTAAAGACAATCGCCTAATAACACCGCTCCCATGCTCGCTTTCTATCTTTCGTTCATATAGCAATTTCCCCAGATTCCAATGAATACCGGAAATCGTGGATGCTACTTGACGCGCAAGAGTTTGCCGAGCATACTCGATTTCTGCGACAGCCTGTCGCAGTAATTCGTTGTAGTCGAATTCGCAGATAGGTGTTATCATCTTTTTTGTCATATGCATATACCAGTACCAATGGACCGGTTTACAAAGATAAAAATATTTATATAACATTTTTGAAATTTGTTATATATTTTTTATATTTGCAGAGAATCAATCCCATTAGAGTTATGCGAACCTCTACCAAAGTTCAGACGGCATTCAGGCTGGAGACAGATTTGCTGAACAGGCTGAAGAGAAAGGCAAGGGCCAGGGGCCAGAGCCTCAACAGCTATGTGGAGAATGTGCTCTTGAAAGACTCTCCGCTGGAACCGGAACTTCCGAAGCTCGAAATTCCCGACGGGCCGTGCCCGCTGGTGGAAGCGCTCAGGTTTCCGGAAGGAACATGGTTTACCGAAGAAGAGATCGCGGCGGACTGGAAGTTGCAACGTATATTGAAAATTGACTGTGATTAAGCTGTTCATAGACACGAATGTCGTGATCGATACCATGGATCACGCGAGAACCCCGGAGTGGAAAAGCTCTGAGGACGTCATCAACCTATCCGCATTCAAGGATTACTTCCGGCTCTGTATTTCCATGAAAAGCATTTCAGACATCTCTTATCTGGGCTGCAAACTTGTGGGGAAAGAGCGCATCATACCTGTATTGAAACAACTGATGAACGACTGCAAGATCATTCCCCTCGAGGAACTCATGCTTTACGAAGGCCTGAAATCAGCCTGTCCGGATTTCGAAGATGCCATGCAGATATCCTGCGCCGAATCCGTGGACTGCAATTACATAATTACCCGTAATAAAAAAGATTTCGGCGCATACACCGACATCCCGGTATACACGCCGAAAGAATTCCTGAAGAAGATCACTACTCCATCAGTTTCTTGTACTTGAAGCGCTTGGGCTCGGTGTCGCCGAGGCGGGCCTTGCGGTTCTCTTCGTATTCGGAGTAGCTTCCTTCAAAGAAATACACACTTGAATCGCCCTCAAAGGCGAGGATGTGCGTAGCTATGCGGTCCAGGAACCAACGGTCGTGGGAGATGACCACGGCGCAGCCGGCGAAGTTCTCGAGGCCTTCTTCCAGTGCGCGTATGGTGTTCACGTCCACATCGTTAGTGGGCTCGTCGAGCAGTAGCACATTGCCCTCGTCCTTCAGTGTCAGGGCCAGGTGCAGGCGGTTCCTCTCACCTCCGGAGAGCACTCCGCAGAGCTTCTCCTGGTCGGCGCCGGAGAAGTTGAAACGCGAGACCCATGAACGGGCGTTGATGTCCCGTCCACCCAGCCTCACCCACTCGGAGTTGCCGGCGATGGTCTCGAACACGGTCTTGTCGGGATCGATGCTCTTGTGCTGCTGATCCACATAGGAAATCTTCACCGTCTCCCCTATCTCTATCGTGCCGGCATCGGCCTTCTCCAGGCCCATGATCAGGCGGAAGAGCGTGGTCTTGCCCGCGCCGTTGGGGCCAATTACACCCACTATGCCGGCAGGCGGCAGCACGAAGGACAGGTTCTCGAACAGGAGCTTATCCCCATACGCCTTGGTAACCCCCTTGAAATCAATGACTTTATTGCCGAGACGGGGTCCGTTCGGAATATATATCTCCAGGTTCTGCTCACGCTCCTTTGTATCAGCGGAAGCCAGTTTCTCGTAGGCACCCAGACGCGCCTTGCTCTTGGCATGGCGGGCCTTGGGGGCCATCCTCGCCCACTCGAGCTCATGCTCCAGGGTCTTCCGGCGCTTGCTCTCCTGCTTCTCTTCCATCGCCAGGCGCATGGTCTTCTGCTCCAGCCAGGATGAGTAGTTTCCCTTCCAGGGGATACCCTCCCCGCGGTCGAGCTCAAGGATCCATCCGGCAACGTTGTCGAGGAAGTATCGGTCGTGAGTGACGGCGATGACGGTGCCCTTGTACTGCTGCAGATGGGCTTCCAGCCACTGAATGCTCTCGGTGTCAAGATGGTTAGTGGGCTCGTCGAGGAGCAGCACGTCCGGCTCCTGAAGGAGCAGGCGGCACAGGGCCACCCGGCGGCGTTCTCCTCCGGACAGGTTCTTTATCAAGGCATCGGCCGGAGGGCACTGGAGGGCATCCATGGCCCTGTTCAGCTTGGATTCTATCTCCCAGCCGTTGCAGGCGTCGATCTTCTCGGTGAGTTCGGCCTGCTGCTCGAAGAGGGAATACATCACCGTGTCGTCGATAATATCGCCAAGATGGCGGCACACCTCATTGTAGCGCGTAAGCAGGCTCATCACGTCGGCAACGCCCTCCTCGACAACCTCCTGCACGGTCTTGTTCGGATTCATCTGCGGTTCCTGCTCCAGATAGCCCACGGAGTAGCCGGGGGCCCACACGACCTCACCGCGGTAGCTTTTCTCTACCCCGGCAATGATCTTCAGGAGCGTGGATTTACCGGAGCCGTTCAGGCCGATGATGCCTATCTTGGCTCCGTAGAAGAAGGATAGGTAGATGTCCTTGAGGATGACCTTGTTGTTGTGGGGCAGGACCTTGCCCACCCCGTTCATCGAGAATATTATCTTTTCGTCTGCCATACAGGGGGCGCTTTACAGTGTCCTCTTGATTTCGACGATCTTGAATGCTTCGATGAAGTCGCCTTCCTTGATGTCGTTGAATCCGGCAATGCTCATACCGCACTCCTTGCCGGCGGCAACCTCCTTCACATCGTCCTTGCCTATCTTCAGCGAACCGAGTTCGCCGGTGTAGACCACGATGCCGTCGCGGATGAGGCGTACGGACACCTTCGGGACCATCTTGCCTTCGCGCATGATACATCCGGCGATGGTGCCGACCTTGCTGATGTGGAAGGTCTGCTTGATCTCGGCGGTAGCGATGACTTCTTCCTTCTTTTCAGGCTCGAGCATGCCTTCCATACCGTCCTTCACCTCGTTGATGGCATCGTAGATGACGGAGTAGAGGCGGATTTCGATGCCTTCCTTCTCCGCAGCCCTGCGAGCCTCGACGGTCGGACGCACCTGGAAGCCGATGATAACGGCATCGGATGCCTCCGCGAGGAGGATATCGCTCTCGGAGATGGCACCCACGGCCTTGTGGATCACGTTCACACGGATGCTCTCGGTGCTGAGCTTGATGAGGGAGTCGGACAGGGCCTCCACGGAACCGTCCACATCGCCCTTGACGATGATGTTGAGTTCCTTGAAGTTGCCTATGCTGATGCGGCGGCCGATCTCCTCGAGGGTCATGTGCTTCTGGGTCTTGATACCCTGGATGCGTATGAGCTGCTCGCGCTTGGCGGCGATGCTCTTGGCCTCCTTCTCGTCTGTCATCACGTTGAATTTCTCACCTGCGGCGGGTGCGCCGTTCAGGCCGAGGACGGACACCGGCGTGGAAGGGCCTGCCTCCATCACGCGCTGGCCGCGCTCGTTGAACATGCTGCGCACGCGGCCGAAGTAGCTGCCGCTCAGCATGATATCGCCCTGATGCAGGGTTCCGTTCTGCACGAGGATCGTGGCCAGGTAGCCGCGGCCTTTGTCGAGCGAAGACTCGATGACGGCACCGGATGCCAGGCGCTTGGGGTTGGCCCTGAGGTTCAGGAGGTCTGCCTCGAGCAGCACCTTTTCGAGGAGCTTGTCCACGTTGATGCCGTGCTTGGCGGATATCTCCTGGCACTGGTATTTGCCACCCCATGCCTCGGTAAGGATGTTCATCTGGGAGAGTTGCTGGTAGATCTTGTCGGCGGATGCGCCGGGTTTGTCTATCTTGTTGATGGCGAACACCATGGGCACGCCTGCGGCCTGCGCATGGTTGATGGCCTCGACCGTCTGCGGCATCACGGCGTCGTCGGCCGCGATGATGATGATGGCGAGGTCGGTCATCTGGGCACCGCGGGCACGCATGGCCGTAAAGGCCTCGTGACCGGGGGTATCCAGGAACGTGATGCGGCGGCCGTCTTCCAACTGAACGTTGTATGCTCCGATGTGCTGGGTGATTCCACCCGCCTCACCGGCGATGACGTTGGTCTTGCGGATGTAGTCCAGCAGGGAGGTCTTACCGTGGTCGACGTGACCCATGACGGTGATGACCGGAGGACGGGAGACCAGGTCTTCTTCCTTGTCTGCCTGCTCGGCGGATTCTATCTCGTTGGTAAGCTCTGCGCCCACAAATTCAACTTTGTAGCCAAACTCCTCGGCCACCAGCACGAGGGCCTCAGCGTCGAGACGCTGGTTGATGGACACCATCAGGCCCAGGCTCATGCACGCTCCGATGACGTTGTTCACCGGGGTGTTGTTCATGAGGGTGGCGAGGTCGTTAACCGTTACGAACTCGGTGACCTTCAGCACTTTGCCTTCGGCGGATGCCTGCTCGCGCTCCTCCTGGCTGCGCTGGGCGGCCAGCTCGCGCTTCTCCTTGCGGTACTTCGCGCCGAAGTTGTTCTTCTTGCCCTCGTTCATCTTGGCGTATGTCTCCTTGACCTGCTTCTGGATCTCCTTCTGCATCTCTTCCATCTCAGCCTCGGTCATGGCGGGCTTGAAGCGGTCGCGCTTGCGGCCCTTGCCGCCGGCCTGCTGGGATGCGGGCTTATTGTCTTTCTTGGCGCTGCGCTCGATGTTGGCTCCGGCCTTCGCCACGTCCACCTTCTGGGTGCCCTTGGCGATGCGCTCACGCTTCTTGGCAGGTTTCTTGTCAAACTGGGACAGATCTATCTTGCCCACCACCTTGAAACCGTCGTCGGTCTTGGCCGCAGGGGTCGGTTCGGCCTTGACGGGTTCGGGTTCAGGTGCGGGGGCGGGCTCGGGTTCCGGTTCGGGTTCGACAACCGGCTCCGGCTCGGGTGCAGGCTCTACAACCGGCTCGGGCTCTGCGACAGGCTCGGGTTCCGGTGCCGGAGCGGGTTCCGGTTCAGGCGTGGGTTCGGGCTCGGGCGTGGGCTCGGGTTCAGGAACCGGTTTCGGTTCCGGCTTAGGCTCCGCCTTCTTCCGCGAAAGAGTATTAGTGCGCACGATTACGCGCTCCTCCTCTTCCTCCTCAATCGCCTCCTCCTTCTTCTTCCCGGAATTCTCCAGTATGTCCGACATCTTTATGGCCCTCTCATTGGCCTCCTCCGCAGCCTTCAGGTCTGCCCCGAACTGCTTCTGGATGGCGGGCATGTACTCGTCGGAGACCTTTGCATTAGGATTCTCCTCGACGTCCGCGCCTTGGGTCTTGAGAAAGTCAACGATGTCCTGCAGTCCAATGTTGAACTGCCGCATTATCTTGTTCAGTCTGATTTCTGCCATATTTTAACCCCTGTATTCTTGATTAATCTTCAAATTCTGCGGAAAGGATGCTGCGCACGTCTTCCACGGTCTCCATGTCGAGGTCGGCCCTCTTGGCGAGGTCCTCGGGATCGATGGCGAGAACGCTGCGGGCGGTGTCGCATCCGATGCTCTTGAGCTTGTCGATGACCCATCCGTCGATGGTGCGGCCATATTCGGGATCGGTGAACTCTTCGAGTGCCACGTCATCCTCTTCCTCCGCTGCGACCTCTCCCTTTGGAGTCTCACGCCAGACCTCGATCTCGCGGCCTACCAACATTCCGGCCAGCTGCACGTTGACGCCGCCGCGGCCGATACCCTTCTGGACTTCCTCCGGAAGCATGTAAACCTTCACCTTGTCTTCGGGAGATTCGCCCATGTCGATGGAACTCACGCGGGCGGGAGTGAGAGCACGCTGGATGAGGAGCTTGGGATTGCTGCTCCACTGCAGCACGTCGATGTTCTCGTTGCGGAGTTCGCGGACAATGCCGATCACGCGACCGCCCTTGACGCCGATGCAGGCGCCGATGGGATCGATGCGCTCGTCGTAGGATTCCACCGCTACCTTGGCACGCTCACCGGGCACGCGGACCACCTTCTTGATGGTGATGAGTCCGTCTGCAATCTCGGGAACCTCCATCTCGAAGAGTCTGGCGAGGAAGTCAGGGTCTACGCGGGAAAGGGTGATGTAGGGAGTGGTATTGTTGCGCATCTCCACCTTCTTGATGATGGCGCGCACGGTGTCGTTCTTCTTGAAACGCTCGCCGGGAATCTGCTCTTCCTTGGGGATGTGGAGCTCGTTGCCGTCCTCGTCGAGAAGCAGCACTTCGCGGGACCAGGTCTGGTAGATTTCGCCGGTGAACACCTCGCCGACCTTCTCGGAATACTTCTTATAGACGTTGGCCTTCTCGATGTCCATGATGCGGCCCTGAAGGTTCTGACGGATGTTCAGGATGCCGCGGCGGCCGAATGCGGAAAGCGGGAGCTTCTTCGCGTAGGTGTCGCCCACCTCGTAGTCGTCGTCACCGCTGTCCTTGCGGACCTCCTCGAGGGTCATCTCTGCGGCAGGATTCTCCACCTCTTCCACGATCTCGAAGTTCTGGTAGATCTCGCAGGTACCCTTGTCGACGTTCACGATGACGTCGAAGTTGTCGGCGGAGCCGTAGGTCTTTGCAATCTGGGTCAGGAACACGTCTTTGAGAACGCCCATCATCACGGGGCGGTCAATGTTCTTCTCTTCCTTGAAGTCCTTGAAGGCATCAATCAAGGTTACTTTTTCTTCTTTGTTCATTGTATATGGTTTATTTTTCGTTTGCAAGCAGTTCGTCGGCCTCTTCCGGGCTGATGCCGGCAGTGCCTACCGTGAGGGCGTAGTCTTCTATGTCGCGGTCGAAGGCGGCCAGCACGGCGCGGTGGATATATTCGCAGTCGGCCAGGTCGGCTCCGCCGTCCTTGTCGATGGTTACGTCGAAGTTGTTGTCGTCGTCCGCGACGATTTCCACGATGCGGCAGGCGCGCTCTGCGGCGGCCTTTTCCAATACCGGCTGAAGTTCAGTTTTTTCCATAATCCATAATAAAAAATAGAGGACCTTGCGGCCTCTATCTCGTTCACGGGTACAAAGATAAGTATTTTTGGAGAAAAAACAAAAATACTCTACATTCGTATTGTGGATTTGACCGACTTCATACTTGAGCACGAAAACGACGACCTCGCCGCCCTGGTGCTGCACCGCGACCGCTGGCCGGACGTGGACGTGGCGCTTGCGGCGGAGTGCATCGCTTCGCGAAGGAAACTGCGCCTGAAGGTGCCCGAGTGGTATGCGGATCCGGGGATTGTATGTCCGCTGAGTTTGAGTGCGGAGCAGTGCAGCAGCACCGCCACGGCCAGCTACAAGGCCGCGGTTGTAGAGCCGGAGGCGAATGCACGCCTCAGCGTGCACGGCGGAGGACGGGACGGAGCCTGCAAAGCAGGCGATGTCGGTAGTCCGGGAGCCGCGGGGGTTCTGGGGGCAGAGCCCCCACAAAAGTCGATTCGCAGGATCGCCGATTTAACCGGCGGCCTGGGAATCGACTGCTGGCAGTTCGCCAAGGTGGCAGAGGCGGTGCTGTACAACGAAATGAATCCGGTGCTGTTCGAGGCGGCGAAGGCGAACTTGAAGCGTCTCGGATGCGATAACATCGAGTTCTCGCAGGTCTGCATTTCTGCGGAGACTCTGCCGGGGCTGCTGGATTCATTCAAGCCGGACCTGGTATTCGCCGATCCTGCCCGCCGTTCCGAAGGCCGCAAGGTCTTTATGCCGGAAGACTGCTCTCCGGACGTGCTGGCATTACAGGATATCGTTCTGGGGCGCGGATGCCGTTTCATGGTCAAGCTTTCGCCTATGGCGGATATCTCCTTGATGCTGCGCAAGTTCCACTGTGTAAAGGAGTTGCACGTGGTAGAGGCGGATGGCGAGTGCAAGGAACTGTTGTTGCTGATGGAGCCGGAATTCGCCGGCGAGACGACTTTGGTCGTAGCGATTGCCGGTCATGCCGGCAATGACGGCGGGGATTTCCGTTTTACCATCAGCGAAGAAAAAGCCGCTGCACCAGTGTTCATTTCCGCCATGCCCGAACCGGGCCAGCTGCTTTTCGAACCAGGGCCTGCACTGGCTAAAAGCGGTGCATTTAAACTTATCAGCGAAAAGTATGGCCTCCGGAAACTTGGTCCGGACACACATCTGTATATTATAGATTCAATAGTTTCCGATTTGGCGCCATACGGCAAATGGTTTGATATTCAGGAAGTTGCGCCATTCGGGAAGGCTTCCCTGCGCGATTTCGCCACCCGCTGGCCCGGCGCCGGCGTCACCGCCCGCGCCCTGCCGCTATCCAGCGACCAACTCCGCCTGAAGCTCGAATCGTTCTGGAACAATAATGCTCATTCCGGCGAACCCGGAATCCACCTTTTCGGCCTTGGTTCGTCAATCGGCCGATTAATCATCGCCGTCACTACTGATAAACTCAGATAACTATGTCCGGAAAAAGAAAATGTCTGACACTTGTAGTGGCGTGGTTGCTTGGGGTGCTGCCGATGACGGCGGGCGTCCCTTATGAGGTTGCCTTGCTGGGTGTCGGCGGACAGAACCGGACATGGGTCGGCTATGGTGGCGGGGCTCTGCAATTGAGCCTTCCGGTTTGTAAGAATCTGGACATACGGTCCGGTTTCCAGGGCCTCAGTTCCGGCGTCATGACGGGCCTTCTTCACGTGCAGCCCGCGTTTCCATTGAAGAAAGGACAGTTGTTCGCCGATGTAACCGGCTACTACGGCGGGTTTTACAAATACGGCATCGACGAATGGCTCACCGCCGGGAGCGTCGGGTGGCGGAATGATCATCTAAGCGCCCAATTCGGACTGAGTGTCCGCTGGATCCTGGACAGGGAAAGTACCGACAAAGTTGTGGAACCGATAGATCCCTTCTATCGCATTGCATACCGGCTGAAGACCGATGACGCCACCTGGAACCTCTCCGGGGGCGTGGCAAATTATTCCCGCTACCAGGTGGAAAGGGCCATGGAACCCGTTTTCTTCCTGGAGGGCTACTACCGTCTGGGAGAGCATCTTTCTCTGATTGGGGAACTGAATGTCAATCCCACCGGCATGTTTCATCTTACGGCCTCCTGGTACGGATTCAGTGCCGGGATTGGTTTAAGTTACCGCTTCGCCCTATGAAAAAGCCATTGATCCTCGTTCTGACAGCCCTCTGCCTGAGCGCCTGCAACGTCGATTGGCTGGGTTTTGTATATACGCGCAGCGGTGATGCCGACGCACGTTTTACACAGTCCATGGAGTATAACGCCAAGGCCGGATATGCATCCATTACCGTCACGGACGACAACTACAGCGTATTTGTGCTGACCGATGCGCATGTCACTGAAAAGGAAACCCGGAACATAGACCGATTCGTAACTGATCTGCTTGCCGATGAAAACGCTGCTCCTTTCTGGATCAATCTTGGTGACAGCGTCAATGACAAAAGCCAGGCGGACGTCTTCGCCAGCCATATCGGCCCTCTTGAGGCCGCCGGACTGCGACATTTTCCCACCGCCGGAAACCACGATGTCTACTTCGGCGAATGGAATGACTGGGTTTCACGCTTCCATACCTCCTCATACTGGTTCGAAGTCCTTACTCCGGGCCGCGGCAAAGACCTTTTCCTTTCCCTGGAATCGGCCGGCGGTACACTCGGCCGCAGCCAGCGTGCCTGGGCAGAGGAGATTCTGACCGACGGCCAAGGGAAATACGACCACATCACCGTATTCACACATACGCATTTCTGGAAGCGGGACATTTCCCAAGGCACAACCGGCAACTTCGCTCTCGAAGAAACCTACGACCTGGCCGGTCTCTTTGCGCGTACGGGCGTCGATATCGTCCTGACCGGTCACGATCATGCCACCGAAACGACGGTCTTCAAGGGTGTCCGTTTCGAAACGCTGGAAAGTCTTAAGATGGGCGATATTTCACCCGGCTATAATATCCTCACCTACGGCAAGACTATCGGGCGGAACTTCGTTCCCGTGGAGTAGATTACCTTAGCCAGCAGATAGATTCCGGACCTTCGTTGAACAGCAGGTCCATGATGGACAGGCCCTGCACGAAGCCGAACTTATCGCGGAATACCTGCCAGTGGGGCCGCTCCAGGCCCAGATCCTGCATTATTGTATTCTCTCTCTTCGGATGGATCAGCTCCCGGTAATCCTCCGCGGCCTGTGAATAATCAGCCGTTTCCAGAATAGACGGCGAGATGCCGATTTTGGAACAGAAGAAATCGATAAGACACCGGTTCAACTCCCAAAGGGTGGCCGGATGCGAATCCAGAATCGAAAACAGCGCATCCTTATAATAAATAAAAAAAGGTGATGAGCTGTAGGCAGATTCTATGGCCCTTTCCGTTCGCAGCACCCAGGGTGTAGTGTACTCCACGCGTATTTCCTTGATTGGCAGCGAAAAAGTGCCGTTCTCATGAACAACCGGCACGTTCAGCGATTCCACCCCGTTTGCCGTCAGGATCTGGCAGCGGTTGCGCCAACTCTGCTTCTGGTAGTTCTCGCACGCTTCCATATAAACAACAGAGTACTTCGCCAGGAGGGCAAAGTACTCTATAGGAGGAAAGTATGCTGTAGTCAGCAGCACTACTCAATGAGTCCCTTCTCGCGGGAATCGTTACCACGGACGATACCGCGCTTGGAGTTCTTGATGAAGGTCAGGATCTCTTCCTTCTCGGGGCTGTCCGGGAAGCCCTGCTGGATACGTGCGCAGGCATCCGAAATGTTGTAACCCTGGAAGTAAAGAAGATCGTAGATGTCCTTGATATTGCGGATGGTATCGCTGTCGAAACCGCGGCGGCGAAGGCCGACGAGGTTGACACCGGCATAGCAGACGGGCTCGCGGCCGCAGAGGGAATAAGGAGGGATGTCCTTGTTGACCTTGCTGCCTCCGCCGACCATGGCGTGCTTTCCGATATGGGAGAACTGATGTACCACGGTGCTTCCGCCGAGGATTGCCCAGTCGTCCACATCCGTCTCACCGGCTATGCCCACATAGCTTACGAGGATGCAGTGGCTGCCCACGGTGCAATCGTGTGCCACATGCACGTAAGACATGATGAGGGTGTGGTCTCCAATCCTGGTGACACCCTTGCCGCTGGCCTTGGTGCCGCGGTTGATGGTGGCGCACTCACGGATGGTTACGTAATTGCCTATCTCTACATAAGTGACTTCTCCGTCGAATTTCAGGTCCTGAGGGATGGCCGCCACCACCGCACCGGGGAAGATTTCGCAGTGCTCTCCTATCTTGGCATAGGGGAAGATGGTTGCGTGGGGATGGACCTTTGTATAATCGCCAATCTCAACGTTGGCGTCGATGAATGCATAGGGGCCCACTTCAACGTGCTCGCCGAGCTTGGCGAGGGGGCTTACGCATGCAAGGGGATGAATGTTTGCCATAATCTCAAATCAATTTCTGCACGGCTTTAGCCGCATTCGTGTTAATCGTATGGCCAGGTTTGTACGCGCTTATATGGGCCCGGAGATATCCTCCCGCGAGCCTCATGTCTCCGATCAGGTCCAGCAGCTTGTGACGGCCGCATTCGTCCGGGAAGTTCAGCACGAGATTGCTGAGATACCCCTCGGGAGTAACGGAGAGTTTGGGTTGCTTGAAAAGGTTAGCCATCTGGGTAAGGACGGCATCCTCCACGGGATGCTCCACGACCACGATGGCATTGTCGACGTCGCCGCCCTTGACCAGCCCCTGGCTGGCAAGATACTGCACTTCATGGAAGAAGCAGAACGTGCGGCAAATGGCTATCTGCGAAGCGTAATCCACTGTCTCGTCCCAGTGAGCGGTCTGCACGCCGAGCACGCGGGAGCCGAAGTCTACGGTTACATCGTATGAAAGATGGTCGGCAGGCTCGATACGTACCCAGGATCCACTCGCCTCATGCTTGATCTCGACGGTTTCGGGAATATCGAAATACCTGCGTTCGGCATCCTGCTCCACCAGGCCGTCGGCTGCGAAGGCCTTGACATAGAAACGGGCTGAGCCGTCCAGGATGGGCACCTCGACGTTGTCGATCTCCACGATGGCATTGTCTATGCCCATGCCCGTGAAGGCAGACATCAGATGCTCGATGGTGGAAACTTTGGCTTCTCCCTTGGAAATGACCGTGCAGCGTGCGGTATTGGAGACGTTTTCAGCAAGTGCGGGGATTGTGACACCAAGGTCGGTGCGGATGAATACGAGACCAGTTCCGGCAGGGGCCGGAGATACTTTCATCTTTGAACTGGTTCCGGTGTGGAGACCTTTTCCTTCAAATGTGTAACTCTTGCTGAGGGTGCGTTCTTTCATAATAGCCCGCAAAGATAGCAAATTTTTCTATTATCTCTAAATTACTCTCCCCCAGCCTGTTTGAACTTTGCGTAGCTGCGCATGTAGAGCATGTGCGGGATGGCCGGAGAGCCGAGTAGTATCTGGCCGCTCTTGCGCACAGGGCCGGCGATTCCGGCCTGGGCGCCAACGGTGGTATTGTCGGCTATCTTGATATGCCCCATAATGCCCACCTGGCCTCCAAAAATGCAGTTCTTGCCGATGATCGCGGAACCCGCCACGCCGCACTGGGCGGCCATCACGGTATTGTCCCCTATCACCACGTTGTGGGCTATCTGGCAGAGGTTGTCGAGACGCACGCCGTTGCCGATGATGGTGGATTCCATCTCGGCACGGTCGATGGTCGTGCCGGATCCTATTTCTACGTCGTTGCCAATGACAACATTGCCGAGGTGCTCTATCTTCTTCCAGCTGCCGTCCGGCTGAGGCGCGTTGCCGAAGCCGTCGGAACCGATGACGCAGTTGGCATGGAGGATGACGTTGTCTCCTATCTTCATTCCGGGGTAGATGACCACGCCCGGATAGATTATGCAGTGATGCCCGATTACGGTGCCTTCGCCTATGGTAACGTTGGAATGGATGATGCCGTAATCCCCTATCCTGCAGTTCTTTCCGATGACGGTACCGGCTCCGACGGAGACCTTCCTGCCCAGCTTGGCACTGCAGGCGATGCGGCAGCTCCACGCACGGTGGCGCTTGTACATCTTCCGCTGGTCGGAAACATACTTGAGAAGCTCGGCTACCGCGTTGTAGGCATTCTCCACGCGTATCATCGTGGGCCCGACTTTCTGTTTGGGTTCAAAATCAGCATTCACCAGAAGCACGCTGGATTTGCTGGTGTACACGTACTGTTCGTACTTCGGATTTGCGTAGAAGCTGAGCGCTCCCGGCTTGCCGTGCTCGATCTTGGCAAAGGTGGTAATCCGAACTTCGGGGTCACCCTCGACGGTGCCCCGAAGAATTTCTGCTAACTGCTTGGCTGTCAACTGCATCATTTAAAATCTCCATCCGAGTGTTAATACCGCGTCAAACTGGGAGAGAGCAGATTTGACAGACGGCGATACTATATCGTAGGTTTTCCCTCCAACAATACCATCAGTATGGCTGAGATAATTGTCGTATGGGACATATTGACTGTCGTTCAATTTCGTGCGGCGGAAGGCTATGTCGGCATAGAATGATCCGGGAGACGAATACCCGGCGCCGAACGAATAAGAAACGATCCTGTCCGGAGCGTACTGGGCGGAACCGTCCACGAGCGAGTACTTTCCGCTTTCATAGTCGTTGAACCATCTGTCGTAGTCGGCCGCATAGACGGTGTAACCTTCGTTGTCGGTGTAGTGGCGTTCGGGGCTGGTGGACATGTTGAAACCCGCACGGAGCGTGAAAGCCGGCATCACCCTGAACTCAGCACCTATCCTGAGGTTCTGCTGCAAACCACAGAAGAGCTTGTTCAGACGGTTGACACGGTAGAAAGGATCCTCATAGGTGAATGTTGCGTCCACGTATTCCTGGCTGAACTTCATCACGCTGTAGTCCGTAAGTTCATAGTCCACGCTGAGAAGACCGGAGCGGCCGAGAGTGTAGGCCAGGCCGAAGTTCGCTGTGTAGGGCGAACGGAAGTTGTAGGAAGCCTCGGCGGGATCGGAAGAGGATTTTGCGTTTTCGCTGGCATCCTGGAATTCCGAGTTCACCTCCACGGACCATCTTTCACTGATGGTGTAGGCCGTAGGGGTCTTTATGGCTGCGCCGATGCGCACACCGGCCGTGGGCAGCCAGATGACTCCTATCTGGGCATTGATGCCGCTAATATCGGCCACGTAATTGTACTTGTACGTGCTGCCGAGATAGTGGGTGGCTTTGCCCTTCTCATAAGTCTTGCTGCTGGAGCTGTAGTATTCAGGTGTGACAGGGAAATCGGAGGGATCCTGAGCAGCCTCGTTGTAGTATTCGGAGTATTTGTATCCGCCGACCGGCATGTTCAGGTTGACGCCCAGGAACAGGCGGTTGTCGATGTTGACTCCGTAGTTCATCACCACGTCGTTCTTGGAACCGGTGCTGGTCACGCCTATGTTCTGCTTCAGCACTCCGAGCATCTCGTAACTGTAGTCGGAGCCCGTCTTGGTCACGGTTTCGGCGGAACCGAAATACGTGCCGGCGTCGCTGTTGTAGTTTATGAGGCCGCCGTCGTATGCACAGATGGAATTCCAGGCATAACCGGAATCGAACATGTTGCTGTCTCCAAGGATATTACCGGGCATGCCGCTGGCGAAAGTGGCCAGGGCTCCGGTCATGGAAGTATGATTCTCAAGCCCGGACGCGGAGAATATCTGCGTGTATGTCTGGCTGCGGTTCATGATGAAGCCGAAGTTCCAGGACAGGATGCCGGTGCGGTTGCCGGTCTCGAAACAAAGGTTCATGCCGATGTTGGGGATCGTCATCCGGGTTTTGCCGTTCTCGAAGCCTCCGTTATAGTTCGGAGCGCTCTGGGTGGCTGAATCGTATGAGGGTGCATAGGATGAAACGCTGTTCGAAGTCGTCCATCCGGTAGAGAATTCAAACTGAGAGAAAGCCGAAACCGATCCGCCAGCAGGGTTGATGGAAATGGTGCCGAGATCTCCGCCGATGGCGGTTACCGCGTTGCCCATGCCCAAGGTCCTGGCGGTGCCGTAGAAATTGTTCTGGCTGAATGTCAGGGCATCCGACACCGTCTGGCCCGAAGCGAGCGCAGCGATAAGCATCAGGGATGCGAGTGAAGTTATTGTCTTTTTCATTTTCTTGACCTGTTTAAGTTGGGATTACCTGCCGCTGCGGCCACCACCGCCTCCACTGCTGTGACTGCTTCCGCCTCCGCTGTATCCGCCGCTGCTCCTGCTACCGCCGTAGCTGGAACTGCTGCTCGAGGAGCTGCGCGAATAGGAGCTGTTGGAACTGCTGCGGGATGCGCTGGATGAAGAACTGCTGCGGGAATACGAACCGACGGAGCTCGAACCGGAACTGCTGCGGGAACTGCCGCCGCTGCGGGAATAGATGCTGCCAGACGAAGAACTGCTGCCGGAAACACCGCTGCGGGTGTATGCTGAGCCTCCGGTTGAGACGCCCGCGCCGCTCCTGCTGCCGCTATATGAGCTGACCCCGGACCTGCCGCTTACGCCCATGCCCCTTGAGCCGGTATAGTTGCCGCCCTTGACCTCCGAGCGGGACGTGCCGCGATAGTGATAGTAGTTGTCGTTGTAGTAATGGGGATAATGATAGTGGCCATAGTACGGGCCATACCAGGGATCGTACCATCCGCCATAATACCAGGGATCGTACCAGGAATAATATGAACCGTACCAGGGACCGTACCACGGATCATACCATCCGCCCCAGCCGTATCCGTAACCGCCGTACCAGCCGCCATACCAACCATGGCGCCAGCCGCCGTACCAGCCGTAGTACGGACGGTACCAGTTCCAGCCCCATCCCCAGCCATAAGGATCCTCGGCGATTACGACGAGGGTGTCCCTGCGGCCCTGCTGTTCTTTCTTTATCTGTTCGGCGGCAAGGCGCTGGAAGTCCTCCTCGGTGAGAGGCTCGACCTTTTGCATGTCCTTGTCGAAACCCTTATAGTAGATGCCATCCTGGAAGCGCTGTACGGAGCCGTACTCGCCTGATACTCCGCAAGATACTGCGAGAATCACCAGAGAGAGCAGCGATATCGTTCTGCGTGCCATAATCCAATCTCCTTTAAATTTTGTATATTTGCACCGTCCTAAATGCGGACGCACATTTTACTTCTGTTTATAATTAGATGCAAATATCGCAAAAAAGCGCAGATTTTTCTTAAGTTTTTTATGGCAAAAGAGATTACACCGAGAGCGGAGAATTATTCCCAGTGGTACAACGACATAGTAGTCAAGGCAGACCTCGCCGAACAGTCGGCAGTGCGTGGCTGCATGGTTATCAAGCCCTATGGCTATGCAATCTGGGAGAAGATGCAGTCCATACTCGACAAAGCATTCAAGGAAACCGGCGTGCAGAACGCCTATTTCCCCCTTTTCATACCCAAATCCTTCTTCAGCCGCGAGGCTGAGCATGTGGCCGGGTTCGCCAAGGAGTGCGCGGTGGTCACCCACCACCGCCTGATGAACGATCCGGACGGCAAGGGAGTGGTGGTAGATCCCGATGCCAGGCTCGAAGAAGAACTGATCGTGCGTCCTACCTCTGAAACCATCATCTGGAGCGTCTACAAGAACTGGATCAAGAGCTGGAGGGACCTCCCCATCCTCTGCAACCAGTGGTGTAACGTGGTCCGCTGGGAGATGCGCACGCGACCCTTCCTCCGCACCGCGGAGTTCCTCTGGCAGGAAGGCCACACCGCACACGCCACCGCCGAAGAGGCCCAGGCCAAGGCCGAGCAGATGGTGCAGGTGTATGCCAAGTTCGCCCGCGAGACAATGGCAATGCCGGTTATCGTGGGCCACAAGAGCCCCAACGAGCGTTTTGCCGGCGCCCTCGACACTCTTACAATCGAGGCGATGATGCAGGACGGAAAGGCCCTGCAGGCCGGCACGTCCCACTTCCTCGGGCAGAACTTCGCCAAGAGCTTCGAGGTGCAGTTCGCCAATAAGGAAGGCGGTCTCGAGTATGTCTGGGCCACATCCTGGGGCGTCAGCACCCGCCTGATGGGAGCCCTCATCATGGCCCACAGCGACGACAACGGCCTCGTACTTCCTCCCGCCCTCGCACCCATCCAGGTGGTGATGGTGCCTATCTACAAGACCGACGAGGAGCGCGACGCAGTGCTGGCCAAGTTCGAATCTATCGAGAAGGCCCTCGCCGCCAAGGGCGTGAGCGTGAAGATAGACAGCCGCGACACTCTCCGTCCCGGTTTCAAGTTCGCCGAATGGGAAGCCAAGGGCGTGCCTGTGCGCATAGCCCTCGGAGCCCGGGACCTCGCCGCCGGCACCGTCGAAGTGGCCCGCAGGGACACCCTCGAGAAGGCCACCGTGAGCCTTGAAGGAGTGGACGTCTACATCGAAGACCTGCTCGAAAAGGTGCAGCAGAACATCTACGACAAGGCTCTTGCATTCCGCGATGCCAACATCCGCAAGTGCGACGACTGGGAAGAGTTCAAGACCCAGATCCAGAAGGGAGGATTCCTGCTCTGCCACTGGGACGGCACCGCCGAGACCGAACAGGCCATCAAGGATGAAACCAAAGCCACCATACGCTGCATCCCCGTGGACAGCTGCGTCTGCGAAGAAGAAGGCGTGGACATTTATTCCGGCAAGCCTTCGAAAGGCCGCGTAGTATTTGCAATTGCTTATTAATCATATCGTTATGAAAAAGATATTAGTTATTGCCGTTGCCGCTCTCGCGGGATTCGGCGCATATGCACAGGATGACGCCCAGAAAGCTGCCGCAGAGGCAGCTGCGGCCATCGCCGAGGCCCCCGTCGTGGAGGAGCCCCAGCCCAAGCCGGTCTACTGGACCAAGTCCCTCATGACCAACCTCAACTTCGCGCAGACCGCCCTCTGGGACTGGGCTGCCGGCGGTAACGACAACTACACCATGACAGGTTACGTGGATGCCAACGCCAACTACGCGAAGGACAAGATGATATGGAACAACCGCCTGCAGATAGATTACGGCTTCCTCTATTCAGACGACAAGCCCATCCTGCAGAAAGTGAAGGACCGCATCTACTTTGAATCCAAGTGGGGCTACGAGACACCTATCCAGCATCTCAGCTACTCCGCCAACTTCGATTTCAAGACCCAGATAGACAACAACTACAAGTACGGCACGCCCACAGGCATCACGGGAGAACCCACCAAGGCCGACTGGCTGGCAGCGCGCGAGCTCAAGTCCGGGCTCTTCTCCCCCGCCTACTCCACCCTGGGTGTCGGTCTCCTCTGGACTCCCAAGTCCTGGCTGTCGGTGAACGTATCTCCTCTCACGGGAGGATTCGTCATCGTGGATAACGAGGCCCTGCGCAAGACCTACGGCATGGAGCTGCTGGATGACGGCGTGACCTACAAGCGCAGCCGTTTCGAACTTGGTGCCCAGATCAAGACGGACATCAATTTCGTGATCAACGACAACCTGAAGTACAGCACCCAGCTCGTGCTCTTCTCCAACTACCTGAAGAATCCCCAGAACCTCCGTGTGAACTGGGACCAGAAACTCTTCTGGAAGTTGGCCAAGTTCTTCACCCTGACCTTCTCCACAAACCTGATCTACGACGATACGGTGCTGAGTACCAACGATGATCATCCTACCGGTTT
>JAEEGK010005440.1_pt1 | contig 30795 bp, 21 predicted proteins | sample 8958771 | NCBI WGS metagenome assembly JAEEGK01 (sample SAMN16246547, study PRJNA631951) | gut metagenome | biome: gut microbiome; feature: rumen; material: SC-attached | host: Bos | place: Iran: Karaj | collected 2018-10
AAGTGATAAATTTTAAAAAACAAAAAAATAATTAAAAAAATATATTTTAGAGAAAAAATTATAAACTTTTTTTAATATTATTAAAAAATTCAATATTTATATATTTATTTATAATTTATTTTAATATAATTATTTATGAATGATGATTTAATATATCTCTTTTTTATCATTTTTCAATTTTTGCTTTTTCTAAAAATATATAATTATTTATATATAATATGCAATATATATTATATATTTTAGACTATTAAATTTCATTCATAAAAATTAATTAAAATATGGAACATTTATTAGTTATTCCACTTAAATTTTTTGTCGATTTACTATTTTGATTTTTCCCTATATTTTCTAAAGACTTTTTTTTATATTTTTTCTCAACTAAAAAATGAGGATTAATTTCAGATATTTTTAAAACTTTATCTTCAATTTGAGTATTATCTTCCAATTCACATTCAGTTCTATTAGAATTAATAGTATTTAAATTTGAACTAGTATTAACATTATTATTTATTACTGAACTCATTTCAAAGGAATGATAACTATTAGTTTGTGGTTTATTAACAATTGATTGATAAAAATCATCTTGAATACAAGATTCTAAAAAAGAATTATTTTCATTATTATTTGACATTTCAAATGGTGAAAGTAATGGTTGAATATTATTAATTTCTTCTTTATCTTTTTCAGAAAATATTTGAATAATTTTTTTTTTTGGTGTTTTTTTAAATATATTATCTGAAGATTCTTTTGGTTTAACTGATTTATTTTTAAACATATCTTTCATTTCTTCAATATTAGTATTTAATAAATCAAAAATAAAATCATATTCAATTAAACGAATATCATTTTCATTTTTTAATTGTTTAGAAGGAGGAATTTTCTTATTTTCTTTTTTATCATTTTTCATTACTATATTATCACTAATAATTTGTTTATGAGTAGATTTTGATTTTTTTAAATTTCCTTTTTTATTATTTAAATCCTTATTTTGATTTTCATTATTTTTTTCAATAAAAAAATTTTTATTCAAATTTAAATTATTATTTCCATCACAATCAATTATAATAGTTTTTTTTAAATTAGAAGTTCTAAAAATATTTCCTAAATATTTTAATTTCATTTCTTCTTTAATATTAATATTATTATCACAAATCACAGTTTGTCTATTTTTTTTTTCTTCTTCTTTATCAGTATAATTTGTCTGTAAAGCAGCGTTTGATGTTCCTAAAACATTTGTAGATGCTTTATTGAATGGTTTAACAAATGTTTGAGATGTTTTTTTTTTTATATTTTCTTTTTGAGATATTGGTTTTTTATTTTTAACTGAATTTTTTATTTCTAAGTTTTTTTCTTTTGGTGCTTTTTGTTCTATTTTTGCCTTTGATGATATTCTTGGTGTAATACTTTGTACTTGTTTTTTTATTGTTGATTGTTTTTTATGAAATTTTGAATCTTTTGATTTTATCATCATTATTATGTTTTTTTATTTTTTTTAAAATATATTTGTTAATTTTCTTTTTTTTTTTGCTTTTTTAATAATATTTAATATATTAATTTTTTTTAAAAAAATAAAAAAAATAATTTTTTTTAATTTAAAAAATTTATATTTAATTTTTATTTATTTTTATATTAAAATTCCTTTAAAAATGGCATTTGATTATACAAAAAATGAAAGAATTATAATGGCAATAATAACAGGAATGAGTAACATAACATCTATTCCAGTAACAATATTAGTATATAGAAAAAAGAACTTATTTACATTTTGGATTGCATTATTTAGTTATTTTACATCAATATTTTATCATGTTTGTGAATCACTTGATGTAATATTTTTTTTACCTCAATTAAAATGGCATGAATTAGATAATATTGGTGCAATTTGTTCACTGAATTCTCTTATTTTAGTTTTAACAAGTTATTTCCCTGATTTAGATTTACAAGATAAATTAAATTATTTTAGTATTTTTATCGCTTTAATTTATCAACAAAGAGGTCCTTGGGAGATTCAAAATACTTTATATCCTATTTTTTTATTTTTATTTATTGCTTTATATGATATTATTAAAAGAGGTTTACCTAAATTTAATAGAGATGCTTTATATTTTGGTGGTAGTGTTTTAATGGTTGCTATTGCTACTTTTATTAAAGGATTAGATGATGGAAATGATTATTTAAGAATTTATCATAGTTTATGGCATGTTTCAATTGGTGTTAGTTCATTTTATTTATATCAATTACAAGAAGATAATATTATTCATTATATAAATGTTATGGGAGATTTTTTTATAAATGCTTTCAATATTGTATTTAAATTCAAATATTAAAATATATTTTTTTCCTTAATTTAAATAAAATTAAATTATATTTTTATTTAAAAATGTATTTTAATAAATAGCAGGTAAATTTAATCTGTTAAACATATAATAATTTTGACTATTACTCTTCTTACCATAAAATCTGCTTTTAACACCAATTTCTCTATTAGGATAATCATTAACAAAATATATTCTAACAATCCAACTTTCAGTTGTATATGCTTCTCTAAAATGTCTCATTTTAATATTTTTTCTTCCAATTACATATTGTCTGACTAAATCATAACCAGGTTCTTGATTACCTTGAGTTTTAGTTTCATCAAATCTATAATAACAAAATGAATACATCATACAATTAAGCATAGTTTCAGAAGCACCAGCATCAACCCTATAACCATTTTTAAGGAAATTTTCTTCTTTAATTCTAGGATAATATCCACCTGCAATTCTAATCATCCAAATAAATTTATTAATATCATCTCCAGAATAAGCAGAATAACCACCAAAAATAACCATTACAAAACCAGCATCAAGCATTCTACATAAACGATAAGATTCTTCTTCTTCATTTGCAAAGACTGCACCAACTGTTGCAATATGTGTAGTATTCCAAGTATTATTATCTACTATCACAGCACGATTACTCATTCCTGATATTTGATAACCGTAATCCCACCATGATACAATTTTAGCATCTGGTTTTGAATTCATTCTCAACCAATAATATGCTTCTCTGAAATCATCTATTATATGTCTTCTACCAAATCTATCTTTACTTGCTAAAATAATTGAAGGGGATGAATATGCTTCTGCTGCTACCCATGTACAATGGAATATGTAAGTTACTAATATGAAAAATAATATTGCTACAAATACTCCTACTATTTCTATTCCATATCTATATAATTTTTTTCCTTTGTTTTCTTCAAGATAAGTTAAAGAGTTTTCTTCTGTTTCTTCACATTTTTTCATTTGATCTACAAAGAAATGAAGTAATTCACTTATACCTACTCCACTTAATAAACATAAAGCTGGAGAAGAAAGAAGAAGTAGACGAACCATAACACATGAAAAGTATACTGAACAAACACCAAAAACAGCAACAAATAATTTTCCATTTGTAGGATCTAAGAAACAATAATAAAGACCTAAAGGACCAAAGACTAATAAAACATTTAAATCAAAATAGAATGCTGACCATGTTGTAGGTTGATGTTCACTAACTGAAGCAACAATTGGAATATATTTACTTGCATAAGTTGGATCAAGTAAAGTTAATATACGAGAACCAAATTGAATATAACCTTTAAATGTTAATACTAAAAATGTCAAACCAAATCCTACAGCAACTGCAAACATTACGAAATTTAATAAACGATTATACATTTCTTCACTTAAATTTGATTTGATAAATTGAATAAACATTAACATATTTAATAAAATGAATACTCCATGTGAAAGAAAATGTTCAGATGATCTAAGAGCTCCAAACATAACAAAAGGAACTTGCATTGATAATAAAGTTCCAATAATATAAAATACTGAATACGAAGTATAAATTTTAATATCAGTTCTTCCAATAATAATCAAAAATAAAGTATATAAGGGAATAAGATTAATAATAAAAACATATCCTCCCCAAGCACTAACCATATAAAAATAAATTAAAGAAGTAATAGTAGACCAGAAAATTGAACCAGTATTAACACTTTTAATAAAAAAATAAAAAGTCATAATTAATGCAGTAATAGCTACAGCTTCATTATCATAAGATCCAGCAACACTTCTTGAAATATAACCAGGAACAATTGCAATTAATAAAGCAGTAAGTAATCCAGAATCATTTCTTCCAGTAACTTCCTTAACAAAGAAATAAGCAGTTAAAGCAGTAACACCTGCAAATACAGGAGCAAGAAAGACACAAACACTTCTAATATCAACAGGAAAAAGAAAAGTATTACACAACCAATGAATTGCAGTTGAAGTAAACATAATACCTGGATATGTAGTTCCTCCTATAATTCTTCCTAAAGGATACCATGATTCAGGATCATACCAATTCCAAAATGAATATGCTCCTTCACTTGTTAAATATTGTGTTACACGATAATTAAACCATGGATCAAATTCATGAATGATTACTTCAAAACGAATTACTGAGAAGATACGAATTATAAAAGCAAGGAAACATGTCATTACTAATGTTGCTAATGTTATACTAGGTGCTGCACGCTTACCATATTTTTGAAATTTATCGAAATAAGATTCATTTGTGTCTGCTGTTTCTGTATCTTTATCTGACATTATTTTAATATATTATTTTTTAAATTTTATATTATATTATTTTCAATAAAATAATAAAAGAAATAATTGTTAAACACTAAAAAATAATAAAATTCAGATAAAAAATGGGATGTGATTGTATAACTCACAAAAATGATCTAAATGAAATAGATAATAATCACTTAAGAGAAATAGGTAAAATAAAAAATATATAATAAAAATAAAAAAATTTAAAAATAGAAAATATAATAAAAACCAATCCAAAAATATTTAAAACCCTTATCAGAGTTCAATCAAGACTTCGTGGTTTAATATTTCGTCGTAAGCTTCGTTCTTTAAATCCAAAATCATCAATATCTAGAATAACACCAAATATATCATCAAATAAATTTACAACAGTTCCAAATTCAAAAATAACAGAAGAAGACATTCGTCGTCTTTTCATAAAATACCCTCCATTAACAGACGATGTAATAGTAGAATTAAAGCAAACAGTAGAATATGAGAATCGTGCAGTATATTATGGTGAATGGTCACATAATCCAAATCAAAGACATGGTCGTGGAATTCAAGTATGGACAGATGGTTCTCGTTATGAAGGTTATTGGAAAAATGATAAAGCGAACGTTAAAGGAAAATTAATTCATGCAGATGGTGATGTTTATGAAGGTGATTGGCAAGAAGATAAAGCACATGGATATGGTGTTTATACTCATATTGATGGTGCTAAATATGAAGGTTATTGGAAAGAAGATAAACAAGATGGTAATGGTAAAGAAAGTTGGCCTGATGGTGCTAGTTATGAAGGAGAATATAAACAAGGAAAAAAATGTGGTCAAGGTAAATTTAAATGGGCTGATGGAAGTGTTTATGAAGGAGAATTTTTTGATAATAATATTAATGGTAAAGGTATTTATACTTGGGGTGATCAAAGACAATATATTGGTACTTGGAAAAATAATAAAATGGATGGTGAAGGTGTTTTTACTTGGCCTGATAATAGGAAATATCAAGGAGATTATAAAGATGATAAAAAAGATGGTTTTGGTATTTTTGAATGGAGTGATGGAAGGAAATATAAAGGTTATTGGAAAAATGGAAAACAAGATGGTGAAGGTGAATTTTTTAATATTAGTACTCAACAATGGAGGAAAGGTATTTGGAAAGAAGGAAAAAGAGTTCAATGGATTGATGATGAAAATACAGATAATGCAGAAAATAATGGAATTGAAACTAATGATTATTAAAAAAAAGTTTTTTTTTTGTTTTTTGATTTTATAATTTTTAGAAGTTTTTAATGGATATTATAATCTTTTTTTTTATTTTTTTGAATTAATTGTTTTTTTTAAATTTTTTTGAATTTTTTTATATTTTTTTTAATTTATAATGGAGTAAATATTTTAATTAATTGAGTAAATATTTTATATTTTTTATAAAATATTTATTAATTTATAAATGTTAAAACTCAAAATTAATAAGGAAAATTTAAATAGTCCAAATCACACACATTCATATAAATATAACTTAATTCGTTCATCAAGATTTATATATAAACCAAAAAAAAAAATAGGAAACACATGTTATTGTCTAAATGCTTTAGAAAAAAATGGTCCAATAAACATAATAATAAAATCAACAAAAACATTTATATCAAAAATAAAACTAATAAAATTTGACGATGACTTTGACGAATTATTAGAAAAGGGAAAATCAAATATAAACGAATCAGATCCAAACATAACATCATCTCAAGATAAATCATTTTATTATCAAAGATATTATTATTATTCAAAATATGATGAAGGAATAAAAATGGATAAAGAATGTAAAATATTTTTTATATAATAGGTTGGTGGTCTGTGACACCTGAAATAATTGCAGAATACACTGCTAAAATATCAAAAGGTTGTTCTGTAATTGATGGCTTTTGTGGAAGTGGTGGAAATGTTATTCAATTTTCAAAATATGGTTCTAAAGTTTATGCAATTGATATTGATGACAAAAAATTGGATATTTGTAAAAATAATTGTAAAATTTATAATTGTGATGATAATATTAGTTTTATTCATTGTGATTTTTTAAAAATTGATAATTATGCTGATGAGAAAGTTTTTGCAGATTATATTTTTTTATCTCCACCTTGGGGAGGAATTGAATATAAAAATTCTGATGTTTATTCAATAAAAAAATTAATGACTCCTTCAATTTATGATATTATTAAAATGTGTTTAAAAGTTTCTAAATATATTATGTTTTATGTTCCTAGAACTCTTTTACTTGAAGAATTATTTAATATTATTTCTGAAATTACTGGAAACGATAGATTATTTTTTGATGTTCATATTTTAAAATCTGCTAATAAAATTAAAGCATTATTAATTATTTTTGGATATAATATTAAAGATAAAATTTTAGAAAGTGATATTGAAGAATATATTAGATTACATTATGAACATTATAAAATTTCTGAAAGGAATTTAGAAATTTTATTAGCTATTGCTAAATTAATAGGGAGTTATAAATTTTTTCAAAATGAATATGATTATAGGAATTATTTAATTAATGAATATAATGAAAGTAATTTAGATTTAGGAAATGAAGTAATCAAATATTTCTTTAATAAAATATTAACTGAGCAAGAAAAAATAAAATTAAAATCTTTTAATAATCTTTTTAATCCAAAAGTTTTCCATTATAAAAAAGCAGCATCAATTGATAAAGAATCAATAAAAAATACAAGAATAAATATATATAAAAGTTATACAAATCAAATAATATTTTCTTCACCAACTCCATTAAATTCTACAAATTCTTCAATTAGTAGTAATAAAAGTAATAATGGAAAACATCCTTGGGTTTTAGAAGAAGCAAATGAAATATCAATCCAATTTTTGTCTGATAATTCTATGTAAAATAATTTAATATAAATTTTTTATTTGTTTATAAATTTAACATATATAAATAAACCACATATTAAATTATATTTTTATTAAAAATTAAATATTTAATATTATATTTATAAGAAAAATGGGTTTATGTGAAACTAACAATAAAAAAAATCATATTAAATCAATTCGATCTTTAGTAAAAGCATATAATACAAAAAATGCAAAAAAAAATATGAAAAGAAATGACTTTTTTTATTTTACTGAATGGATACTTACATATAAATTTTATAAAAATTTAGAGAACAATAAAGATAATTCAACAAGATTAATAACAACTAAAAATGATCCTCATGAATATAATATTTTTAAAGTAATTAAAGCAATTGATCAAATTCAAGGTAAGAATTTTAGAGAATATAGTATAAATAATCCAAATTCATCTTCATCAAAATCACAATCTCAATCAACTTTATTTAAATCAAATAGATCAAATTCTGATGAAAATTTTAATGAATTAAGATTGAGTATTAATGTATTATTAGATAAATTAAATGTGATTAAATTTAAAAAATTACAAAAAATTTTAATTAGAGGACCACCAAATAATTTAAGATGGTTACTTTGGATTTCTGTTGCTAGAAATAAATATTTTTCAATTGATTCTAAATTTGAAAATGGAAATTCTCAAATTTATAATGAATTATTGAATTTAAATTGTTCAAAAGATGTAGAAAATAAAATAAAAAAAGATGAAAAATTAGTTTTATTTAAAAATAAAAATTGGAATATTTCTCTTATGAGAATTTTAAAAGCTTATTTTAATTATGATCAAGAAATGAATTATCAAAGTAAATTGTGTAATATTGTAAAAAATATTTTAATTGTAAGTGATTTTAATGAAGAAGAGTCATTTTTATTATTAAGATATTTCTTTTCTTCTTTTTATGGATTATCATTAAGAAATTTTTTTATTGATAATTCTTCTGATTTGGATTTATTTAGTTTTTTTGTAAAGGAATTAATAAAGGAAAGATTACCTAAAATTTATAAGATAATTAAAAAATTAAAAATAGAAATTAAAGATTGGATAAAATTACAATTAATTACTTTATTTGAAAATATTTTTGATTTTTCTATTACTGTTAGATTATGGGATTGCTTAATTGTATTAGGAAAAAATTTTCTTTTAAATTTTAGTCTTTCCTTTTTCCAATTACAAGAAGAAACAATTATTAATTTTAAAACAAAAGATGATTTTCAAATTTTGAATCAAAAAATATTATTTAAAAAAGATAATAAAGCAAGTTTATATAGAGAAAAAATTATAAAAGAAGCATTAAATATAAATATATCAAATTCAACATTTAAAAGAATGGAAGAAATTTATCAATTTAAATGTAATAAGTTTAATTTGAAAAATATAAATCCAAAAGAAAATAAAGAATTAATGAGAATTAATGAAATAATGAAAAATCATTTAATAATATATAATGAATCATTAAATGATGAAGAACATAAAATGATTCATCCAATAGAAAATATAGAAAATAAAGATGTAAATATTATAAATGAATTAATGAAAAATAGTAATAAAAATGAAAAAATAGAAAATATAGAACAATTAAATGAAATAGATTCAGATGATACAATTCCCATAAACGAATCATACACAGCAAATGATTGATTATATATAAAACAACATTATATTGATTTTTTATATTTTCCTTTATATGTTGCATCAATAAAAATTATTATTTAACCTTTATTTTGTTATTAAATAATTTTTAATTATTTATTTTTATAAAAATCTTTTTTTATAAATAAATAAATATAAATTTTTCAAAAAAATATTATTTAAAAAAAAATTAAAAAAAAAACAAATTAAAATAAAAAAAAATGGATAAACCTGAATTCAAAAAAACAGTAGAAGAATTAGTAATAATAAATCATATAGAAAAAATAAATCTTGGTGATTTACAATTAAAAAAGAAAATAGGTGAAGGTGGACAAGCAAAAGTATATAAAGGTACATATAAAGATAAACAAATAGCAATAAAAGTATTACAAAACGTAGATTATAAATGTTTTGCACATGAATTAGTAATAATAGCAAATTTAGAACATCCAAACATTCCAAAATTTTATGGTATAGTAATTGAACCAAATCTCCTTTCTTTAGTTTTTGAATTTATAGATGGAAAAAATTTAGACGAATTTAAACCATCAGATTTTTCAAATGAACAAAAATTAAAAATAATATATGAATTAGCATCATGTATAGAATACATACATAAAAATAAATTTATACATCGTGATTTAAAACCAGAAAATTTAATGTTAGGAAAAGATGGTCATATATATTTAATTGATTTTGGTATTGCAAAAGTAATAACTAAAGAAGATTATACAATAACAAGAGCTAAAGGTACAGTTAATTATTTATCACCTGAATGTTTAGAACCTACTGAAATAGGAGAAAATGAACAAATTATTTCTACAATTACACCTAAAGTTGATGTTTGGGCTTTTGGTTGTATTGTTTCTTGGTTATTTTCTGGTTTTGTTCCTTGGACTGATAAATTTAAAGATATTCCTCCTATTATTCAACAAGTTTTAGTTAAAAAAATCCCTTTTTCTATTCCTAAAAATATTAATATTACTAATGTTGTTAATGTTATTAAAATGGCTTGTGAAGTCGATTTGGATAAAAGATCTACTATGAGTGATATTAAGTTATTTATGGAAAATAATAAAATGGGATGTTAGGAATGTTTATTCTATTATAATGTTTTTTTTTATTATTTTATTGTAAATTTTTGATTTTTTTTTTCTTTTTTTAAGTATAAGTTATTTATTTAAAGGGAATATTAGGTGTTTGAATTAAGGAAATTATATTTCGTTTTTTAAAACATTTTTTTTTTTCATATTTTTTATTATATACTTTTAAATAATTATTATTTTAATGAATGAATTTATAAAATAAATATAAATTTTATTTGATTTATATTTTTAATTTTAGTTTTATAAGATTTTAAATATAGAAAAACTTTAATAATTTCATTAATTTGATTTTTAAATTAAATTTTTTCTAAATTTATAAAAATTATTTTTAATAAATTTCAAAGTAAAAATAATGTTGAGTTCAGCAAAAATAAAATATCACAAAACAACAGATCATTTAACATGTGAGCAAATAGTAGAACTTCAAAAAAATTGTCCAGAATGTTCAATAATGACAGAAGGTTATAATCCAACAAAAAGAATATTTTACTTTTGTTTATGTGATCCAGATTGTCAAAATCCAATATGTGAAAAATGTGTAAAAACATGTCATGCAAATCATTGGTTAAATAAAAATTTAAACGAATTAATTTCAGAAGAAAGAAATTCAATATGTCATTGTGGTCAAATGAATCATGTAATAGTAGAAGGGGATAATGAAAAAGATTTTTTTTATAAAGAAGAATGTTTATTTATGGAATGGTCAATTACTTCTAAAACATATGAATATTATGAAAATTCAAATAATGAAGTAGTTTGTCCTTTTTGTTATAATAAATGTGTTAAAAATAGAAGTGAATATTCAATTAATCATTTTGAAAATAATGTTACTCCTCCTAAATGTAAATGTAATCAACATTCTGATTTTAATAAAATATTAGAAAAGTTTGCTAAAATTTTTCAAGTTGGTTTTGAATTTGAAGAATTAAGTATTAATCAATTTATTCAAATGGTTCTTTTATCTGAGGAAAGTTTGAAAAATTCTTTTTATAATATTTCTGAGAATATTTCTAAAATTAGAGGTGCTATTAAAAATCCTGATTTTGCTTTAGAAATTTATGCTAATAATAATCATTTAATTAAAGCTCTTGAAAAAATTGAATTTATGTTATATACTTGTAAAAATTTATATTATTTTAAAAATCCAAAATTAGATTCTTTTGATTATATTTATCAATTAATTGAAGAAAAAGAAAATTCAAATTTTTCAAATTTATTTCCTTTAAAAAGATATTTATTTGGTATTTATCATAAAATTTCTTTTAGATCTGATTTTGAACAATTACCAACAATTACAGAAAGAGATGTATATAATTTAAATCCATTTCAAAGATTATTATATTGTGATTACTTTAAAAAATTTACATTTTCAGATAAATATTTAGGAAATGACAATAATAAAAATATAATAGATAATTTATTACAAATAATAAAAACATGTAAAGAATTAAAACACAAAACTGAATTAACATATGAAATATTAAGAATAGTATATGCAGAATTAAAAAGATTTATAAGATTTAATTTATTAACACATGAACAAAGTGTAAAATTTTTTACATTAAATGACGATTTAATATATAGTAGTGTATCAAGTAAAGATACAAATCAAAGAACCGAAAATGCTCAAATTTCAATGTTAAATCAAATGGTAAAATGTGTATTATATTTATCATATTATTACAATGATAATTTATTAATTAAATATTTTAATAGTGATATATCATTAAGTGACACTGCATTTTTTCATTGTGATAATGAATTTGCAAAATTAATATATAAAAATGTAACACATATTTTATTTTATTGTAATTTAATATCAAATTCTTCTCAAAATATGGTTGCTGGTTCAGCAGTTAAAACAACAATTTCACCAAAACCTTTAAAATTCCTTCGTTCATTAGGAAAAAGTACTCATTATAGAGATCAAATTATGTTCACTGCTACTAATATTACTTCACTTACTCTTAATACTGTTGATTCTTATCAAATTGGAATGAAAAGATTATTTTCTAAAAATAAAATTTTTTACTTAAATTATTTAAATAATATTTATACTGCTAGAGAAAAAGAAATTATTGAAAGATTAAATAATTTATGTATGGAATTAGAAAAAATTTATAATGATTTTTTTCAATTTGTTTCTAATCCTGAAATGTTACAAGGAGATGTTATTAGAATAATTAATGAAGTTTTTTCTGTTTTTGAAAGAGGTGATTATAAAATTCCTCATGTTAGAAAAGGAGGTGAAAAAAAAAAATTTAAATATAAACCAACTATGACTTTATTAACTTTAAAATCTTTTAAAACAAAAAATATGGAAATTGAAGCTGAAAAAAGAGAAATTGAAGAAAGAAGGAAAATTTTATTAAATAAAACACCAATTGTTTTTAGTATAATGAAATCATTAACAATTTTAATTAAATGTACAAAAAATGATAATGACTTTAAAACAATTGAACAAAATTATTTTGATGCTTTATTTAAATTTTTATTTTTTTATGTTGAAAAAGATGAAGATAATTGTATTATGGTATTATCAAAAAATATTATGATATGTTTTCAAGAAATGCCAATTTTAAATATTGAACAATTATTAAATTTTTTAATTTATGTTTGTAGATATTTACTTAGAAAAGATATTGAATTAAATAATACAAGTTATTTAATGAAAATATTAAAAAATATAACAGAAAGAACGAGTGGTAAACCTGAATATGTTTCAATTTTAGATGGTTTAATAAGATGTGTTTCAAAATTATCAAAAATGAAATTTTTAAATGAAGAACATATTACTAATAAATTAAGAAAATATGTTAAATATATTTATTATCAAAATACTATTTTAGCAGAATATAAAGATTTATTAGCTGAGTTATCAGGAAAAAATGAAACTTTAATTAATTTAATTGAACAAAAAGAATTATTAAATGGTTATCCAATTGAACCTTTAACTATTGTTTATAAAAACTTTTTGAAAGTTATGAATAAACTTTATAATGAAAATTCTGCTATTAAAGAAGCAACATATTTAAGTTCAATTTTTCCTAAAATTCAAATTCAAAAAATTTTAGTTGATTTATATTTACCTTTTAATTTAAGAATAGAAATATTAAAATTTTTCCGTATTGCATATATAAATATGAAAATTGATATATTAAAATTACAAGAATATATTTCAATAGTAATAAATAATGAATCAAATTCAAATGATTATGCAGTATCAAGTTTTAATTTTTTTCATAATTTATTAAATGTAAAAGATACTGATAGTAATATGGTAATTGAAAGTTATGTTTTAACATATGAATTAAAAAATTTTGCAAAAATTGTTGAAAACGTTTCATCTAGAAGAAAATTATATCAATATTTTGAAGAAGGAATAATTATTCCTGCTTTTGTTTTTATTAATAAATATATGTCTATTATTTATTCATTTGATGGTAATTTATATCTTAAATTATATGAAATTGTTCTTTATTTTTTAGAAGTTAAAAAAATTTTAATTACTAAAAATGCTGCGAAAGGTCCTAATGAACAATATGTTTTTAGTAATTTATTTTTAAATATGATAAATGCTCAAAAGAATAAATTTTCAGTTATTTTTGCAAATATGGATCAAACAAGTTTAGATGGATTAGATTTAGATATTGCAGAATTAAAAGGAGATAATTTTAAAATATTTGATTATCATAAAGTTTTTAGTTTCTTTGATAAACATGTTAAAAGTTTTATTAAAAAACCAGAAAGTAAATTTTTAAAAGAATTATTTACAAAAAAAACAATACAATATACAGATGAAGAAATAGCAGAAAAATTAAAAGAATACAAAAAAAATGGAACAATATGTTCACCTTTCACAGAAAAAATATTTGAACTATTAGTAAAATATGAAAATGATAAATTAAATTTTGAAGAAGGTTCCCTTAGTTTTAATTTAGGAGAAAAAAACATATTATACGATGCAACATATAGAAGTATAATATTAAGACCAATGTTCTTTTTAATAAACAATCAAAAATTATATTATAAATATCGTATTCAAAATTTATGGCATATATTTCGTTTATTACAATGTGACACAGGAGGAACACAAGAAGATATTTTAGATATTTATAAAAGTGATAAAAAAAATAGATTAAAAACTCAAACTATAAATATTAATTATTTATGTAATTTATTTATTGAAAGTTACTTATCTATTATTTTCTCTGGTTGTAATCCTAATGCGTCTTCAAGTAGTGATGATTATAGAATTGCTTATATGGTTATTAAAATATTAAAATATTTATGTGAAGATCATAATATAAATTTTCAAACTTTATTTTTTAAAGAAATTAAAATTGATTATGAACAAGGTCCTTTAAATTTATTTGAATTAATGATGTGTACTTTAGATAAAGTTGTATTACTTGCTCAATGGGATACTGTTGGTTTTAATCAAGTTGAAGATAATATTACTTATTATTATGAAATATTTTTTGTTATGGTTGAATTTGCTATTGAAATGATTCAAGGTACTTCTAAAAGTAATTTAGCTCAAATTATGAATAATCAAGGAAGAGAAAATGAAAATTCATTTTTTTATAAATTTATGAAAGATGTTAAAAGTATTGTTACTAATGATAATAATGATTCTGAAATTGTTTATAATGTTAGATTAGATTTAATTAATTTTATAGTTGCATTTTTAGAAGAAAAAAAAACACCAGAAAAATTAATAATTATAATTGGAAATTTATTTAATCCTTTAACAATATTTAATTCAATTTTAAAAACTTTAAAAAAATTATATATAAAATATAGTGGAAATGGTGAAATAACAGATTATGAACAAATAGAATTTGATAAGAAAAAATATAAATATTTCATAGGAAAATATTTCGAAGATTCAGAATTTTCACAATGTAATGAATTTGAATTATCAAATAGAATGTATAATTATGTAAAATTATTAACAAATTTTGGTAATAAAGATGCAAAATTATTAATAGATTCAATTCAATTATATGAAGAGAATGATTTAGAAGAAATATCAAATCAAAATAATGGTTTAAAAGGAAAAGATGAAGAAAATGTTTTAATAGATCAAAATTTTACTCAAAATTTTTATGCAGTAAAATTCTTTGAATCAATAACAAAACAAGTTTGGGTTCAAGGGGAAGATCCAAAGCCACAAATGGTTTTATTTACTTTAGATCCTACTGTAATGTGTTTATCACAAGATACTAAAACTATATTTTTTGAAACAGTTCCAAGAGATAATAGAGCTTCTAAATTATTTGCTTTAATGGAATATTGTAATTATTTTTTTATTGAAATTAATCATAATAAAAGAAGATTAAAAGGTAATTTATTTTTAAAATGGTTAAATGCTTTAAATTTTAATAATGTTCAAGCTTGTTTATTTAGTTTAAATGCTCTTACTAATCTTATTATTGTTATTAAAGCTAATAATGATAATGAACATAAACATTATAGTGATATTTATAAAATTGTTATGCCTTTAGGAATTATTCAAGTTATTTTAAACTTTATGTTTTTACTTTTTTGGATTTTAAGTAAATTCAGTTTGTATTTTTTATTAGAAAAAGAAAAATATTATGTAGGTCATAAATTAGATAAAGAAGAATATGATTTATCTTTAATAGAAACATTCAATATTGCATTTTTTAATACATTATTTTCAAAAAAAGAAATAATAAGTTTCATATGGAATATAATATTTTCAACCTTAGGTTTTTCCCATAAAAAAAATATGTTCTTTTTCTCAGTTCAATTACTAATAATAGTAAATTTATCACCAATATTATTAAATGTATGTAAAGCAGTATCAATGAGATATGTAGAATTAATAACATTTTTCTTCTTTTTAATATTAACAATATATGTTTGTGCAGTAATAGCATTTTATTTCTTAAGTAAAGATTACTTAAAAGAATTAGAAGATAATATAGAAAATGCATGTGGTTCATTAATTTATTGTTTTTTAACTCATGTAAATTATGGTTTAAGAACAGATGGTGGAATAGGAGAATTTATAGCAAAAGTAAGTTACTTAAATGAATCAGATTATTTTATGGGAATGTTTTTTTTTCAATTAATGTTTTTTATTATAATTATTCTTATTTTATTAGCAGTTATAGGAGGAACAATAATTGATAGTTTTTCTGAATTAACAAATAAATTAAGAGATAATGAAATTGATATGAAAAATGTTTGTTTTATTTGTAATGGTGATAGAAATTCTATTGAAAATAATGGAGAAAATTTTGATCTTCATATTAAAGAAATTCATGATGTTTGGACTTATGTTGATTATATGATTGCTTTAAAATTTGTTGATCCTCAAGAAACTAATGCTATTAATTCTTTTGTTATTGAAAAACTTGGAGAAAAAAAAACTTCTTGGTTCCCTTCTTTTAATTATGATGAAGATGGTGATGATGATGGTGGAGATGAAAATGAAGATGATGAAGATTAAGGCTATTTTATTAATTTTTTTTTATAATTTATTTTATTTTTTTTTAAATTAGTTCTTTTTTAAATATTATCTATTTTTTATGCTTTTATTATTTATTTATTAAATTTTTATATTTTTAATTATTTTTTTTTATAATTTTTTTCATTGTTTATAAAAAAAAAAATTATCTTTTAAATTTAATTAAAATGAGTAATGATGACAAAAATGAACAAAATGAAAATTCAAAAATGAAAAATTCTATTTTAGAAAATTTAACATCTACTAAAGACGTAAATGAAAATATAACACCACAAAAAAAAACAATTAAAAATTTTATAAAATCTCAACCATTAACATTTAATATAATTAATGATGCAGAAACTAACAATAATAATAATAATTCAAAGGGCGGAAAAGTAAGAAAAAAAAGAAGAGGAAAAAATGAAACTGAAGGAAGAAATTTTATTTGTGAAAAATGTAATAAAAGTTATTTATCTGCAGCAGCATTGATAAATCATAATAAAAGTAAACATAGTCATTTATTAGAAGGTAATCAAAAAAAAAGAGGAAGACCAAGAAAAGAATTAAATAATAATAATAATAATAATAATAATAATGATTCTTTAATTAGTCAAAATCAAAAAAAATTTGAACATTTTTTTGAAAATGAAATAAGAAAAATAAAAACTGAAAATGATAATAATTGTACTTTGAAAACTATTGAAGATTATATTTCAAATGTGTTTAGACAATGTAAAGATACTTTATTCAAAGATATTGAAAAAGTTGAAAATTATTCTTTTTATAATTTTGTTGTTGAAAATTGGGAAAAAGAAGATAAAAAAATTTGGGATGAATGTTATAGTTCATTAAATTTAAATACAAATGATAATTTTCAAATTATAAAGAATCCTCCTTTAGAAGCAATAATATTTTATTATTTAAAAGAAGTTTCTACAAAAACTAATTTAGATTATTTTTGGTTTATTTTAAAATTTATTATTACTTTTAGGGAATTTATGAATAAAAATAAGGAAAATTTAATTAGTAAATCAAAATATGAAGATAGGAAATTTTATAGTGAAATGTTTAGTGCTGAAAATATTCCTGATGTATGTAACGATTTTTTTTTAGATTTTATGGAACCAAATAATTATTTTGGTTTAAATGTTAATGAATTAATTGAATTGATTCAACATTTTTGCTTTTGGTTATTTAATAAAAAATATACACAATCGAATTTAACTTTAATTAATAATTAGTAGAAAGTTTAAATAAAATTTAAATTTTTTATAATACAAATTATAATACAAATTGAATCTATTTAATTTTTTTATTATAAGTTAATAATTTTTGATAACTATTATAAATTTATAATTTCGAAAAATATATTTTTTTATATTTTAAATTTATTTTCATACTTTTCTAAATCTTGCATTTCTTGATTTAAAAAAGTATTTGGAATTTGATATGTTAATTTAATAACTTTATCTACAATATTTGAAATAAATTCTGCGGTTAATGCATCATTATTTTTATTATTATTTTTAATTAAATTAAACAATTTATAATTCATAGCACAAAATAAATCATTAATAACAGGAAAAACATTTTCTCTTTTATTACAACTTGAATTAATTTTTCCTTTTTTTAATATGTTTAAAATATTATATGTTAAATTAAATAATATTGAACAAAATAACCATTCACATTTATTAATATATAAATATTGATAAAAGTTATTTGAAAAATTCGAATATTTTTCAATTAAAAATAATATTTGTAAAGGACCTAACATCCCAATTTTATCTAAATCATTTTTAGGATTAATATTTTGAAATCCAATATTTTCCCAATGTTCACCTATTTTAGGACATGTATTTTTATTTGTTAAAAATTGATAAATTGAACTTAATATTTGAAAATTTTCTTTTATATTATCATCATATGTTAATTTTGAAATACAAAATATTATTTCTCTTTCTTGATGAAGTCTTTGCTTTAAATCATTTTTTGAAAAACAACATAAATATTTTTTTATAAGTGATTTTTTTTGAATATATTCTTCTCTTTTAATTAATATTTTTTCTTTTGAATAATCTAAATTATATAAATAACGTTGCGCTGTTTTATATTTAATTAATATTATTTCTTCATTTGTATTATTATTTAAATAAATATCTTTTTCTTTTAAACTATTTATTTTTTCATTTTTATTATTAAATGGGAAATATTTTAATAAAATTTCATTTCTCATAGTATGATATTTTGGTTTTTCATTTAAATTATTATTAGTTTGTGAATTTTCTGATTTTTTATTGTCTAGAAAAACAAACTTATCTTCTGTTAATTTATCAGGTGTGCTTTTTTTATTATTATTTTCAAAATCTTCACTTTCAATTTCTTCTTCATAAATTACATTTGATATCTTTATCATTCCTTTTTTCATAAATTAGAATTAAAAATTAATTATAAAAATATATTATTCATAAAATAATAATTTTTTAAATTTAAACCTTAAAAATAAACCACTTAAAATAATAATAATATAAAAAAATACTAAGATTTCAAAATAATAATATTTAATATAGTTCAACTTAAATTTTTAAGAATTTAAATTTATAAAGAAAAAACTAAATAAAACTTTAATTATCATTTTCCATAATATCCTTTTCTTGTAATCTAGTACAATTACCTCCATTTTTAGTATCAAAATTAGCTTGTAAATATTTTCCTTCAGCAGTTATAACAAGAATAGTATTATCAGGTCCAAAAGCAACAATAGCTTTAGTACTAGAAATTTTAAATTGAGCAAAAGACCATTCAGAACTTAAATAATCATTTTTAAAATTAAAAAAAGATAAGAATTTCCCAAAACTACTTTTCATATTTTCAGCTTGTTGTTCATTATTATTATCATTAACATCATTTTTCAAATTAAAAATATGAATAGTACCTCTATCACTAGAGCAAGCTAAATATTTAGAATTACTATCAAAAGCAATTGAATAAATTTCAGCTTTTTCACTTCCTCTTCTTAATTCTTGTAAAATATGATAATCATCACCAATTTTAAAAATACGAATTAAAGTTCCTTTCTCAGAAGCAGTTGCTAATAAAGTACCATCTTTATTCATTGCTAAACATCCAATTTCACTTTGATGAGCATGAATAGTATTTGTTGCTTGATTATCATAATTTTTAATAGTAACAGTACCAATTTCAGTATCAGGATATGCTATTATATTAGTATTACCATTTTGACTTATTCCTATTATTCCCTTTGGATTCTCATATGTATCAATTGTATCTATATTTGTAAAATTTTCGAAATTAAATACATAAATTTTTAATTGACATACTATGAAAATTTTCGTTCTTTTTAATTTTATATTTTTTACAAATGAAGTAAAACGAAGCTCACTTATTACTTTTGCTTGGGCATCATCCCATAAAATTACTTTATTTGGAGCAAATTTTGGATGTTTACCTCCTCCTACTAATGCAAGAATATTACATCTATCTAACATTTCTATACGACCTATTCCACCATCTAAATTTCTTTTAAAATTGTCTTTGAATGGGTAGGAATTGTATATTCTAAAACCATTCTCTGTACCTATTGCAAAACAAGAGGAATCTTGGTTAAATGTTGCAAATAACATTTTATCTGATGTGTCTCCTGGGTTATCGACCATTTTTTTTTGTTTTTTTTTATGTTTTTTTTTTCTAATAATTTTTTTTATTTATAATTTTTTTATTATATTATTTTTATACTATTTAGTATTTTTTTTATATATTTTTTTCTGGAATTTTTAAATAGTTTTTTAAATAATAAAAATGATAAAAGAAATAAATCCATCTGTTGAATATTTAAAAGCAATAACTGGGAAATTTGATTTAGAAACTGTATTTAATTTGACATTAGAAGGTAAAAGTATATCAAAATTAAATGCAATTCCTCAATGTACAAGTTTAATATTTTTAAATTTATCAAATAATAAAATAAGTTCAATAAATGGTTTAAATAATTTATCTCAATTAGTATTTTTAGATTTATCTTTTAATAATATTTCAAGTATTGATGGATTAGAAGTTTTATTAAATTTAAAACATTTAAAATTACATGGTAATAATATAAATGGTCCTTTACCAAGTAAATTTAAAAAATTAAAACGAATTGAAAAAATAACTTTTCAAATAATGGCTTTTGAAGATGATAAAGAAAGAAATACCTCAAATCCAATTTGTAAAACTGATAATTATAGAAAAAATATTTTGGAAATGTTTCCTAGTTTAAAAATGTTAGATGGTATTCCAAGAGATATGGAAGCTTTTTTAGTAGAAGATGAAGAAGAAGATAATTCACTTAATGAAAAATTAGACCCTAAAAATTTTAATTTTGATTTTGAAAATAAAATAAAATTTGAACCAAATGAAATTATTTCTGATGAAGATATTCAAGGGATTAAAAAAAATATTGAAGAAAAATATGCTGAGTTTCAAAAAGGTATTGAAGAGTTAAAAGCTAGTTTAAAAGAAATTAAATAAATTTTTATAGTTACAAAATATTTTATTACTTATTAAAATTTGAAAATATTTTTTACAAAAAGAAAAATTTTAAATTTATTATATATAAATATTTTTTAAGTATTTATAAGTAATATAAATTAAATAATTTCTTATAAAAAACATTCTATTTTCTAACTTCAATAATAAAAAAATGAAACAAAGAAAAAAAAGAAAAAATAAAAAACTAAAAAACTCAAAAACTCATTTTTCAAATTTAAAATAAATCAAAAATAAACAAAATTTATATTTTTAATTTTAAAAATAAATTAAATATATATAAATCCCAAAATCTAAACTAAATTTAAAAAATTAAATGGAAAATAACAAAACAAACCCAAAAGAAAAATCAGAAAAACCATCAAAAAGAACATTCACAATATCAGGAGTAAAATTTGAAATAGACGAGCGTTACGAATTTATAAAACAAATAGGAATAGGTTCATATAGTATAGTATGTTCATGTTTTGATAAAAAAGAATCTCGAAATGTAGCAATAAAAAAAGTAACAAATGCATTTGACGACAAAAACGATGCTCGTCGTATATTAAGAGAGATAAAGCTTCTTCGTTTTTTTGATCATGAAAATTTAATAACATTATTAGATGTTCCAAAGCAAGAAAATCATTCATCATTTAATGATGTTTACATAATAACAGATTTAATGGAAACTGATCTTCACAGAGTAATTTATTCAAGACAAGAATTAAGTGATGATCACATACAATATTTTATATATCAAATATTAAGAGGTACATTATATTTTCATAGTGCAAATGTTATTCATCGTGATTTAAGACCTGCTAATATATTAGCAAATAAAAATTGTGATTTAAAAATATGTGATTTAGGTTTAGATCATGGACCAATTAAAGAAGATGATAATTCAGTAAAAAAATTAATTGATGATCCAAGTTTACCAGTTGAATTAACTAATGAAATGATATATGATGATTCAAAAAGAGAATTAAATGAAAAATTAATTGGAAGATGGTATCGTGCTCCTGAAGTTATTTTATCACCTGATGATTATACAAAAGCTGTTGATATTTGGTCTATTGGTTGTATTTTTGCTGAATTATTAGGAAGACAACCTTTATTTCCTGGTGATAATTATTTAGATGAGTTACAAAAAATTATTTCTGTTTTAGGTTCTCCTAATGAAAGTGATTTAGAATTTATTAATAATCAAAATGTTAAAACTTTTATTTCTAAAATTGCTAGAAGAACTAAACAAAATTTTAATATTATGTTTCCTAATGCTAATCCTGTTGCTTTGGATTTATTAAGTAAAATGCTTACTTTTAGTCCTTTGAAAAGATATACTGTTGAACAATGTATTGCTCATCCTTATTTTGAAGGATTACATGATCCTGAACAAGAACCTACTGCTGATGGTGTTTTTGATTATTCATATGATGAAAGTGATATTTCAAAAGAAAAATTAAGAAGTTTAATTTATGAACAAATGTTACATTTTCATAATAATCAATCTGAAGATTAATTTCTTTTTTTTAATAGTAATTAATTTTTATTATAAATTAAAAAATGCTTTATTTTTTTTTTAATATATTAAATAAAGGATTAAACCTGTTAATACTCTAAATTTATTTTCTAAAGGATATTTAAACATATTATATAATATTATATTGTGTGGTTGGGGAATGTTTAAATTTATCATTTCATATATTATATTGTTTACTTTTGGATTACTTAATAATAGATAAATTAATCTTGAAGAAAAAATTATCCAAATTCCACCTAAACTTTTTAATATTATTGACATAATTTTTTTATTATTTATTAACATTTTTGCAATATAGAACCATGATAATAATAAAAAAAATATTTCTATACTTTCTGATGCAATTAAATTATAAGGAATTGATTTTATATTATTTATTTTTATTTTACTTCTATTAAATATTATAAATAATATTTTTGATAAAAGTACTTTAAAAATAAAATCATATAATCCATATACATATTCAGATTCTTCAAATTCATTTTTTGATTTTGAAATTGGAGGTGCTAATATACAAAAATAAACAGAAAAAAATCCAAATATAAAAATTATATCAATATAATCTAAATAATTTATTTCCTTATTTTTTAAATAAATTGGAATAAATGATACACATGATAAAAGAATAATTAACATAAGTTTTAATTTCTTTTTTGTTGTTTCTTTTAAAATAACTGTTATAGTAAAGAAATAAAAAAATATCCATAAATATAAATAAATTCGTGTTGTTAAATATTCTTTTTCATAAAGAGGAAGTATACTTAAATTAAAAATGATATAAAACATAAAAAAACCTAATTTTATAATCTTTGACATTTAAATTATAAAAAAATAATTAAAAAAAATATTTTTTTTAAAAAAAATATTTAAATGGTTGAAGTGTTTAAAGAACACTTAGAAAAATATTTAATTAAATTAATTAAAAATATTGGTGATAAATCTTTAATAAATGAAATACAAGAAGAATATGAATCTTTAATGGATGAATTTATAAAACATAATTTTATTCCTCAAGAACAAATTGATTCAATTGTTGATCAAGAATTAGGAGAATCTGAAAAGCAATTAAAAAAAATAACAAAAGAAAAAGAAGAATTATCTAAATCAAATCAAGAATTAAATGAACAAATTAAAATACTTAATCTTCAAAAAGAAAATTTTAATCAAAAATTAAATTTTTTACAAAAATCAATTATATCTTCAGAAAGATTTAAAGTAGAAAAAGAAAAAAAAGAAGAAGAATTAAAGAATTTAAAAAGTGATTATGATATATTAAAAGGGAAATATGATATGATAAAAGATGAAATGGAAATATATAAAAAAAATTTAAAAAAGAATTTTAATATGGAAAAAGAAATAAGATTATTGACAGAAGAAAATGAAAAATTATGTCAAAAAATAAAAGATTTAAATGAAAAAGATGATTATAAAATTCAATTTTATGAATTGGAAAAAAAATATAATACTTTATCAAATGAAAAAGAAGATTTATTATTAGAAAGAAATCAATTAAAAAATGATAATTCAGAATTAAATGAACAAATTGAAACAAGAAATCAACAAATAAATAATTTAGAAAATAATATAAAATTAAATAAACATTTAATTGAAGAAAAAACAAAAGAAAATGAAGGTTTAATAAAAGAAAAAAATGTATTTGGATTAAAATTAAAAGAAATTGAATTTAATGCTAAAAATAATAAAACATTATATGAAAATCAAAATAAAGAAATTAAAAAAGAATTATCAAAACTATATAAAGAGCATGAAGAATTAAAATTAGAAAATAAAAAAATGTCAGAACAAATAAAAAATTATCAAAATTATACTGGTTTAGCAAAAGCATCTAAAGAAAATTTATCAAAAAAAGATTTTTCAATGCTTGAAACAATGTCAAGAAGAGTTGAAGAAGGAGAAAATTTAATAAATGATTTAAAAAATTTAGCTGAAGGATTAGAACAAGAAAATAAAAATTTAAAAGAGAAAAAAGAAATAATGGAAAATTTAATTTTTTATTATATGAAATTAAATGGTGAATCAATAGAAAATTTAAATATTAAAAATATTCAATTTAATGAAAATGATTATCAAGAAATAATGGATTTAAAAGTTGATAGTGAAACTTTAATTAAAATGTTATTTAAAACAAAACAAGAAAATTTGAAATTATTACAAAATATACAAGAATTAACATCAGAATATAATCAAAGATTAAGAGATTTAAGTTTAAAAAAGTAAAATATTAAATATAGTTAATTAAAATTATAATATAAATGTATTTTTCCTTAAAAAAAATTTATTTATTTGAAAAATTAAATAAAAAAATAAAAAGTAAAATTTTACATTAAAAAAAGAATGAATATTTTTCCAACAGATCAAATAAAAACATTCTTTTAAGAATTAATATTTTTATTATCAACATTTGAAGAATCTAAAATTTGATTTTCTTTATCTAAAATATTTCTAACTTTATCATCTATATTAACTATATTTTCAAGTTCTTCCATTAATTCTTTATTACTTTGAGTTAATAATAAAATATGATTTTTAAATTTTTCAATTTCATTTAATAATTTATCTCTTTCATTTTGACATTTTATAAAATTTTTTTTTAAATTATCTTCATCTTCATTTATTTGTTTAATTTGTAAATTTTTTGCCCTTAAATCTCTTTGTAAATCATTAATAGTTTGTTCACAATTATTTCTTAAATTTTTTTCTGAATTTAAATTATTAATTGCAATTTGAAGTTCATTTTGTATTCTTGATAAACTTTGATTTAATTCATTATTTTTAGTATCTAAATCAGTTAAAATTTTATTTGCATCTTCCATTTGTTTTTTATATTGATTAATATTTCCTTCAGAAGTTTTTAATTTAACATTTAAATTATTATTATCATTTGTAAGTGAATCAATTTGATTTTGATAATCATTTTTACTATTAACTGCATTATTTAAAGCATTTTCTTTATTTTCTAAATTTTTATTTAATTCTTCTAATTCTGTTTCTAATTTAATTATATAATTTTCATTTTTTGTTTTATTTTCATTTATTTGATTTATATTTGACATTAAATCTTTATTTGTTTGATTTAATTCTTCAATTATTGAATCTCTTTCTTTTAATTTTTGATTTAAACAATCAATTGTATTACATTTTTCTTCTAAATCTTTAATTAATGTACTATTATCATCAAATAATTTTTTATTTGTTATTTGTTTTTCCTTTATTTCATTTTTTAAACTTTCATTTTCATTTTGAAGATCTGTAATTATTTTATTTAAACTATCAGTTTTTTGCTTAATTTGATATTCTAAATTAAGTTTTTCTCTAGTTAATATATCATTTTCATTTTGAATAGTATTACATTTTTGTTGTAAATTATTATAATTATTCATATTTTGTTCAAGGTCAAAAATTTTTGTTTTAAGTTGAGAAATTAAATGTGAATATGATGAATTCTCCTCATTTGATTGATATCCTGTTGAACTCATATATTTATTTGGGTATGATATATTATTTGATATAGGATTTGTTGAATAATTGAAGTTACTGTTAAAAGTATATGTATTTTTATTAAATGAGTTCATTTTTTTTTATTTAATTTAATTTAGAATAATTAATTAATGTTTGTTATATTTATTTATTATATAAAAAAAATATTTATAATATCTAAATATATTTTATATTTATTACCATTTATTTTTTACATTGAAAAATTATTTGTTAATATTGATCTCATTGATTGAGAACCATGAGTTTTCTTTCTTTCTGTTTTCATTTCTAATTGTTCTAATAATTCATTATATTTTTTATAATTACTACCTTTTTTTAGTTGAATTAATGTTTTAATATTTTCTTCTTCAACTAATTTATTATTTATTTTTTCTTTTAATTTTTTATATTGATTTTGAAGAATGTTATTTTTAATTTCTAATTCTTTTAATTTAATTTCAGTATTTTCATTTTGTAAAATTAAATTAGATAATGTTTGATTTCTTGAATTAGGATTATTTTTACTAGTTAATTGTTTACATAAATCTTCTAATTCCTTAATTTTATTTATTAAAGTTTTTTCATCTATATAATTATATTGATCTTTTCCCATTTTTTCATATAATTCACTTTTAGTTTTTTTTAATTCATTTTTTCTAATATATAATTTATCAATATCATTGTTTAGTTTATTTATTTTATTCCCTAATTCATTTTTCATAATTTGTTTTTCATTTATTTTTTTTTCAAAATCTTTAATTAAAATATTTTGATCTGTTTTAAGAATAACCAAATTATCTTTAAATTGATTTATTATAGTTTCTATTTCTTCAACTGGTTTTTTTTTATTTTGATATAATGAATTAACTTGTTTATAATTATAAAAACTTTTATCTTTTCTTTGAGTAATTATATTTAAATAAAGGTTTAATTGTTGATTTAAATTTTGAAGATATTTTTTTTCGTTTCTAAGTGATAATATTAAATTTTCTTTCCTAATTTTTTCTTTAGATACATGAATTAATGGTTTACCTTGTTTTAAATTATTTTTTTTAAATTCAAAAATTTTATTAATCAAATTATCAATATCATTTTTTTTCATATTCCCTTCATTTTTAAACATCTGACTATGACTTTTTTGAATTTTCTTCCCATTTCTTAATTTTCTATTCATAATTAAAAATTAATTAATTTAAAAAAAAAATAATTAAAAAAAATTATTGTTTTCAAAAAAAATAAATAATAAATAAATAACTGGCAAAATTAAAAAATACGTAAATAAAATAAAAAAATGGACAATTATCCCCAATTACAAAACAATCCTCCAGTTGATGGAGAATTAATTTATAATGAAGAAAAAGGTTACCAAGATATGGAAAAATTATTCAACGATGACATTCAAGGTGAATATGACACATATGAAATAGAATTTAAAATAATTGATCAAAATCATCAACCACGTAGAGTGGTGATAGAGCTTCAAAAAATAAAATATAAAAAGCCATATTATGGTGGATTTGTAAATAAAACAAATGGTACATATTATTATCATGCATACGCTCAAACTGATCAATATAAAAATCCTCATCTTCATAAAGAAGAACGAGATTGCCAAACTTACGAATATAGAAGTTTGAGTACAAAGATGAATAGAGAATTTGGTACTCAAATGGCTTATGTTGGATTATATATTGATAATAGACAAGATAAAGAAATTTTTCCCACTGAATATTTCACTGCTGATAAATGGGAAGAAAAAAGAAACAATACTGTTATTTATCTTCAGAAAATGATGAGAGGATTTTTTGCTAGGAAAACTTGCAGAGAATTAAGAAAGGAAAGAGATGATGAAATTAAAGCAATGGAACAAAAAGAAGAAGAAGAAAGAAAAGAACAAGAAACTAAAAATAAAAGAGAAATTAAAAGGAGGATGCATCCTAAAAGTAATTATGATTTTAAATTATTAAAAGAAGAATTGGATGCATGGGTTCAAAGTGAAACTATTAGAATAAAATCAAGTGATTTAAGTGATGAAGATAAAATGTTAGCTTTACAAGAATTATTACATAAGGAAATAAGTTTATTACAAACTATTGAAAAATTAAAAATATCAGCAAATAAGGAAAATAGAACAGAAAAAATTGCTAAATTTTTGGAAAAAATGTCAGCTGATAAAAAATGGAAAGTTTATGATGGTCATTTTGTTTCTGTTCAAACAGTTTTAACATTAACAGCAGCTAAATTAGAAAGACAATTTAAAAAATTAGTTTCTTCAACTACAGTCGATAAAAGATTAGCAAATTTATTAGAATTTAAGAAATTAATGGAAGAATATAATAAGGAAAGACCATGTACATTAATTCAAAAAATTTTAGAATTGGTTGAAAGGGAAAGTGATATGTTACAAAGAGGAAGACCTGATTCTAGTTTAGAAGGTTTAAGGCAAAGACTAAATAATTTATATTTAAGCTTTATTGAAACTCCTACTTTTAATCCTGAAGCCCAAAGATTTCAAATTATTCCTAAAGATTATTTATTAGATGTTTATCGCACAGAACATTAAAAAAATGAAATTATTTTTAATAGTTTAAGATTTCCAATAAAATATTATTTTAATTTTTTTGTTGAATAAAAAGTCCTTATATTAGCTTTATTATTTATTTTATTGGATTATTTTTTTTTCTTTTTTTATCTTTTTATTTTTTAATATTTTTTTTTTCATATTCATTTCTTAATCTTCTATCTCTTCTTTGTCTTTCTTCCATTACATTTTTATAAGCACCAGCAATACTTTCTTCATTATTAATTAAAAAATATTCATCTTCTCTATAACAGGAATCACTAGGTAAAGTAAAATCTTGTCTATAAAATTTTGGGAAACTTCCTTCTTCAAATTTCCAATAATTCTTTCCATCAAAATTAATTTCACTTGAAAACTCTCCTTCCATTTTTGAATAAATTTCTTTTTCCCTATCAATAATTTCATATTTTTTATTTTTAATATTATACTTTGCATTGTTTTTTCTAGAAGTAATAACTCCTAAAACATAATCAGGAAAAGTATTTTTTTTCTGAAAAAATTTATTAAAAAATCCACTTCTATTATCAGGATTAATTAAAATATCACAAATTAAATCATTAGAATCATCAATAACTTGAATATTCCCAGTAAAATCAATAGCTCGCTCACCAAATATAGTTCCTTTTAAAATCATAGGTGAATTATCAAAATAAATTCTTGCACCATCATTAAATAATATTATAGTTCTTCCCTTAGCACCAATTTTAAAAGAATTTGGACCAGCAAAAGCATCAGGTTCATTATAACCAAATAATTTATAATTTTTTCCAATAACATAGAAATTTGTTCTAGGAGGATGATGAGATGTTTGTTCTAAATAAAATAAAGAATCATTTAATTTACATTGAAATGTTTCTCCTAATATTGGATTAAAAGGTTTTTGCTGTGCTACACATAAATGCATTTTTGACATTGCATATATTGTTGAATATTTTATTCTTTCTATTGGATCTTTTTCTAAAAAGGCTTTTTCTAAATATATTGAACAATATCCATTTTGCCATACCCACATTTCTAAAAGTGATCTAGTATCAAAAATAAATATTGGAAGTGATAAATTCATTATATTTTTTCCTTGAAGAATATTACTACCTATTTTTTTTATAAAATATGAAAATAAATTTCTTTGTTTTTCTAAAAATTCTTTATTTGTATAAATTAAATCATTACTTCCTATTTCTTTTATATATTCTGTGTTTATTGAATTATCATAATCAATATTATATTTAATTTCAGAATTTGGTATTGCTTTTGGAAGAATCAAACATGAACATTCTTTTGGATTTACATAATAAGAATATATTTTTTGATTTGGATGATAATGTAATTTAAGAGAATTTATTTTTTCTTTTAATTTTTCTTTATCTTCTAAAGTTGATGAATCTAATTCTATTTCAAAATCTAATAAATTATCATCTAATACTATAGCTTTATTTGAAATAAATGGGATTTGAGATTCATTTAATATTCTGTCTATTTCTTCTTTTTTTACATTTTTGGGAATTCCTACTATATGAAGGAAAGTTGACATTTAAATAATTATTTTTTAGTATATTTAATAATTATTTTTATTTGAGAAAATAATTTTTTGATTATTTCAATTATAATTCATTTTATTAAATAAATATTGTATTTATTTATATTAAATTTAACAAATATATTTTAAAATGAGTTCTTCTGAAGATGATGATACTTATATAAATGAAGTAGAAATTGAAGGAGATAAACCTAAAATCACAGAAAAACAAAGAAATGAATTATTAAAAAAAGGAGAAGATTCAACATGTAAAATCTCATTGCCTGATATTAATAAAGGAAATGGATTTTTTTGTGAAATTTTATATAATGAAAACAAATGTAATGTTCTTATTATAAGAAATAAAATTATA
>JAEEGK010005443.1_pt1 | contig 30788 bp, 24 predicted proteins | sample 8958771 | NCBI WGS metagenome assembly JAEEGK01 (sample SAMN16246547, study PRJNA631951) | gut metagenome | biome: gut microbiome; feature: rumen; material: SC-attached | host: Bos | place: Iran: Karaj | collected 2018-10
GCCTACAGCGGCAACTCATTCGTGAAGTGGAGAAAATAGCGATGTCCAGGGGCTACAACCTTCTTTGCACCACCGTGGCACCCAATAACATTTTTAGCATCAACAATTTCCTTGCAGAAGGGTATGTGTATGCCAAAACGGAGCAGAAATACGGTGGTTTGGTGAGGAATCTGTATTACAAAAAACTATAAGATATTCAGCCTGTTAGCATCTTGTTTCACAAAGATGGCCAACATTATGGTGAAAGCCAGCATACTGGAACCACCATAACTTAGGAAGGGTAGAGGTATGCCGATGACAGGCACCAAGCCGATGGTCATACCGATGTTGATGGCCACGTGGACGAAAAGGATGCCTGCGATGGCATAGCCATACACGCGGCTGAAGGTGGATCGTTGTCGTTCGGCGAGGATGATGATGCGTATCAGGAGCGCCACATAGAGCAGCACTACTACGGCGGTGCCGACGAAGCCGCCTTCCTCACCTACGGTGCAGAAGATGAAGTCGGTGTGTTGCTCGGGCACGAAGTCGTATTTGGTCTGCGTGCCTTGCAGGAAGCCCTTTCCCGTGAGGCCGCCCGAACCGATAGCGATCTTGGATTGGTGCACATTATAGCCTACGCCTTGTGGGTCGTCGAGCTTGCCGAGCATGACGAGGATGCGGTTTTGCTGATGCTGTTGCAACACATTGTGGAAGGCGTAGTCGACAGAGAAAACGAAGACGAACATGAAGGCGAAGACTGCCAACATCTTGACGATGCCTTTCCGCTTGGCTACGATGTAATACACCACGGCAAGGACGAGCAAGCTGCCCAAGATGATGTACATGACCTTTTGGCTCCAGATCAAGGTAAAGATAAACAGGAGGATGGCGACGACACCTGCCGCCATCACCCAACCAGCCCCAGGGAAGCCTTCGCGGTAGAGCACGAAGATGAACGACACGAAGACGATGGCCGAGCCGGTGTCGTTTTGGAGCAGCACTAGAGCCATGGGGGCGAGCACAATGAGTGCGGCAATGATTTGGTTCTTACGTTTTTGCAGGTCGACATCCAATCGGCCGAGATAGCCTGCCAATGCCAAGGCAGTGCCCATCTTGGCGAATTCGGAGGGTTGGAACTTGACGCCAGCCCCAAGGTCGATCCAAGAGGTGGCGCCTTTGGTGGCCTTACCATAGACCAGCACGACAAACAAACTGGCTAGGAAAAAGAAATAGATCCACAGCGAGAAAGCGTTGAAGAACTTGGCGTCGATCAAGAGGATGACGAAACCGATGAGGAGGGAGGCACCGATCCAGATGAGTTGCTTGCCGTAGACTTGCGACAGGTCGAATATGCTGGGGTGCATCTCGTCGTATTTGGCCGAGAAGATGCTGAACCAGCCGATAATCACCAATGCCAAGTAGATGAGCACCGTCAGCCAGTCGATTTTTCCTATGATACTATTCCTTTCGTTCATCGTTCGTTCTTATATGATATTCTACCTTCCATCATGCGTTTTTCGAGGTCTTCGCGTACGGTGTAGCCCCGGATGTATTTCTCGATCATCAGGCTGGCGATGGGTGCTGCCCAGGTGGCGCCATAGCCGCCGTTCTCGATGATGACGGCGAGGGCAATCTTGGGATCGTCGACAGGGGCGAAGGCGATGAAATTGGAGTGGTAGTTACCATGCGGGTTTTGGGCGGTGCCGGTCTTGCCGCATTGGGGGATGTCCTTCAACTCGTAACGGCGTGCCGTACCAGCAGGGCCGCTGAATACGGTGCGCAGGCCTTTCTTCATCGTGCGGACGTATTTCGGGTCGATGCCCGGATCCACCTTGGTGGTCATCACCTCAGGGATGGCGGTGCTGTCGCCGAAGCACTTGATGAGATGGGGCGGGTAGTAGTAGCCCTCGTTGGCGATCAAGGCGGCGATGTTACAGAGTTGCAAGGGAGTCACCAGCACCTCGCCCTGGCCGATGCCCAAAGAGCGGATGGTCACCGAGTTCCATTGGCCGTTGTACATCTTGTCGTAATACTCGCGCGTGGGGATGTTGCCTGATCGTTCGTAGGGGATGTCGGTGTTGAACTTGCGCCCGAGACCCAACTTGTAGGTCATGTCCTTCCAGTATTGGTAGCCGTCCTTGATGTTGCCGAACTTCGGGTTGTTGATGGTGGCCTTGAACGACTCATAGAAGTAGGGATTGCATGAGTTCATGATGGCGTTGGCGAAGTCGGGGCTACTGCCGTGGCTGTGGGTGCACTTGATGGGCAGGGAGCCTGTGCCGCTGCAATGGAAGCAGGTGGCGGGCGTGATGCTGCCGCTCTGCATGGCGATGAGACCCACGACAGTCTTGAAGGTGGAGCCGGGAGGATAGGTGCCGCTAATGGCACGGTTGATGAGAGGCTTCATTGGGTCGGCCTGCAACTCCTTATAATGTTGTCCGCGTTCGCGGCCCACCAACAGGTTAGGGTCATAGGTGGGGCTGGTGACGAAGGCAAGAATCTGTCCCGTGGAAGGCTCGACGGCCACGATAGAGCCAATCTTGCCCACCATCAGCTTCTCGCCGTAGGCTTGGAGCTCGGAATCCAAGCCGAGGTATATGTCTTTTCCAGCCACGGGTTCCTTGTCGAGTTCGCCATCCATGAAGCTGCCCATCTCGCGGTTGTGCACGTCAACCATCATTACTTTTAGGCCTTTCACACCACGAAGTTCTTTCTCGTATGACTTCTCGATGCCCGACTTGCCGATGTAGTCGCCTTGCCGGTAATAGTTTTCCTCCTCCTTGTCTTTCTCCAGCTCCTTGGCGCTGATCTCGCCGATGTCGCCTAAGGTGTGGGCGGCAATGGCGTTGGGATAGTGGCGCACGGTACGGGTCTGGAAATAGAAGCCTGGAAAGCGGTAGAGCACCTCAGCGATGTGGGCATAGTTCTCTTTCGAGACCTGGGTCATAAAAGGCGAGGGCTTGAGGTACGACTCTTTCTTGGCCTTGTTCATCCGTTCAATGAACGAAGCCTTGTCGATTTCCAGGAGGTGACAAAACACCACCGTGTCGAAGGGATTCAACGTGTCCTTTTTCATGGCTTGCTTAGGGATGACCATGAGGTCGTAGACGGCCTCGTTGAACACCAAGAGGTTGCCGTTGCGGTCGTACACCTTGCCTCGGGCGGGATATTGCGTCACAAATCGTAGCGCATTGTTGTCGGCCAGTTGCTTGTAGTGCTTGTCGAGCACTTGGAGCGAAAACAACCTAATAAGATATATCACCCCCACGGCGATGAAGACCCCCATCACCAATAACTTCCTGTTTGACAGACCGTTGTTGCTCGTTCTCATCATGATTTTATGATTTACAAAAGTATAAGTTTTTCTTGAAGGTGGAAAGGGTGTGGAAACGTTTTTTTCAAAAAAAATGCAAATCATTCAAAAAGCAAGGCAAATATTGCTGGAATGTCTTTTTTTTGCCTATATTTGCACGGTTTTTTATGCATAGAAAATGAAAGGATACCGCATTTTGGCTTTGGCTTTGCTCATGTGCTTTCTTGGGTGTGGGCAAAAATCAAACAACAAGGAACTCATGCAACGCAGTTTCTATGAAACTATTTGGGAACGTTTTGATTACGTGACAAAAGACGTTGAAATCACCAAGCCTACTACTTACAACCTAAGCTTGAGAATGAGCTTCACCGACGATTATCCTTACAACGACATTTCACTGATTTTCACGGTCTTCGATGAGAAACAAAATCCCTATCGTGCCAAGGGTTACAAGTTTAACCTGAAGGATGCAGAGGGCCATTGGAACGTGGAAAAGGTGGATGAATGTTACACTTTCAACCTACCCATCAACAAGCAACTGACCATCACCGACCCTGGCAAATACCAGTTCAGACTAGAACAGAAGATGCCTATCACCCCCGTTGTTGGCGTCAAGGAGATGGTCATGACCAACAATTAAGCAACCGAAAAACAAATAATACAATGAAATACATGAACAGATTTTTGAAGATTGGCTTGGTGGCGATGCTTTTCACCGTGGCCTTTGCTTCCTGCGTCCCGCAGAAGAAGATGTTGTATTTGAAGGAAGCCCAGATGGCTGCCGAGAACATTTCAAAGGAGTATGTCAACGACCGCACCATCGACTATAAGCTGCAGCCGGGCGACAACCTCTACATCCGTTTCCTCAACACTATCGACCAAACCAGCGCCGCCTCGCTTTCGGGCGAAACCGGGGTGAGAAGCGGTAACTACATGTCGTCGGACGCTAGCATCTACCTGCAATCCTATACCTTGGATGAGGAAGGATACATCGAGTTGCCTCTGACTGGCAAGATCAATTTGAAGAACTTGACTGTCGACCAGGCCAAGGAAAAGCTGCAGGACGAGGTTTCGAAGTACGTCAACCAAACCACGCTTATCGTGAAATTGTCGAACTTCAACCTGACTGTTTTGGGTGAGGTGACCCGTCCCGGCATGTACAAAGTCTACCAGTCGCAAATCAACCTCTTCGAAGCAGTCGCCATGGCGGGCAATATGACCAACTTCGCCAAGAACAACGAGGTGAAGATTATCCGTCAGACAGACCATGGCTCGGAGATCGTCACTGTCGACATGGGACAAGCCGACATTCTTTCGTCGCCCTATTATTATTTGAAACCTAACGACATTCTTTACGTGGAGCCGCTCAAGATTAAACAGTGGGGCTTCACCTCCTTCCCCTATTCCACGGTCATTTCTGTCGTTTCATTAGCGGTCACATTGATTACGCTTTATACGAGATTGAAACCAGCGGAATGATAAGATTAAGATCAAGGTAGAGTTGTTTAAAAAAGAAAGATAACGTTATGGCAAACGAAAAGCAAGCATACATTCCCCAACAGGAAAAAGAAGAACAGAATGTTGATATCAAGCAGTTGATTTTTACTGCGCTGCATCATTGGTATCTGTTCGTCATCTTTGTCGTGGTAGCACTGGTGGTGGGATTCATCATCAACCGTTATTCTACGAAAGTGTACCAAACTTCGGGTACGGTGCTCATCAAGGAAGGGCGTAACAATTATGATGCTACGGCCATCATGACCACGATGAACTTCGGCAATATGCAGAATGTCGACAACGAAATTGCCATTTTGAAGTCGTATTCGCTTACCGACCGTGTCGTCAAGAAGATGGGCATCGAGGTGACGTATATGGAAAAAGGCCGTGTCGCCACTACCGAGATGTACAAGAGTGCCCCGTTCCACGTCGAGTTTGAACGCAGCGTGCCGCAGGCTGTTGGATTGAATTATGAGATAGCCTTCGACGACAATGGTAACTTCAAACTTCACACTGTAGGCGAAGGCCTTTCGAAGTATGACTTTATCCTTTGTCAGTCGTTGGAGAGCAATCCTTATGCAAAGATTGACACCATCGGTGAGTATAAGCAGGGTGAATGGATCGACAATGGATACAACCGTATCCGCGTCACCTTGAACGAAGGCGTGGATCCCGCTTCACTCAAAAGCCGCAAGATGTCCTTCTGGATCAATAGCTATCCGGCCCTGGTCAAGCAGATGAGCACCTTCACGGTTAGCTCCATCAGTAAACAGGCTTCCGTGGCTTCGATCGTGATGAATGGCACCGACAAGAAAAAGATTGTGGATTTCGTCAACATGCTGATGAATGAATATGTTACCCGTGGATTGGAGAAGAAGAATCTCGTTTCGGAGAACACTATTGAGTTTATCGACAATGAATTGAGTGGCATCCAAGAGTCGTTGAGCCAGGCCGAGACCCAGTTGAAAGACTTCCGTCAGCAAAATGACCTGATGAACCTCGACTTGCAGGCCAGCCAAGTGTATACCAACCTTCGCACCTTGGAGAAAGAACGTGCCGAGATGGCCGTCAACCTCAAGATCTACAAGCGTATGCAAGACTATATCAAGGTGCAGATCGACGATCCTGAGAACCTCGCTTCGCCGAGTACGATGGGCATCAACGACCCCTTGCTTAACCAATTGGCTCGTGACCTGGTGACGCTGTCGCAGGTCAAGGCCACCAAGCTGCTCACCCAGACCGAGCAACACCCCGAGATCATGAAGCTCAACGAGCAGATCATCACCACGAAGAAAGCTTTGCTTGAGACCATCAACAACCTCGTCGACAATGCCCAATTGAGCATTAACGAGATCGACCGTCGCATTGGCTCGTTGGAGGTGGAGTCGCGCCAACTGCCTGGCAAGCAACAGCAACTCATCAACTACCAGCGTAACTTCGACTTTACTGATGATACTTATAAGTACTTGATGCAGCGTCGTGCCGAGGCTCAGATCTTGCGTGCCTCCAACACGCCCGACAACGAGATTCTCGACGAAGCCCGTTTGGAGCGTACGGTGAAGATTGCACCGCGCACCTCAATGAACTACCTCATCGCCATCATCATCGGTCTGTTGATTCCGGCCCTTTACCTGTTCCTGAAGAATTTCTTCAATACCACCATCAGCGACCGCAAGGATGTGGAGAAACTGACCCACTATCCTATCATCGGCCAGGTGGCACAGACCAAGGACAAAGACCCGCTGCTGGTTGTCAACAATCCCAAGTCGCCCGTGGCTGAGTCCTTCCGCTCTATCCGTACCAACATCGAGTTCATCACGCAAAGCAAGACGCCTTGCACCGTGATGGTCACAGGTGACGTGCAGGCCATCGGAAAGACCTTCAACAGCATCAATGTCGCCTCTATCTATGCCCTCTATGGTAAGAAGACCGTGTTGTTGGGCTTCGATATGCGTAAACCCAAGCTGTTCCAAGAGTTTGGACTGAGCAACAACATTGGCTTGAGTAGTTTCTTGGGTAACAAGGAGCCTTTGGATGCCATCATCCAGCCCTCGGGTAAGATACCGACACTCGATATTATCACCAGCGGTCCCATCCCGCCCAACCCGTCAGAGTTGATTGCCTCGACGAAGTGCGACGAGTTGTTTGCCCAGCTTAAAGAGCGTTACGATTACATCGTCATTGATACGCCGCCTATCGGCCTCGTCACCGATGCTTTGCTGCTCATGCGCCATTCCGACGCCAACCTCTTCATCGTGCGTCAGGGTGTGACCAACAAGAATGCCTTTGCCAGCATCATCAAGGACCTCGACGACCGCGGCATGAAGTTCTGCATCGTGGTCAATGGCCTCCAAGCTGAGAAGGGCTATGGATATCGCTACGGCGGAAAGAAGTATGGCTATGGTTACGGCTACGGTTATGGCTATGGCTACGGCTACGGTTACGGGAGCGATTATTACGGCGAGAGCGAAAACGGAGAGAAGAAGAAGCACCACTCCCATCGCAAGGAATGAGAATCATAAGGTATGGAAGTACCTGATGCCATAAACAGTCACGACGAGAGGCATTGGCACGCCCTCTACGTCAGGTCGCGGTCGGAGAAGAAGGTCCTATCGCAGTTGGAAGACCATGGTTACAAGGCCTATCTGCCCTTGGTCACTCAGATGAAGCAGTGGAGCGACCGTAAGAAGAAAGTGGAAGAGCCGTTGTTCAAATCGTATGTGTTTGTCTTTTCTAACGACAAGGAGTATATACCCATCTTGAACTTATATGGTGTGATCAAGTTTGTCTGTTTTGAGAAGCAAGCTGTCATCGTCCCCGAAAACCAGATTTTGGCCATCAAGAAGTTTGTCAGCGAATACGAGAGAGGCGATGAATTCAAGATGCTGAATAATGAGGAACTGAAGGTGGGGCAGATGGTGAGAATCATCAACGGACCGCTGAAGGGACTCACTGGTAGGCTGGAGACCATCCGCAACAAGCGCCATTTGATCGTCTATATCGACGTGGTGGGGCAGAGCATCCCCGTCCACATCCCAAGGGCAAAAGTGGAACCTTGCGGTAATGTGAACTAAAAAAATGTTGGTTTTGAGGATTATTTATATTTTTGCAACATAAAACTACGAATCGAAACAAAACAAATAAGTCATGGATTCAGAAAATAGGAAAAAGACAAACCAACCCTTATGGCTCTATGCCCTTCTGGGTTTGTTGGCTATCGCCTTGGTTTTCTTCATCGTGCGTAATTCATCGCTGAGAACCGATAAGGAAGCCCTCGAAGCCGAAAAGGAAATGCAGCGCCTCGACTTTCAGGCCGAAGTGGACAGTCTGATGAAGGTGCACAACGATTTGAAGGAAAGCTATGGCGAGTTGAGCCAGGAGCTGGCCGAAAAAGACAGCATCATCCAAGCCGATGCCGTCGAGATCAAGAAACTCTTGGATTCGCAATGGGACTACAACCGCATCAAGAAGAAAATGACGCAGTTGCAGGAGATCTCGCAGCGCTATGTGCGCCAGATGGACTCGCTCTATACCGTCAACCGTGAACTGGTGGCTGAAAACGAGCGCATCCGCGAGGAATACCAGAACGAACGCCGTCAGAACACCAACCTCACCCGTCAGAAGGAAGAGTTGACCAACAAGGTGAACCAAGCCGCGACGATGAGAATCTCTAACTACAGTGCCCAAGCCGTGCGTTTCAAGGGTAGCGGTAAGGAGAGCGTCACCGACAGGGCTAGCCGCGCCGAACGCATCAGAATCGACTTCACCGTGGCCGCCAACGAGCTCATCAAGCCAGGAACGAAGTTGTTCTATGTGCGCATCGCTGACCCCAAGCGTGCCATTATCAGCAAGGGCTCGGGCGACGAGTATTCCTTCAAGGCCAACGGCGAGACTTTGCAGTTCACCGAGAAGGTGAGGGTTAACTACGACGGCAAGGAGACTGCCGTGCGCGCCTATTATACCAAGCCTGATGCGTACGAGTTGATGCCTGGCACCTATTTCATCGATGTTTACGAAGAAGGTGGCAAGGTCATCGGACAAACCACTGTAGATTTGAAATAAAGGCAAAACATTTCGTGAAATCTTTGTAGAGACGCAAAATTTTGCGTCTCTACTTTTTTATTCCAAAACCGTTTTCAGCACTTCGTGTGAATGGAAATCGTTCATCACAGGAGCATGGAGCCGCATGAACACGATGAGCCCGTCGAGTAGGGAACGACGTTGGCTCACATGTAAAGGGATTCGGCACGTTTCGTCTATGCCTGCGTTGAGCAGTTGCGAAAGTAGCTGCGCGTCCTCTGCATCGAAATAGTAAGGATGCAAGGGGTAGTCATGGCTAAAGGAGCCTTCCATCATGTCAAAGCAATAGCCCGACTCGTGGTTGGCTTTAGGATAAAAGCCAAGATGACGTGTCAATTCTAAGGTAAAGAATAAGTGGAAGTTGGCATAGTCTTGATGGACCAAGTCGAGCCAGAGCATTGACCTTTCAATGAAGTCGTAGAGTGGCTCATTTTGCTCCTGCTCCGTGATGGTTTTTGAAAGCAACTCGCTGATGTACATCAAGATGGCGCTTTTGTTCATCACAAAAGGGATGCTTTGGTAGACTGTGGTGAGCTGCACGTCTTTCATATAACCCAAGCTGCTTTTGTTGGGCTTGCCTGCTTCCACATAATTAATAAGGTGTAGGTTTTGGAACAAGGCGGCGCGGCTTTTCGAGTTGCGGTTGAAGGCGCCTTTCACCATATAGGAACGCAAGCCAAGGCTTCGGGTGAACACTTTTACGATGAGGCTGGTGTCGCCGTAGCGGATGGATTGCAGGACTATGCCTTGGATTGTGTCGTCCATTAGTTCATGATCAGGATCTTGGTGGCAAACTTGTCAGTGCCTTGCTTGGTGCTGACGAAGATGAGGTAGACGCCGGGCTCCACTTTCTCGCCGTTGATGGTGGTGCAGTCCCACACGGCTTGACCGCCTTCCGAAATCAATTGGGTGACGAAAGTGCCGTCGACGGTGGTGATTCTCACTAATGAATTGGAAACCAAACCCTTGATGCCGACGAAGCCATTGTATCCAGGTCTCACTGGGTTAGGATAGGCAACCACGTCGGTGATGATGGGATCGGGAGTGGCATACTCGCCGCGATAGGAGATGACACCACTGGCCGTACCGAAAAACACTTCACCGCTCTTGTCGACTGCCATGGTGGTGACGGCGTTGTCAAGCAAAGGACTGTTGTCGGTGTTGAAATAATGGATTTGTTTAGGTTGGCCGTCAAACGACATGAGATAGACGCCTGATTCGAGGCCGAACCAAATTTGGTCGGCGCCTTCCATGGCAGCCATGGAGAGTACACTGGATTCGGCAAACAAGTAATCGAATTGTTGGGTACCGTCGTTGCGAGGCACGCGTACCTGCGTGGCATCGAAGTTGGAGCCGTTGAAGATCTTTCTTGAGTCTTCAAACAGACAAGGGCCTTTGTCGGTGCCTGCCCAAACGTAGCCTTTGTTGTCGACGGCGAGGCAGCTGACCGAGCCGAGCAGTTTGCCGCTTCCTGTTGCCGAATTCAGGTTGACCGCCTGGTCGTCGGCAGGGTTGTCGAGGGTGCCATTGTCGTTGAAGACAATAACTTCGCCATTACGGCGTGTGAGCCATTTGTAGTCGTTATGGTCGATGAGCAAAGTACCGATGTCGATGGCACTGAGGCTACCGCCCAAGTTGTAGGAATGCCAAGTGCCGTTGGGCTCCATCACGGAAAGTAGGTTGGGGGCGCCGGTATTCGCTACCCAGAGGTTGCCCTTGCTGTCGAAAGCCAAGCCGCTGATGTTGATGAGATTCGGGTCGCTAGCCCAAGGTTCAAGTGAGCTGTTCTCGGCGTTATAAACCTCCACCAGTTCGTTGTCCTTGAACTTCAAGATGCCGCTGCCCCAGGTGCCCACGTATGTGACCGAAGGGTCGTTTGGGTTGGTGGCGGTACACACGTAATCGGTGTAGTTGGTGAGGTCAGGAAGGGTGTTTTGGTTGATGATGGTCCACAAGCCGTCGAAGCGTGCCACGCCTTCGCGCATGTAGCGTTTGCCCCAGTTGGAGGCATGGCCTCCCGTAGCAATCCAAACTTGGTCTCCACAAGCCTTAAGCTCGAAGACGTTTTTCGAAGCCGTGCCGTTGGGTTTCACATCCATGTTGTTCCAACCATCAGAGGTCTTGATGAGACCACGTTTGTTGTCGCCAATCCAATAGTTGCCGTTGTTGTCCAAACCCACGGCCCAGGGCTCGATGTTGCCACCAGGCGAGTGGATGGAATGTTGCTGGTTGAGGTTGAGGTCAAACACCGAGACGTTATAACGGTTGGTGAGCAGGAAGCGGTCGCTGTAAGCACGCATCTGTCTCTTTTCGCTGACGTTCTCTTTATCGAGATAACCCCAATGGTTGCCATCGAAGACAAAGAGGGTGTCGGAATTGAAGCCGCCATTGTAGTTAAGTATCAGCTTGCCGCCAAACACCTCCATCTCGGTATAGGCTAGATGGGGATGGATGAGGCTGTTGTCGAAGTGCCATGCGGCATAGTTAGCCAGGTTTTGTGCGTCAAGTGAGGCATAGTACATGCCGTTGTCGGTGCAGGCGTAGAGGCGGCCGTTGTATTTGGCCACATCGGTGACATTGACCATATCGCCTTGGCTTCCAATGTAATAGGTGTCTTTAACTTCTTCCTTTTTCAAGTCGAAGACCACGATGCCGAAACCGCAGGCCACGTAGGCCAAGTCGCCATCGAAAAACACATGGTTGATGCTCTTGTTGCCTACGATGTTCTTGTCCTTGATGTCGCTCATGTTGTGGATGTTGCCATCATGGTCGATGAGGTCGACGTTGGCATTGGTATAGGCCACGAAGAGCTTACGTTGGCTTTCGTTGTATCCGATGGTGCTGATGCCGATGTCCGACAAGCCGTTGATCTTGTTGAGGATATTGATGGAATTGTCCTGCGTGTCGTAGTAAAACAGCTCATACTGCGTGGCGGCATAGATCTTGTTGCCTATGGGTTCCACGCCAATCACTTTCTGATAGGGTAGGTGGGTGCGCCAATTGCCGATGGAGACGCCGCCTTGGGCCATGGCGAAGGTGGAGATGAGCCATGCGGCTATGAGGAGGGTAGATTTCAGTTTGTTCATAGAGGTAAAATTTGGCTGTAAAATTACGAATTTATAAGGAGATAACGCGATTTTCGGCGAAATGTTTTATAACTTTGCACGGAAAAACCGAACAAAATGAAGAAATCATTATTTTCCTTGTTTGCCATCGTATTGACATTCAATTTGATGGCTACCAATGTTTGGGACGGCTCTTCTGAGCCTTGGACCCAAGGTAACGGCACGATGAACAATCCTTACCTTATCGAGACGGCGGCTAACTTGGCCTATCTTGCCGTGAAAGTCAACGAGGGCTATCAATCTTCGGGACAAGGCGTTTTTGAGGATGAGTATTTCCTGCTTACCGACGACCTCGACCTGAACAACCTGGATTGGACACCCATTGGCAATGTGAATTATAGCATGAACGGCTTCTATTTTGCAGGCCGTTTTGATGGTTGCTATCATCAGATTGAGAATTTGCGAATCCAGTCCAATGCCGATTTGACGGGTTTGTTTGCCGCTGTTGGCGGTGAAGACCATTATGTCATGAATCTTTCAGTGAGCGGCACGGTCATCTCCACGGGAATGGGTGCTGCAGGCGTGGTGGGCGGCATCGCTGGCGATGCTTTGGTCTACCGATGCAGTTTCTCGGGCTCGGTCAGCGTGAACAACAGTGGCACGTTTTGTGGTGCTGCCGGTGTGGTGGCAGGTGTACAAAACGGTCGTGTGGTGCAATGTTCGTCGTCAGCAACCGTGACGGTGACGAATAGCAACTTCATGGGTGCCGCTGCGGCTGGCGGTGTGGTGTGTTTTGCGCGTGAAAATGCTTCCATACAAAGGTGTTACAACACGGGCACAGTGAATGCCAATGCCGTGCTGATGGGCATCTCGGGAGGTATCTTGGCCGCCACGGTGGAATCGGCGGAAGTGTCAATCTATTCTTGCTACAATGTCGGTCAAGTCAGCGGTGGCACATCGGGAGGTATCTTCGGCATGGTCAGTCCCATCGACCCGACTAAGGGCGAAAATGCAATCAATGTCAGCAATTGTTTCTTTTTGACCTCTGCTGGCGGCAACAACGGCTATGGCACGGGCATGTCTGCCGACGAGATGAAGACTGAGCAATTCAAGAACCAACTCGACCAAAGTTCGCACTCTTTCGTAATGGATAATGGCACCAACAATGGCTATCCCATCCATGGCTTGGCAAGTTTCATCCTTTATGAAGCCTCCGACATTACCCTGCATTCAGCCAAGCTGTCGGCATGGATTCATCAGGGCAACGACCATTTTGCCAGGGCTTATTTCAAATACCTGAAATGGGATGAAACCGAATGGATAGAGGTGGAGGTACCGACCGACGGCTATGTGGAAGCTGTGCTTGAAGGTTTGGAGGAAGACACCTATTATGAGTATATGTTTGCTTGTGAGTTTGACGATGGCAGTTGGATTGAATCGGGACAACCGAGGGCGTTCCAAACGGGATATGATGCGATCGAAGAAGACGGCCCTTTGATGGGCTCAGGGACCTTAATGGTTTATCCGAATCCTGTATCGGAAGTGCTTTATATCCAAGGTGTTGAATCTGCTGAGGTACAGGTTTTCAACGCTTTGGGTCAGTGGGTGAGGACCATCAAAAACGAAAACCAAATCAACGTCAGCGGTTGGGCAGAAGGCGTATATGTGTTGCGCATCGCTACTGCTGACGGGAAGACTTTTGAGCGGAAAGTGACTGTGAAACGATAGTGATCGGTAATGAAATAAAAAGCCTTGCCTTTCATGAAAGGCAAGGCTTTTTTGTACCCCTACTAGGACTCGAACCTAGATTTAAAGTTTAGGAAACTTCCGTTCTATCCCTTGAACTATAAGGGCATGGATGTTTTTCCGCTGCAAAGGTACAACTTTTTCCGAAAAGGAGGCAAGTGTTTTTGAAAATCATGCCAAATCGAGCATGATGGGGCAGTGGTCGGAGTGCATCACCTCGGGCAGGATGCCTACACCAGCGATGCGGTCCTTCAGGTTGTCGGTCACCATGTGGTAATCGATGCGCCAGCCGAGGTTCTTGGCACGGGCACCGGCGCGGAAGCTCCACCAGCTGTATTGGTTGGGTTCTTTCACCAACTGGCGGAAACTGTCAATGTAGCCGTCGCTGAGGAAATCGGTCATCCATTGGCGTTCCTCAGGCAGGAAGCCAGATGAGGTGTCGTGCTTTCGTGGATTGTTGATGTCGATGTCCTCGTGGCAGATGTTGTAGTCGCCGGAGAGCACCAATTGCGGTCTTTTTTTCCTCAATTCGTTGACATACTTGCGGAAGTAGTCGAGCCACACCATCTTAAAGGCTTGGCGCTCGTCACCCGTAGTGCCCGAGGGGTGGTAGACACTCACCACCGAGAGGTCGCCGAAGTCGGCGCGGAGGAAGCGACCTTCGTTGTCGTACAAAGGCTCGTTCATGCCGTAGACTACCTTGTCGGGCTCTTGTTTTGTGATAAGACCTACGCCGCTGTAGCCTTTCTTTTGGGCGGGAAACCAATAGTGGTGGTAGCCCATCATCTCGAAGTCCATCAAGGGAATCTGGTCGGGCGTGGCTTTCAGCTCTTGGAAACAGAGCACGTCGGGTTGGTAGTCGTTGATCCATTGCAGCAGGCCTTTGTTGATGGCCGCGCGGATGCCGTTCACGTTGTAGCTGACGATTTTCATGCTGCTTAAGTTATGGGATACACTTCGTGTAGAAATCAGTCAAAAATCATTTTTAAAATCGTTTAAAAACAAATGTCGTAATCTGGTACGGAAAAGATGATTTTTGGTAGATTTTTATTCTCTATTTTTGACAGATTTCTTGCGAAGCAATCACTATTCACGGTGCGAAAATAGTGAAAAAGACGTTTCTTTTTTATTCGCTTGTTACTTTTTCCTATTTTAGCGGCCGAAAAAAGTAAGACAGTGGGTAAAGCCAAAGACAAAATCAACGGATGGATTGACCGCTTCAACGTATGGCGGACGACGCACATGACCGACCGCCGTTTCATGCTGATACTAAGCATCCCGGCGGGTTTCTTCGCTGGTGCTGCCGCTGTCGTCATCAAGAAACTGGCCCACGGCATCCGTGATTTGGTGTATAACCATGTCATCAACGCGTCGTTTTCCTACTCCAATCTGCTGTATTTCGTTTGTCCCGCCATCGGTATCCTGCTGACCATACTGTTTTGTAAGTTCATCTTGAAGAAGGATGTCGGCCATGGTATCCCGGGTATCTTGTTTGCCATTAGGAAGAACAAAGGCAAGGTGAGCCGTAGCAGCACATGGTCGAGCATCGTCACTAGCGCCTTGACGGTCGGCTTCGGTGGTTCGGTGGGATTGGAAGGACCTAGTGTGTCGACGGGTGGCAGCATAGGCTCTAACATCGCTCAAATCCTGAAACTTGACTACAAGCACACCATACAGCTTATCGGCATGGGAGGCGCAGCGGCCTTGGCAGCCATCTTCCAGGCACCCATCACGGGTATCGTTTTCGCCCTTGAGGTGTTTATGATCGACTTGTCGCTCAACGCCTTGGTGCCCATTATCTGCTCCTCGTTTGTCGCCATCCTGACGGCTTATTGGTTTCTCGGACAGACGGTGGAATATCCAGCGGTCATCGCCGAGGGCTTCATTCCGAGCAATGCCTTGTATTACATCGGCTTGGGCCTCTTCGCGGGATTGGTTTCGGCCTATTTCCTCAAGGTGACTTTTAGCGTAGAAAAGAGGTTCAAGAAGGTGCAGTCGCCTTGGGTGCGTTTCATCGTTGGAGGCACGCTGTTGGGTGTCCTTATCTTCTTGTTCCCTGCCCTCTACGGCGAAGGCTACGAGGCCATCAACTCGGCCTTACGCGGCGATTATAGCGCAGTCTTTGGCAACCCGTGGTTTGCCCGCTTCAAGGACTTCGACCTGGTGGTCATCATCCTCTTTGCGGGCATGATTCTGCTGAAAGCCTTTGCCACAGCCTTCACCTTCGGGGCTGGCGGCGTGGGCGGCACCTTCGCTCCGGCTTTGTTCATCGGTGCCTTCACGGGCTTATTCTTTGCCACCACGGTCAACTACTTGGGTATCGGCAATTTGGATCCGGCCAAGTTTGCCCTTGTGGGCATGAGTGGCTTGGTGGCAGGCATGCTCCATGCCCCGTTGACAGGCATCTTCCTCATCGCCGAAATCACCAATGGCTATGCCCTTATTGTGCCCTTGATGATCGTGTCGGCCTTGGCCTATGCCATCAACAGGCTGTTTTTCAGCCATTCCATCTATACTAATGCCGTGGCGGAACAAGGTGTGGAGGTGACGCACAACAAGGACAAGAGCATTCTCAACATGATGGCTATCAACCAGTTGATAGAAACCAATTTCAGCCCTATTGATCCCAATTGCACCTTTGGTGATCTGTTGCCTTTGGTGTCGTCATCGAAGCGCAACATCTTTCCTGTGGTCGACAAGGAAGGTTTCTTCTGTGGTCATGTGTTGTTCGACGATGTTCGCGGCATCCTTTTCGATGCGAGCCATTACGACCAATCCATACAAAACTACGCGGTGTTGCCCGATTATGTCATCCACCCCGATGAGCCCATGGAAGAGATTGTACATAAGTTCCAGCAATCGGGCAAATACAATATTCCTGTCATTCAGGGAGGAAAGTATTTGGGTTATCTCTCTCGCGCCAATGTGTTCTCGGCGTATCGGAATATGATGAGCGAGATATCGGAGGATTAAGCCGCCTATGTCATTCCAACGTAGGCAAGCGGGCGGCGGGGAATCTATAGGCGGCTGGGTTACAGAATATGTGTTTTGACGTCTTTTAAATGCATAGATTGACTACGTCGAATCTTCGATTTCCATGCCACCGCACTGCCTGTCGCAGGAATGACATGCATTTAAAAGTCTGCTTATCTCTTCTTCTTGAAAAACTCAGTCAGCAGCGAGAGGCACTCCTCTTGCATCACGCCCGTTTCGGTCTTCGTCTTGGGATGAAGCATCTGTCCGAAACGCGAAAAACCGTTTTTCGGATCGTCGGCGGCCCAGACCACCTTGCCGATATGGGCATGGCTGAGGGCTCCGGCGCACATGGGGCAGGGCTCCAAGGTGACGTAGAGCGTGCATTTGTCCAAATATTTGGCGCCCAAAGCATTGGCTGCTGCGGTGATGGCTAGCATTTCGGCGTGCGCGGTCACGTCGTTGAGGGTCTCGGTCTGGTTGTGGGCGCGGGCGATGACCTTGTTGTTGCACACCACCACGGCGCCGATGGGAATCTCATCGGCCTCAAAGGCCTGCTGCGCCTCTTGGTAGGCCTGTTTCATATAGTATTCGTCGGAGAAAACGGAAAGCATGGTATTTATTTTGGAACAATACTTACAAAACAAATAAAACTATTTTTAGGTTGGGGAAAGCTTTCCGGCGGCAACACGGTTGTGTAGCCGCCACACACTTTTTCTTGAGGTTTCGCAAGTTTTGTAGGTTTTGTGATATTTATGTGTTAATGATGAATTGATCCCAGTCTGGTCCCAAAGGGAATTTCTGTCTAAACCGTTGCAGCTTCTCGTAATCCAAGGTGTAATGCAGCACGGCCTCTTGGTAGGGCTCTGCTTTGGAGATGACCTCTCCCCGAGCGTTGATCACTTGCGATTCGCCACTGTAATGCAAGCCATTGGCATCTTCGCCGACACGATTCACGCCAATCCAGTAGGCTTGGTTTTCGATGGCACGGGCCACGAGGAGCGTGTTCCACACCACCATCCTCGAATCGGGGAAGTTGGCGAGATAGAAAGCCAGATCGTATTCATATTGGCCGTCAGTATAACGGTTTCTTGCCCACACTGGGAAGCGGATGTCGTAGCACACCATCGGCCTGATGCGCCATCCATTCAACTCCACAATCAGTTGCTTTTCACCGCGTTCCACCAACTTATCTTCGCCACCCATGGTGAAGGTGTGTCGCTTGAAGTATTTTTCGTAACTTCCATCGGGACGCATCCAGACGAGGCTGTTGTAATAGTGACCGTCAATGTCCAAGGGAAAAGTAGTGGCGATGACCGCGTGCTTTGTTTTGGCTTGTTCGCGTAGCCATTGCATCGTGAGACCGTCTTCCTTTTCGGCAAATTGCTTCGGGTCGACGGGAAAAGCCGTGGTGAAGGTCTCGGGCATGAGGATGAGGTCGGTGTTAGGTTGCACTTGCTTCAGCAAATCGCCGAAACGTTGCAAATTAGCCGCCTTGTCTTCCCATTTGAGGTCGGCTTGGATATAGGCGATGTTGAGGTTTTTCATAATAAATCGGCCCTTCGAATGGCTTCAGGGCCTTAAACTGATGCAAAGATAGAAAATTAATCCTATCTTTGCCGAAAAATAGGTTATCATGAGTTTTACTTACAATTATCCGCGTCCTTGTGTTACAACTGATTGTCTGATATTCAGAAAGATAGATTCTGTATGGAGCTTGCTGCTTATTGAGAGGGGCAACGAACCTTTCAAGGGTTGCTGGGCCTTGCCAGGTGGCTTTTTGGAGATGGAGGAGGACTTGGAAACCTGTGCGGCACGAGAATTGCAGGAAGAGACTGGACTGACAGGCATCAGTTTGCATCAACTCTGTGCCTTTGGTGAGCCTCACCGCGACCCGCGTCACCGCACCATCAGCATCGCCTTTTGGGGCTTTGACGACACACAACGGCAAGCCATTGGCAGCGACGATGCAGCCCAAGCCAAGTGGTTCGCCCTTGATGCGTTGCCCAGCTTGGCCTTCGACCACGAGCTGATCATTCAAAAAGCCTTGTCAAACAATGAAATAAGAGAGGAATTGAATAAGTAAACAAGCAATGAACCGATGAAAAAGCTGCTCCATATCTTTCTTTTTTTGGTCATTGTATTGGGTCTTGCTGCTTGCCACAAACCGGCGGAAATCAGTTTCGATCCGTCATTGCTCTATGGCAAATGGCAAGAAGGTTCGGTCTACGAGCGTTATTATGCCTCTGCGATTGAGCGTGTGCTGCCCAATGGCGACACGGTGCAGGTGAACGGCACCACTTGGGATGTAAGCGACGACGTGACGGAAGATGAGGCCCAGCTCTTCAACTGGACGCTGACAGGTGCCACGCTCAAGCATGAGCATGTGGGCACCTTCGTGACAGTCCCGAAAGTGTATACCATTATCATGCTCGGCTCCAATAATTTGGTGTATAAGGATGAATATGGAGTCACTCACCATTATTCAAAGGTGAATTGATATGAAAAAGGCACTAAAGATAACCGGCATCGTCTTGGCTTCCCTCGTGGGCGTGGTGCTCATCGTGGCGGGCATCGCTTCCGCTTTGATTACCTCGTCGGGATGGCTCACCAAGCAAGTGAAGAAATATGCGCCTGAGTTCGTCACCTGCCAAACGGAGCTGGGCAAGGCAGACCTTACCCTGTTCAAGACCTTCCCCAATGTGGGCATCGATATCGAAAACGTGGCGCTCATCAACCCAATGGAGGGTTCACCCTCCGACACTTTGGCCAACATCGACAACCTGACGGTGGTGCTCGACCTCAAGAAACTATTGAAAGAGAAAGAAATCGTCATCAGGAAGTGTATCCTAGAAGATGCCTTTGTCAACTTGTATATTGATACGCTTGGCAACAACAATTTCAATGTCTTCAAGACGAAAGAAGACAACGATACCACCAAGACCACCTTCGATTATCTGGTGGATATCGAGGAGGTGAAACTGAAAAACACAGACCTGATCTATACCGACAACCGCAATGAGATGACGGCACATTCCCGTGGACTCAATTTGGACCTGAAAGGCAAAATGCAGGACAAGGACATTGATGCCGACTTAAGCTTGAATGCTGAAGATTTTACCTTGAAAACGAAGGCTATCCAGCTGGCATTAAAGACTTTGGATCTTGGCTTTGACGGCAAGGTGGCACAATATGACCAAATCGACGGCACGCTGAAACTGACTACCCCCGACATCTGTCTCAATCTGAACGAACCTTACCTTAAGCATGACACGCTTAGTTTGAACCTGCCTGTGTTGTTCAGCCTGAACGACATGAAGGGACATCTTGAGAAGGCTCAAATAGGCTTGAACCGCTATATTATAGATGTGGACGGTGATGTGGCTATTGCGGAAAACAACGATGTCAACCTTGATTTGGCATTGAATACCAATACGCTGGTTGTCGAAGATGTGTTGACCTACCTGCCTGAGAAGGTGCAGCAAAAGCTGAGTGGTATCGAGTATACGGGCAAGGCTACGCTCTCCGATGTCGAGGTGAAAGGCACTTTCAATGACAGCCTCATGCCTTTGATCAAGGCTAAGGTGTTGACCGACAATCTGAAAGTCAATGTGAAGCAACTGCCCTATCCTTTCACCGAGGTCAACCTTGATGGCAATTTGGACCTGGACCTCAACTCCGATGCCAACAGCTTGACTGTCAACAGTGTGAATGCCAAATTCAATCGAAGCAGCTTTACGGCCGATGGCGTGGTGGACGATTTGTTGGGCGACATCGGGCTGAAACTCAAAGTGAAGGGTGACGTACCGCTAACGGACATCAAGAGCTTCCTGCCCAAAAACCTCAAACTCAATGGTCGCACCAGCCTCGATTTGACAACCAACTTCACTGTGGAGAATCTGATGAAGTCGCTTGATGACTACAACCTGAACCGCCTCTCGGCCAAGGCCAACCTGCGTGTCAACAGCTTTGCCTTCGACATGGATACCATCCATGCTTCGGCACCTGCGCTCAACGTGGGGCTGACCTTGCCTGCCTCGGCCAAGCAAAAGGGACAAAAAGGTGCGTATATTACACTCACTACGAGCAAGTTGGATGCCAAGGTCGGCAAGGGTATCAAGGCCGACTTAAGAAACCCCGACATCAAGCTGGCTGCCGACAATTTCAAAGGTGGCTTAGAGAAAATGTTGCTTGATGCTAATCTCAAGTTCAGCCAACTGGATGTGGACTATGACGATGTCACCGCCCATATTGATGCGCCTACGCTCACCTTTGTGACCACGCCAGGGAAGACGGCCAAGGGCTTGAACGCCCGCGTCACTTTGGACGGCAAAGATGTGGTGGCCAAGATGGGCAAGGAATATGCCGTCAACTCCAATTCGTTGAAAGTCAATGCCTCGGTTAGTGAAAATAAAGTCAAGACCGACTTCCTTAACCGTTGGAATCCCTCGGCTGACTTTGTGCTTGGTAACGCGGTGGTGAAAGTCGATGGCATTGATGAGGACATCCATATCAGCAACATCGACTTCCTGTTCAACTCACACGAACTCGACTTCAAGAAGAGCACTATCCGCATCGGTCAGTCAGACTTGAGCCTTCAAGGCAGCGTGGTCGGCATCAAAGAGTGGATTGAAGACCATAAGAACCTGATGAAGGGCGACATGCAAGTCACGTCGAATATGATGAATATCAATGAGATTCTTGACTTGACGAGTGGTTTGGGCCATTCGGACGCTGAGCCCGTCGAAGCGACCGTTACAGAAAACAAGGAGGACGATCCCTTCATGGTGCCTGAGGGCATCGATTTCAACTTTGTCCTCAACACGAAGAAGGCTTTGTACGACAACTTCGACATGAACAACCTCAACGGTACCATGACTGTGAAGGACGGCACGCTCATCCTGCGTGAGATTGGTTTCACCAACAAGGCGGCAGAGATGCAGCTCACAGCCATGTACCAGTCACCGCGCAAGAACAACCTCTTCCTGGCCATGGACTTCCATCTGCTTAGGGTGCAGATCAACGACTTGTTGACGATGATACCTTATATCGATACCTTGGTGCCCATGCTGAAGACCTTCGACGGACAGGCCGAGTTCCACATCGGAGCCGAGACCAAACTGAAGTCGAACTACGAGCCCAAGATTTCCACTTTGCTTGCTGCCGCCGATATTGAGGGTAAGAACCTCACTGTGAACGACAAGTTCACCTTCACGAAGATCACCGACATGCTCGACATCAGCACCAACGGCTCCTATCGTGTCGACAGCCTCGACGTGCAGCTCACCGCCTTCAAGAACGAAATCGACTTGTGGCCTTCGCAAATCGCCATCGGAAAATACAAGGTGACGGTGGATGGACGCATGACCCTTGACAGGAACGGTGAATACCACCTTTCCGTGACGCAGTCGCCGCTGCCTGTGCGCTTGGGACTGAAGATTTCGGGACCGTTCAACAAGCTGGAATACAAGCTCGAAGACTGCAAATACCCCAATCTTTACAAGCCCAACAAGCGCAACGATACCGAGCAGATGTACTACGAGCTGAAGAAAAAAATCGCCGATCGCCTGAAATCCAATGTGAGGTAAAATGACGTTTTTTCAGCAAGCTTGCTTGGAGCAATGGGTTTTTTCCTATTTTTGAAGTCTCAAACAAATCTAATATGTTATGAAAAAACTGTACAACTTTAGAAAAAGCATGGTCGCTGGAGTCTTGCTCGCCGCCATGTTGACCAGCGCATTGGCAGCCAATGCCCAAAAGAAAGAAAAGGTCATCCTCGACACCGACATGGTCGAGGTGTTTGACGACGGCATCGCCATGATGATGCTCGCCACGGCGCCCAACATCGACTTGATTGGTGTGACCACTGTCATCGGCAACACCTGGGTGCCCGAAGGCATTGCCTATGGCATTCGCCAGTTGGAGGCTATCAACCGCACCGACATCCCCGTGGTGCCGGGTATTCGTCAACCCATGTATCCCAACCGTTTCGAGACCATCAAGAACGAACGCATCCTGTTCGGTATCGGTGATGCCTACGTGGGTGCCGCTGGTTATCCTGAGCCCAAGTCATGGGAGTCGGTTTATCTACAGCATTACGGCAAGGAGCCTACCGTGAAGCCGCTTGACGTGAAGGCCGTCAACTTCATCATCGACCAGGTGAAGGCCCATCCTGGCGAGATCACCATCATTGCCATTGGCACTTGCGTCAACATTGCCACGGCGGTGCGTATTGCTCCCGAGATTGTGCCATTGGTGAAACGTATCGTATACATGGGTGGTTCCTTCTTCCAGCCAGGTAATACCACGCCTACCGCCGAGTTCAACTGGTGGTTGGACCCCGATGCCGCCAAGATGGCTGTCCGCTCGCCTTTCAAGGAGCAGATCATCGTGGGTTTGGACGTTTGTGAGACCATGCCGTTCCGCAAGGACCGTTATGACCACATCAAGTCCGTTACCAAGAACCCCATCATCCAGAACATGTTGCAACGCAACTTCCTGAATCAGCTCTTCATTGACGATGCCAACTACACACATTACATTTGGGATGTCATTGCCGCCTGCATCGTCATCGACCCGACCTTGATCAAAGACGAGGTGACCCGTTATGTCGACGTCAACTCGCAGTTCGGATTCTCGTATGGTCAGGCTGTGGCTTTCGACAAGAACCAACCCGTAGGTTCGCAGCAGGCCCGCATCCTGCTGAAGGTCGACGGCGAGCGCCTTTGGAACATGGTGGAAGACTATTTGAAGAGATTCTAATAAAACAGTAAACGAAAATATACTAAGGGGCTGCCTGGTAGGCAACCCCTTAGTGTTTTAATGCAATTGTTGTTATCTTTGAATAGCTGTTTCAATCAGCTCAGTGTCAACCACACTGTTTCCCCATGCGGGATGCAGCTTGATTTTCAGCCAACCCAATCGCGATTTGCCATTTTGGGTCAACTTAAAGCCGATGTATTTTTCTTCATCGGTCGGGAAGTTCCAACAGTCGTAAATGTGATGGACGTGAGAGCCAGTAACGATTTGTTCCTCTTCATTAGGTTCATCCATTAAGGTATATTTTATATCCTCTCTGAATAAGAAGGTTGAGTTTTTGAATTGGAAATTGTCCTCTAAACAGAGATGTTCGTTGAAATCATTGGCGGTGATCTCAAAGACATTGGAGGTGCTGGTTGGGTCGTTTTCGTCTATTTTGCCACAAGTGGAATAAGTGTAGTTAGATACTATTTGTGTCCATCCGTTATAGCTTGTTATTGTGGTGTCGCGATGGCTGTAGCTTTCTTTTTCAACCGTTTGGCCGTGAATTTGAGCATTTATGCAATGCAAGGTGAGCTCCTGGAACTGTCCTATTGCCAAGGGACCATCGTAATAGGTTTCGATTCGAATGTCGTTAGTCCCATTGCCGTCGAGGTCTAACAGAATAGGAATCCAAGACTCGTCATACTCCATGACGGTGTTGTAGGGATTGACAATCATTCCCGTTGTATCGCCAAAACGGATGCCATCGATCAAGACAGGTATGGTGTCGTTACCGTTAGGAATAGTATCATTTCCAATCGGAATAGTGTCGTTTCCGTTAGGAATAGTATCATTCCCGATAGGGATAGTGTCAGAAGGTTGCTCGTTGTTCTGTTCGTTGTTGTTCGGGATAGGGTCTTTTTTGCAAGACGTGATGATGCCGATAGCCATTACAGCCAGCGCAATCATAATGGATAGTTGCTTTTTCATATTACATTGATTTTGTTGGTTTTTCATTTAAATGATTTTATTCTCAAATTGAATTGTCTTTTATAATCTGTTTGCCCCAAGGGCAATTTTCTAGATTTCGTTAATTATCTCTTCAAAACTCCGTTCGTCCTCCAGCCCGTTCATCTTCTCCTGCTTGATGCGCGACTTGCGGCGGGCATAGGAGTTGGTCTGCAGGTTCATCAGGATGGAGATGACCTGGTTGCTGAAGCCTTGCTTGGTGAGGCAGCAGATTTGCAGGTCGCTCTTGGTGAGGGTGGGGTACTGGGTCAACAGCCGTTTGGTGAAGTCGCTGTACACTTTGTCAATGAGGGTCACGAAGTCGTCCCATTCGGTTTCTTTCAGGTCGAAGTCGAGTGTCGATGCGGTAATTTGTTCGGTGAGGGCAAGGGCGGTCACATACACCTTGTTTTTCTTCAGCTCCAGCTCCATTTGGTTCTTCATCTCTTCGGCTTTCAGCTTGGCACTGAGCGATTTTTGTCGCAAGAGCAGCAATACAACAGCCAAGGCCACCACCAAGCCGCCAAGGATGAGGTAGAGATAAAGGCTTTTCAGTTTCTGTTCGGCTTCGAGGTTGTTTTTCTGCATCTGGAGGTCGTATTCCGCCTTGATGCGCTGCACCTGCTCGCTGCGGTGGGTGCTATCGGCCTGCATCATGTTCTCGTTAAATAGCTCGTGACACTCCAAAGCCTTTTGGTAGTCTTCCTCAATCTGATGGATGAAATATAGGCTTTGGTAGGCCGACATCCGCACGCCGGCCATCTCATTTTTGGTGGCCTCGGTGAGGTGTACGATGGCGAGGCTGTCCTCCTCCAGATAATAGTAGGCCAAGCCCAAGGTCAGCGGGCCGTCGCCTTGTGCGCCGTCGGCCAATGCCTGACTGACGCGCTCGATCACCTGTTCGTAGTTTTCCTTCACCAACAGCACATCGCGGCTCGATTCAAGCAGGATTTCGTTTTGCATCGTTTTGTCGTTCAGTGCTTTGGCAAGGTCGAGGGCTTCGTCATAGTGTTGTTCTGCCTTATCAATGTCGCCCAGCGAGGCCGTGGCTCTCCCACAGTTGCGCAGGGCATTCATCAATAGGGTGGAATCGCCCAGTTCGCGAGCCAGTGTGGCGGCATCTTCGTGCAGGTGTAGGGCCTCTTCGAAGAGTTCGTGTTTCCAATAGCAGAAGCCGAGGTTATCCTCGATTTGTGCTTTCAGCCGTTTTACCTCGGGTTGGGCTTGGTTGCAGCGGTTGATGGCCAACAGTGCCTGACTGAAGCTCTCGGCGGCTGCCTCCGTATGTTTGTCGGTACGTTGCTCTACGCCCTGTTGAAAGAGCGTCTCGGCTTCTTTGAGGCTACGCACGCCTTGCTGGCAGGCTGTGAGGCCCGCCAGCAGAAGGACAGCTATGATGATACATCGTGTTTTCATTGTTTCACAAATTTTTGCGTCGTGTTGCCCATGCTGAGGAAATACATTCCCGCTGGTAGGGATGCTATATTAATCTGTTGGGTTTCAGCGTTAATCGAACCTTGCAGCAGGGTTTGCCCCATGAGGTTGGTGATGCGGTAGGTTTGGTCTGGTAGAGACGTGCCATGGCGCGTCTCTACAAATAGGACATTATTGGCGGGATTGGGATAGACCGTTAAGGCCCCTGCGTCTGTCGAAGGGCCGTCTTCCTCTATGCCGTTGTGCAGTTGTTGATATATCTCGTCACAATCCCTTTCTCCATCTTTGTATGCCAAAATACCATTCCTCCAGTAACAGCGTAAACCTTCCACATTGAATCTTTTATTTTGCGTCATCAGTTTTTCAGGGAAGAAACTCGTCAGATGGCCGAGGCCGCAAATGATGGTGCCGCTGAAAATGTCGTTTGCGTCAGTGATATGCAACGCTCTGTAATTCCTGCTGTTGTATTCGTAACTATCGTCAATGGCATCCACATGGACGGTGATGTTTTCGTTCCCTACTTTGATGTTCCATTCGTCACCAACATGAGCCCAGAAGTCATATAGTGTTGTGAATTCTTCAGTGGTTTTGTTCCACCAATACACTTTGCCGTTTTCCTCGTAGACATATTCGTGGGTGACTTCTGTAATTTCGCTGCGGTCGTAGTGGGTATTGCTGCGCACGATGACCTTCGGGCGTTTGCCTGCTCGGTCGAACAGCGTATCACCGACATATTCCAGATGCTGGTAAGAGATGTTGCCGTCGTCGTTGAGGATTTCGTAATACCAGTCAGAAAACAAAGTGAAAATGCTTGGAATGTCATTGGCACAGGGAATACTTCTCCAAAATTGCCCATCGCCTACAAAATACAAGTGATTGTTTCCAATGGCGAGGTTGGTAGGAAGGAGTTCTGAGACGGGAAGTTCTTCAAAGGTGTTGTAGAAGTGCTCGCCATGGTCAAAGGAATAGGCCAGAGCAGCCGTGTTTGCATTCGAAATGCTAGGTTTGTATAAGATGCCATTGTCGGAGATGTCGATTTTGCTGCCCCAAAAGGCATAAAACCCTGGTATATGCTCGAAGCCTGAAAAAGTGCCGTCAAAATCAACACCGCAAAGCAAATTACCTTCAGGATCAAATGCCATGTCTTTTATGCCAAGGCCTTCAAAGGCAACGAGTTCCCAGTTGTGCATATCGGAAAGGGTGGTGTGGTACACGCCGATGTTTGGTCCAATATGGTGCCAAATGCTGGCGTATACGTCGCCGTTTTCATTGACGAGGAGACTTGAGATCACTTGGTCATCTTCCATGAAAGCGATGTGTGTCGAGTCCCAGGTAATGCCGCCATCAATTGTCCAGATAAGAAATGGAGATTCCCATCCAACGAGTGTGTCGTTCGCAGGGGAACACATTCTCATACTGCTGAAATGGTTATAGCCCGTGCCTTCATTAATAGGAGATGTCTGCTGCCAAGTGTCGCCATTATCATCTGAGTAATTGACGATACGGTCGTTTATAAGGAAAAGCCTGCCTTTGTCTCCATGGATGCAATTACCGATATTGCCAGTGAACACGGTTTCCCAAGTTTCACCATTGTCTTGCGAGCGTAGTAGATTTCGAGGATGGGTGTACTGGACGCAGAACATATCACCTTGCTTGTTCACAGCCCTGAGCGAACCTGGAAGATTCAAAGGCTCCCAGATGTTTTGCGCTTCAAGGATGCCGAAGCAGCTATGGAAGAGGAATAAAAATGTAAATATCTTTTTCATGGTATTAGGTTTTTGTTTATTTCACTACAAATTTTTGTATCATGTCGCCCACGCTGATGAAATACATTCCCGCTGGTAGGGATGCTATATTAATCTGCTGGTTTTCAGCGTTAATCGGACCTTGCAAGAGGGTTTGTCCCATGAGGTTGGTAATGCGGTAGGTTTGGTCTGGTAGAGACGTGCCATGGCGCGTCTCTACAAATAGGATGTTGTTGGCAGGATTGGGATAGACCGAAAAACCGTTTTCAATGGTTTCAACTATGCCAACAATAATTGTTTGACCCCACACTAAAGGATAGTTGGGGATGGTGCAATAGGCCATTTGGTCCAAGGCAACCCACGGCCATGAATATTGATTCGGAATAGGAGTAATATAAGTCCGGAACCATCCGTAGAAATAATCATCTCCAACTTTATGTCTTACGGCAAATCTATCACTCATGGTGTCTATATCATGATAGAAATAAGGCAACCACGTAATACCCGTAGACCACCATTGATCTGGCTCGTTCATAGGCACAAGTGTGTCACCGGCTTCATATTCATGTATTTCCCATTCGGGTTCATAACTTTTCATTTGGAACCAAAACCCCGTAGAGGTAGTGCGCTGATTGATTCTTATATCAGGAAGATTATCGAAGTCAAAGTCTATGTTCATCCTCGATTCTGGATAAAGATCTATATCCATGAGTTGAACGAGAGAGTCTGGCTCAAAATCCACAAAAATGATTTCGCCCTCTTGGGCTTTCATGGCGAAAGCGGACAACAATAATACGGTTAAAGTGATTAGTTTTGTTTTCATGGTAAGTTTGTTTTTGTTATTGTTTCCATTTTTTATATCAGTGATGCAAAAGTAGAACAACAAAAAGCGCTTGTCAAGCCCTTCAGAGGGTTTGTCTATCATTTCGCATATTTATAAAAAATTAAACGGTTGTATTTCAATTTGTTACAAAATTGAAATACAACCGTTGTCTATGGGGTTGCCTATGTAGAGACGGTGTGCACACCGTCTCTACAAGGTGTTTTTGGCGTTTCTACCAGTCCGAATCCCAGTCGGTGCCGCCGCTGTCCCACGAATCGCTACCGCTGTCCCAATCGCTGTCGCTGTCCCAGTCATCATAGTCGTCGCTACTGCTGCCCGAGTCGTACCACGAGGTTGACTCAAAATCCTTACCCTCATGGTTGATGATTTGGTAGTCCTTGGCGTTTTTGTCGTCTATGTCGATTTCTTCTGTCGACGGGAACCAATCGTCTTTTTCTCTGTCGTAGTAATACCACGACGAGTTTTGGTGATAGTATTGGGTACCTTTGTAGTTGTAGTAGCCGTTGGGAGCATTGTCGTCGAAGATGGCCGCCAAAATGCTTAAGGCGACAAAGATGATAATGGCAATCAGGCAGCCTTTTTTCTTCTTTTTCTTGGCGGGCTGTTGTGTGGTATTTGCCGGGCGATTGCCCTTTTGGTCGGCAATTTCGGCCTTCAGCCTTTGGTACAGCTCGTTGACGGCATAGCGTTCATCGGAGCCTTTGTAGCGCACTGCCCTTTCACCCGTCGACTTGTTCTTGTAGACCACAAAGTCGCCGTTGCCGTCACGGTAGATGCCGAAGGCCTTGGGCTCGGTGATGTTCTTGCCGATGAAAAACCTTGTAATCTCCTCGGGCGGCAAATGGTGTGCCACATACCATTCTTTCAGTTCCTCGATGGTCTTGGGCTGTTCTTTGGCCGTGCGGTGCTCCCCCGAAAGGGGGGCACCGCATTTCGGACAGGTTTCGCTTGCGTCGTCGATCAACGCGCCACAATAGTTACATTTGACTTGCATCTACGTCTTTAATTATTCGAATTATTCGAAGCCAAAGGCTTTGGCATAATTCTGCCAGTTCTTGGGCAGTCCTTCGAGGGTTTCGGTGGAGCACAAAACCTTACCGTTGTTGTCTTTCAAGGTGTATTTATGTTCCACGTTGTTATTCATGTATTCTTCCGGATCCACGATGATGGTGAGCTCTTCCTGAATAACCATATTAACGCCATCAAAGGTGCTACGGCCGATGCCGGTTTCGCAGAATGAGTTACTGCCGCCTTCGATAAAGCTCTTGGTGTTGGGATCAAGCATGGGGTTTTGGAGGGCAGTGCCGTTTTGGACGTTGACAAACTTCTGCTCTTTTTCGTCCCATAACAACAAGGAGTTGGCAGTGCGCGACATACCAGGTCCGATGTAGATGTCGGTGTGGCCATCGAAGTTGGCGTCAAGAAAACGCACCAAGGCCTCGTCGGATGCCAATCCAAACTCTTCGTTGATGGTTTGGAACTCTTTGCCGTCGCGGTAGATGGTGGCCGTGGTGAAGTCCTCGGAAACTTCCACGGTAAGATTGGGATCATTTGCTGAGAAGTCAAAGATCAAATCTTGTTCAGCGGGCGTTTCGGGAACAACAGGAGTCTCAGGTTGTTCGTTTTTCGGTTGGTTGTTGCCACAGGCCGTGAAGAGACCAAGGCCGATGCACAGGGTAAGTGCAGCAAGTAACAGTGAGTTTGTTTTCATTGTCTTTGTTTGTTGAAGTTGTTGATGATTAGAATTTATTTCTTTGGTTTCAATTCGTCGAAAATCATGTTGCGCAGGTTGTCAATCGGGACGCGCACTTGGGCCATCGTGTCACGGTCGCGCACGGTGACGCAGTTGTCGACCAAGGTGTCGTTGTCGACGGTGACACACATCGGCGTGCCGATGGCATCTTGTCTTCTGTAACGTTTGCCAATGGAGTCTTTCTCCTCGTATTGGCACATGAAGTCGGCCTTCAGCGAGTCGATGATCTCGCGGGCCTTTTCCGGCAGACCGTCTTTCTTGACCAAGGGCAGCACGGCAACCTTGTAAGGTGCCAGGATGGCCGGCAATTTCAGCACCACGCGCTCCGAGCCGTCTTCCAGCTTCTCTTCAGTGAAGGCGTTGCTGAACATGGCGAGGAACATGCGGTCGAGGCCGATGGAGGTCTCGATGACGTATGGCGTGTAGCTCTCGTTGGTGTCGGGGTCGAAGTATTGGAGTTTCTTGCCCGAGTATTTGGCGTGGGCCGAGAGGTCGAAGTCGGTGCGGCTGTGGATGCCTTCCAGCTCCTTGAAGCCGAAGGGGAAGTCGAACTCGATGTCGGTGGCGGCGTTGGCGTAGTGGGCCAGCTTCTCGTGGTCGTGGAAGC
>JAEEGK010005447.1_pt1 | contig 30783 bp, 26 predicted proteins | sample 8958771 | NCBI WGS metagenome assembly JAEEGK01 (sample SAMN16246547, study PRJNA631951) | gut metagenome | biome: gut microbiome; feature: rumen; material: SC-attached | host: Bos | place: Iran: Karaj | collected 2018-10
GCTTGATGTCGAAGCCGGCGGCCATCATCTTGTCGCGGAAGTAGTTGACGTTCTCCACAAGCTTGTCGTGCAGGGCGTTGCTCTCGGAAAGAATCTTGAAGGTCTCCAGGGCGGCACCGGCAATCATCGGAGGAATGGAGTTGGAGAACAGGTACGGGCGGGAACGCTGGCGCAGCATGTCGATGATTTCCTTGCGGCCGGTGGTGAAACCGCCCACGGCACCGCCGAAGGCCTTGCCGAGGGTGCCGGTGAAGATGTCGATGCGTCCGTAGCAGTCAAACTGCTCTGCCACGCCGTGACCGGTGGGACCAACGACACCGGCGCTGTGGCTCTCGTCCACCATTACCAGGGCCTCATATTTCTCTGCCAGCTCGCAGATCTTGTCCATCGGGGCCACATTGCCGTCCATGGAGAAGACGCCGTCCGTCACGATGATGCGGAAGCGGCATGCCTGGGCGGCCTGGAGCTGGGCTTCCAGATCGGCCATATCGGCATTGGCATAGCGGAAGCGCTGGGCCTTGCACAGGCGCACGCCGTCGATGATGGAGGCGTGGTTCAGGGAGTCGGAGATGATGGCGTCCTCGGCGGTGAGCAGAGGCTCGAACACGCCGCCGTTCGCGTCGAAGCAGGCGGCGTAGAGGATGGTATCCTCCGTATGGAAGTAGGCCGATATCGCCTTCTCCAGCTGCTTGTGGATATCCTGCGTGCCGCAGATGAAACGTACGGAGGACATGCCGTATCCACGGCTGTCCATCGCTTTCTTCGCGGCCTCGATGAGGCGGGGATTGTCCGCGAGGCCAAGGTAGTTGTTGGCGCAGAAATTCAAGGCTTTGCTGCCGTCCTCGAGCGTGATTTCGGCGCTCTGGGGGCTGGCGATATTCCGTTCATTCTTGTAAAGGCCGGCTTCCTTGATGGAAGAAAGCTCCTGGGCCAGATGCTGTTGAAATTTTCCGTACATGGCTTTCGTTTTTGTGGTTTCAAATTTACATATTTTATCTTGAATAAGTGGTGAATTTTTGATAATTTTGTAGTCTGTAAACTAACAGTCAAATGAGAAACGTTTTAGTCATTGGCTCCACCGGACAGATTGGCTCCGAGCTCACCATGAAAATCCGCCGGGAAGTGCCCGGCAGCACCGTTGTCGCCGGATATATCCCCGGCGCTGAACCCAAAGGTGAACTGCTGGAAAGCGGTCCGTCAGAGATTGCCGATGTCCGCGACGCCGCCGGCCTGGCCGCCATCGTGGATAAGTACAAGATTGATACTATTTATAATTTAGCAGCTCTGCTTTCCGCCGTCGCGGAGCGCAAGCCCCTCCTGGCCTGGGACATCCAGATGAACGGTCTGCTTAACATCCTGGAAATCGCCCGTGAAAAGGGTTGCGCTGTGTTCACGCCCTCTTCCATCGGCTCCTTCGGCCCGGAGACGCCGCACGTGGGTACGCCTCAGGATACCATCCAGCGTCCCCGTTCCATGTACGGCGTTACCAAAGTGGCTACGGAACTCCTGAGCGACTATTACCATCATAAATATGGTGTGGATACCCGTTCGGTCCGTTTCCCCGGCCTGATCTCCTACACGACCCTGCCCGGCGGCGGCACCACCGACTACGCCGTGGAAGTGTATTATTCGGCCGTAAAAGGGGAGGAGTTCGTCTGCCCCATCGCTCCCGGCACGTTTATGGATATGATGTATATGCCGGATGCCCTGCATGCAGCCATCCAGCTGATGGAGGCAGACCCGTCCCGTCTCAAACACCGCAATTCCTTCAACATTGCGTCCATGAGCTTCGAGCCGGAACAGCTCTTTGCAAAAATCCGCGAGTACATCCCGGACCTGCGTGTAAGATACGAAGTAGATCCTGTAAGGCAGGCTATAGCCACTTCCTGGCCCGACAGCATGGACGATTCCTGCGCCCGCGAGGAGTGGGACTGGAAACCTACTTACACTTTGGATGAAATGACCCGGGATATGATCCGCCATCTGCGGGAGAAACTCGGCAAATAAGCATAGGCTGAGGGGTTCGGTAATTGTTCAAATTTTTTACTAATGTTCTTTTACTTGATTTTCAGGGATTTAACATAAATCTTAAAAAATTTTGTAAAAAAACTTTATAAAAAATTTGCAAATCAAAAAAATTGCCGTACCTTTGTATCCGGATTGAGGACGCAAGGTTCTCTTCGCGGAATCAGTCTATTGGTTATTAGTTTTAGTGTTATTAATTATGTGGTTAGTAAGAGCGTCCGCCTGCGACAGGCCGACACTCTTTTTTTTTAACTATCTTCGCACCATAATATGAAAACCATAGAAGTAGTCGCAGCCGTCATCAGAAAGGGAGACCATATCCTGGCCACCCAGAGGGGCTATGGGGACTGGAAAGACTGGTGGGAGTTCCCGGGCGGAAAGATGGAGAACGGGGAAACGCCGGAGGAAGCGCTCGTGCGGGAAATCCGGGAGGAATTGTCGGCCGATATTGCCGTGGAAAAGCTTCTCAAGACCATCGACTACGACTATCCAGCCTTTCACCTTACCATGCACTGCTACATGTGCACCCTTGCGCAGGATGCCATGCATCTCAACGAGCATGAATCGGCCCGATGGCTGGGCCGGAGCGACCTTCGCGACGTGAAATGGCTTCCCGCCGACGAGGCCCTCCTTCCCCTGATATCGGCCGAACTCCTATAAGCTGTCCTCCTGGACGGGGACGGGTTCCAGCAGCATTTCAAGCTGCTCGTGCAGCTGCCGGATCTGGACCTGCAGGGAGTCGATAGTAGCGGCGTTACGGGCAATCTGCTCGTCCGTGCGGGCATAGATTCTGCCTACAATCGTGTTCATCTGTTCCTGGCTCATGCCGAAGGAATGTTCCGTAAGCGTAATGTATTTGGCTTTGAGCTTGGCCTTGGCGGCCTTTTCCAGATAGACGGTCTTGAGGCTGTCGGGGAGGGGCTCTCCTGTGATGTCGATATTGACGTGGTGCCCCTTTACCTTGTAGTCATACACATAGGTGTGCGGTCCCACCATGCGGTTCTCTTCGATGAATGCGCGGGCATTGCGCTCGAAATTGTTCTCCCGTACCAGGTTGAAAGCGCTCCAGAGGCTGGGGATGAGCACGACGATGAGGATGCCCGTGATGATTTTTCTCCGTTTTTCGGCCAGCTCCGGCGCAATTCCGGCCACCGGCTTGAACTTCAGGTAAATCACCATGAAATACGTGGCCAGCGCAATGAATACGCTGTTGATGACAAACAGGTACAGCGCCCCTACGAAATAGTGCATGTTGCCGTGGGCCAGGCCATAACCGGCAGTGCACAGCGGCGGCATGAGGGCCGTGGCGATGGCTACGCCCGACAGGACGGTTCCGCGTTCCTTGCGGCTGTTCTCCAGGATACCCGCCAGGCCGCCGAACAGTGCGATGAGGACGTCGTAAATGGTGGGCGACGTGCGCGCCTCCAGCTCCGTGGGATTGGCAAGCGCCAGGGGAGAGAGGATGAAATAGACGGTGGACGCCAGGAGGGAAATAATCACCATCACCAGAAGGTTGTGGAAGGCCGATTTGAGCAGGTCCACATCGTTGGTCCCCAGTGCGAGGCCCGTGCCGATGATGGGCCCCATCAGCGGGGAAACCAGCATGGCGCCGATGATGACGGCCGTGGAGTTGACATTGAGGCCGACGGACGCCAGCACGATGGCGAACGCCAGGATCCAGACGTTGGGCCCGCGGAATGCGATGGAGGCCTTGATGCGCTCGGCGGCGTCTTCCGTATCAATGTGGTCGCCGATATTGATATATCGTTTGATGAGTGATTTCAGGTAGGTCTTGAAGTCGTTGTCCATGTGCGTATCCAATATGTAGTGCAAGTTAGGCAATTTTTGTCAAATTTGTTCAAAATTTATTTTAACTTTGTGGAATAATAGAACACTGTAACGAACTATGCGTAAACTTTTCATGCTGTCGGCGGCACTGGTCCTGCTTCTGGCCGGTTGCGCTCCCAAGAACAAGAATCTGCCCATCGAGGCGCCCGCCAGCGTGCTCGAAGACCTTCCCGGAAACTACACCCTGAAAACCACTGTAGATGACAGCGTGCGCTATTCCACCGCAGTCGTAACCCAGATTGCGGCAGGGGAGTATCAGATATCCCGTATTACCGTCTATGGCCCCGTGCTGTACGGCTTCAAACTGGGAGAACACGCCGTTGTGGAGTCCGAGGAACTGGGCTCCGGCGCCGTCACCTATACCCCTGCCATCAAGAAAACCACTATCAGCTTTGAAAAAGGAGGATCCCTATGCGAACTTTCAAAATAGCCCTGGCTGCAGCCCTTGCGGTTCTTTTTGCAGCCTCCTGTGAAGACCCTAAATTCGTTTCCAGAAAAGAATACGATACCCTGGCCCAGGAATACCAGGACCTCAAGTCCGGTTCCGAGGCCATCCGCGAGGAATACGCCCAGCAGGCCCAGGCCGTGGACAGTATCCTCATGCAGCTGTCCCAGATCAGCGGCAGCACCCTTACGCTCCGTACAGATATGGAACGCGGTACCGCACGTATGACGCAGGTCCAGAAAATCGAACACGGCCTTGTAGATGTCAAGGCCCGCATGGAAGAGCTGGAGAAGGCTACCCGTAACAACAAAGCCCTCCGCAGCATGGTCAAGAGCCTGAAGAAGGTCATCGCCGAAAAGGAAGCCGAGATTGAATCCCTGAAGGCGGAGATCAAGAAGAAGGACGAGACCATCAGCGCCCAGCACCAGACCATCACCGAACAGAGCGGTACCATCGAGAATCAGAATTCCATCATCAATACCCAGAAGGACAACCTGCGCGCACTTCTTGCCGAGCAGGCCCAGATGCTCTTCCAGGCTGGTGTGGACTTCGAAGACATGGGCGACGAAGCCCCGGAAATGAGCTTCCGCCGCAACAAGCGCAAGATGGCCGATTTCCGCAACGCCATGTACCAGAAGGCCATCGTCTATTACAGGCAGGCAGAGGCCGCCGGTTATCCGGAAGCCGCCTACCGCATCTCTGCCATCGAAGAGAAACTGGCACAGTAAAATGATTATCAGAAGCAAAGCACCGCTGAGGCTGGGACTTGCAGGGGGTGGCACCGACGTGTCACCCTATTCTGACATGTTCGGCGGCAACGTGCTCAATGCCACCATCAATCTATCGGCCTACTGCACCATCGAGCCTTTGCAGGAGGCTCTCCTGAAGGTATCGGCCTCGGATGCGGGGGTTCACGCGGTGGTTCCCATCGGCTCTCCTTCCGGCGCGCCGCTCATCGACGGCGTCTATGCGCGCATCGTGCGGGACTTCGGCCCCGTTCCGGCTCCGGGCTTTGCCATTACCACTTACAATGACGCTCCGGCCGGTTCCGGCCTGGGTACATCGTCCACCATGGTGGTCTGCATTCTCAAGTGCTTCGCCGAGTGGATGGGGCTCCCGCTGGGAGACTATGAACTGGCCCGCCTCGCCTACGAAATCGAGCGCAAGGACCTGTCCCTCTCCGGCGGCAAGCAGGACCAGTATGCAGCGGCCTTCGGCGGTTTCAATTTCATGGAATTCCTCTCTTCGGACATCGTGATTGTGAATCCGCTTCGGGTGAAGCCCTGGATCATTGAAGAGCTGGAAGGCTCCATGGTGCTGTATTTCACCGGTCGCAGCCGGTCCAGCGCCGCCATCATCGCCGAGCAGCAGAAAGCCACCCGCAGCGGCTCCACCGTCGCCATCGAGGCCATGCACCGCATCAAGCAGAGCGCCATCGACATGAAGCTGGCCTTGCTGCAGGGGGATATGGCCGCCTTCGCCCGCATCCTGGGCCAGGCCTGGGAGGACAAGAAGAAGATGGCCGATGCCATCACCAACCCCATGATCCAGGAAGCGTTTGACGTGGCGATGAATGCCGGTGCCATTGCAGGAAAGGTTTCCGGTGCCGGTGGCGGCGGCTTCATGATGCTCATGGTGGATCCCACCCGTCGCGTGGAGGTGATGGAGGCTTTGTCGGCGCTGCCCGGCAAGGTGGTTCCGTTCCAGTTCACTGAAAAAGGCGCTGTCGCATGGAAGTTATAGTCCTCGCCGGCGGCCTCGGCACCCGTCTCCGTTCCGTCATCCACGAAATTCCCAAATGCCTCGCGCCTATCTCCTCCCCGCACGTCGGTGAGTGGTCTATAGTTCCGCAGGCAAAAAAAAGGGCCGATGCCTGCGGAACTACAGACGCACTCACCGACTCTCGAGCACCAAAAGGGCCTGTTTCGTGCTCGAACCCCTCAATTTCGGTACCTCGTGCACCAGAAGGGGCTATTTCGTGCTCGAACCCCTCCGATTCGCCCTCTCGAGCACCAGAAGGGCCGTTTTCGTGCTCGAACCCCTCCGATTCACCCTCTCGAGCACCAGAAGGGCCTGATTCGTGCTCGAGTCGGCCGTTTCTGGAGTATCTGCTGGAGTGGCTGGGGCGGTATCCGGTGGAACATGTGGTTTTCTCGGTGGGTTATCTGAAGGAACAGATCATCGGTTTTGTGAAGAGCCGGGAGTGGCCGTTTTCTTATGATTTTGCCATAGAAGATACGCCGCTCGGTACCGGTGGAGGTATTCGGCTGGCGCTTTCGAAGTGCCACGGGGACCGTGTATTTGTGGTGAACGGGGATACGTTCTATCCGGTGGACCTTTCCTCCATCCCTTTTGACAAACCTATTACCTTGGCCCTCAAGCCCATGAAGGACTTTGACCGCTATGGTACGGTAGTTATTGATAATTGTCATTCTGAGCGCAGCGAAGAATCTGTTTCAGAAAGGCCTGCGGCAGAAGAAAATTATTTTTCGCAAAGCTTTGCGAAAAACCAATTTTCTTCTGCCATCGCAAACCCAACGCACAGAATCGCTCAGTTTAGAGAAAAACAATTCTGTAAAGAAGGCCTTATCAACGGCGGCGTCTATGCCATCGACCGCGGCCGGCTGGACCTGAGCTCCCTGCCGGAGAAGTTCTCCTTCGAGAAGGAGGTCCTGGAACCCGGGGCGGCGATCGGCGAGATCGGCGGCGTGGTCTCAGATGCGTGGTTTATCGACATCGGCATACCGGAGGATTATCGGCGGGCCCAGTGGGCGCTTCCTGCATGGGCGGCCGTCCAGCGTGCGTCCGAGGCCCTTATGGCTTCCGATGCGCAGACACTGTTCCTGGACCGCGACGGGGTGCTGAACAAGCATATCCCGGACGACTATGTCCGTAGCTGGGAGATGTGGGAATGGATGCCCGGCGTGCTGGAGGAACAACGCAAGTGGAGCGGACATTTCCGTCGCATCGTGCTGGTGAGCAATCAGCGCGGGGTGGGGAAGGGCGTCATGACGGACGCCGACCTTTCGAGCATCCACGCCCACATGATGGCCGATATCCTGGAGGCCGGCGGAAGGCTGGACCTGGCGCTGTACTGCACGGCGCTGGATAAGGCCGATACCCGCCGTAAACCCAACCCCGGCATGTTCCAGGAGGCACAGGCGCTGTTCCCGGACATAGACGCAAAAAGCAGCGTCATGCTGGGCGATATGCCCTCCGACGCTGCTTTTGCGGCCAACTGCGGCATGCAGTTTATTCTTCTGAATCCGGAAGCGGCTTCTTAGGATTCTTTGGAACGCCCAGCTTGATGAGCTGGCGGGCCGATGTAAGGATGGAATTCCCCGAATCACTGATCTTGGCGCTAACCTTCTCGTACTCGTCCAGGGCGGCGTGGAGCTTGTCTCCCATGGCGGCGTGGGCCTTCGAGAAATCGGCCACGCGATCCACCATGGTCTGGGCGGCCTTGATGATTTTTTCCTGGTTGCGGGCCTGGTCGTAGTTGGTCCAGGCGATGCGGATCATGCGGAGGAAGGGCATCAGGGTTTCCTCGGTGGTGAGGAGCACCCCCTGCTGGTAAGCTTCCTGGAAGATATTGGGAGCCAATGTCTTGGCCAGCTGCAGACAGCCATAGTTAGGCAGGAACATGATTACGTAGTCCAGCGTCTTGTAGCCGTCGCGGATGTAATCTTGATAGCGTTTGACGGAGAGACTCTTGATCTGGGTGCGGATGGCCACGAGGTTGCGTCTGGCGGCATCCTCCTTGAGGGCGGGGTCTTCGGTGGCGTACCAGTCCGAGAGCGCTTCCATGGAGGTTTTTGCGTCCACGATGACCTCTGTCTTGTCCGGGTAATGGAGGATGTAGTCCGGGCGCATGCGCTTGCCGCTGTCCTCGTTCAGGACGATGGCGCCGTTCTCGTCGCGGAGGGTTTCCTCTCGGTCGAAGTCCCGGCCTTCTTCCATGCCTTCGCTCACCAGCATATTATACAGGATGGTCTCTCCCCAGATGCCCGTCATCTTGTTCTGGCCTTTGAGGGCCTGCGCGAGGTTATCGGCCTTGGTGCCGATGGACGTGGTCTGGTCCTGCAGGTGCTTGACGGCCTGCTCCATGGCGGTCTTGAGGGTGGCGGAGCCTTCGGCCTGGCTGCGTTTGGAGGCTTCGAAGCTCTCCTGCATGGCCTTGAGGTCTTTGCCCAGGGGACCGGTGATGTTTCGGAAGGTTTCCTCGGCCTTTTTCTGCAGGGCCTCCTCGCGCTGCTGGAGGAGTTTTTCCGTCTCTGCCGTGAGCTGGTTGCGTACGGCCTCGAGCTGCTTGTCAAAGGCGTCCTGCTGCATTTTGAGGGCCTTTTCGTGCGCGGCGGCCTCGGCCTCGCGGATAGACTGAGCGGCCTTGAGCTCGCTGAGGGCTTTCACTTTCTGCGAGTAGAACAAGACGGCGCAGACAGCAGCTCCGACGGCGATGAGGATGAGAAGGATCAACTCTACGTTCATATTTACTCGGGAACGGTGAACTGATAGGTTTTCAGGGTAATGGTCTTGATGTTGTCCGGATCTGCGGACGGGTAGGATTTGTTAAGCAGGATGGTGAAGGGAGAACTTGCACCGTGACCGGCCTTTGCGTAGATTCTGTCGCAGGCGGCGATAGCGGCGGCGTCATTCTCGGGGGTGTCGGGGAAGAGGCTGAAGTTCTCTCCAGTAAGGGACTTTCCGATTTCGTCGTTCATGACCTGCTGGATGGCCAGGGCTTCGGCGATGCCCTCACCGCTTACGGTTCCGTTGATGGAAGCGCGGTAGGAGACCCATTCGGGCTGTTTCTTTTCGCATGCGGTGCACAGCAGGAGAACTGCGCCAAGGAAATAAAGCAATTTTTTCATGATATGGTGTTTAATAGGTTTATGGCACAAACATAGCCTGTACTCCAGGCTGCCTGTAGGTTAAAACCGCCGGTAATGGCGTCTATATCCAGCACTTCGCCTGCAAAAAACAGGCCCGGGTACCGTTTGCTTCCGAGGGTTGTGAGGTCGATGTTCGAGAGCCCAACGCCGCCCGCCGTGACGAACTCCTCGCGGAATTTCGCCTTTCCGCCAAGCGGATAGGTGTCGTTGGTGAGCACGGAGGTAAGCCGATTAAGCCCCTTGCTGCCGAGCTCCCCCCAGCGGAGATCCTCCCGCAGGCCGGCCTTGGCCAGCAGGTGCTCCCACAGCCGTTGCTGAAGCAGGGGAGTGTTCGCCACCAGCTTCCGCGGATTTCGGGCCGATGCCTCCCGCAGCTCCTCCCGCACCTCATTCTCGCCGGCCTTGAGCCAGTTGATGCCCACCGTCCCCTTGTAGCCGTTACTGGCCAGATGCCGCGCCGCATAGGCCGACAACTTCAGCGTCGCCGGGCCGCTGAGGCCCCAGTCGGTGATGAGCAGCGGGCCATCGGCCTTGAAGGGCGTCCCTTGCAGGCCGATTTGCGCCTCCACCACCAGCCCCATCAGCGCCTTCAGCGCCGCGTCCGGTATGTTGAAGGTAAAGAGCGACGGCACAGGCGGCACAATTTCGAGGTCCAGGCCTTCCAGGAAAGGGAAGTGCTGGGCGCCGCCGGTTGTCACCACCACACAGTCAAACGGCTCTCCGTTGACTTCGTACCTGCGCGCGGGCGTGGGCCTTATGGATGTTACTTTTGTGTTTAGTCTGATATCGGCCCCTTTCATGGCCCTGAGGAGCGTGCGGACAACGTCCATGGCATCCTGCGACTGCGGGAACCAGCAGTGATCGTCTTGCAGGACGCAGGGGACGCCGTTGGCGGTGAACCATCGGATGGTGTCATCGTTGGAGAACGCCTTGAGGGCGCGTTTCATGAGGCGTTCGCCCCGCGGGTAGGCATCGGCCAGGCTCCTGATTCCTTCGAAATCGTTGGTGAGATTGCACCTGCCCCCGCCGGTGATGGCCACTTTGGCGAGCGGCTTGCTCCCCGCTTCAAAGACGGTGATGGAAGCATCGGCCTTCATCTGACGAAGCTGCGCGGCGCAGTAGCACCCCGCCGCTCCGGCTCCGATGATGGCAATTCTCTTCATTTTCTGTGTGCGTTACGAACAAAAGCGTAATTTGCCGTAAATCCTGCTTAAGATCGTCAGTGCTGACGAACAAAAGCGTAATTCCCCGCAAATCCTGCTTAAGATCGTCGTGGCGGCGTTAGAGCCGGCCCTGCTCTCCCAGGTGGCTGTCCTTGAAGCCCAGGAAGTAGAGCACGCCGTCCAGGCCGATGGTGCTCAGGCTCTGGCGGGCGGTCTCCTTCACGCGCGGTTTGGCATGGAACGCAATGCCCAGGCCGGCTTCCAGCAGCATGGGAAGGTCGTTGGCACCGTCTCCTACGGCAATGGTCTGGGCAATGTTCACCTTCTCTGTCTGGGCGATGAGCTTGAGGAGGTCTGCCTTGCGGCGGCCGTCCACGACCTCTCCCACATAGCGGCCGGTGAGCTTGCCGTCCTCTCCGATTTCCAGTTCGTTGGCATAGATGTAGTCAATGCCGTATTTGCGCTGCAGGTACTCTCCAAAGAAAGTGAATCCGCCGCTGAGGATGGCAATCTTGTAGCCGCAGGTCTTGAGAACGCTCATGAGGCGGTCTGTGCCTTCGGTAATGGGCAGATTCTCTGCGATTTCCCGCATGACGGAAACGTCAAGGCCCTTGAGGAGCGCCACGCGCTCGGTGAAACTTTCCTTGAAATCGATCTCTCCCCGCATGGCTCGTTCGGTGATGGCCGCTACTTTGTCATATACGCCATGACGGCGGGCGAGCTCATCGATGCACTCGGCCTGGATGAGCGTGGAGTCCATATCAAAGCAGATGAGCCGGCGCATGCGGCGGTACATGTCGTCCTTCTGGAAGGAGAAATCCATGCCGCTGTCGGAGGAAAGGGCCATGAGCTCCTTCTGGAAGGCGCTTTTGTCTTCCAGCGTGCCCCTGATGGAGAATTCCACGCAGGCGCGGACGTTGCGCTCCGGGTGCTTGACGCTCATGCGGCCGGTGAGGCGCTTGATGGCATCGATGTTGAGGCCGTGGCGGGCGATGATCTCTGCGGCCGACTGGATTTGCCCGGCACTGAGGCTGCGGCCGATGACCGTAAGGATGTAGCGGTTCTTGCCCTGGCGGCCGGCCCAGGCCTCGTATTCGTCGTCGGTGATGGGCTCGAAGCCGATGTTCACCCCAATCTCGGTGGCTTTGAACAGGAGTTCCTTCATCACCTGCCCCGACGCTTTGTCGTCTATTCGGATGAGGATGCCCAGCGACAGGGTACTGTGGATGTCGGCCTGGCCGATGTCCAGGATCTGGGCGTCGTACCGGGCCAGGATGGCCATGACCTCCGCGGTAAGGCCTACACGGTCTTTGCCGGAAATGCGAATTAAGATCTGTTCCATGTTCATAGTATGCAAATTTACGGAAAATTTGGTAAATTTGTCGGATATTACTTATTTATGACGTTACTCATCATCTATTTACTTCTGACAATGGGCATTTCCTTTCTGTGCTCATTGCTGGAGTCGGTGCTCATGTCCACCCCCATCTCCTACATTTCCATGAAGGAGGAAGAGGGAGACCGCAACGCCGCCCTCTTCATGAAGTATAAGCAGGACCCGGACCGCCCCCTGTCTGCCATCCTGTCTCTCAATACCATCGCCAACACGCTGGGCGCTGCCGCCGTGGGCCATCAGGCCACGCAGCTCTCCGGAGACCACTGGTTCGGTATCATCAGCGCCGCCATGACCTTCCTCATCCTGGTTTTCTCCGAGATTGTTCCCAAAACCATCGGTACAACGCACTGGAAAGGCCTTCTGTGGCTCTCCCGTATCATGAAGGTGCTGGTGTTCGTCCTCTTTCCCATCGTGTGGCTGGTGGATAAAATCCATGACACCATCACGAGCGGAGACCCCGACCTTGGCATCTCCCGCGAGGAAGTGAGCGCCATGGCCAACATGGGAGAGGAAGAAGGCGTGCTGGACAATTCCGAGAACAAGGTCATCCAGAACATCATCAAGCTGGACGACATCAAGGCCTACGACGTCATGACCCCGCGTGTAGTTGCGGCCATTGCGCCCGAGAACATGACGCTCAAGCAGTTCTACAAGCAGGAAGACCTTTCCCACAACTCCCGCATTCCCGTCTATTCGGACTCTCCCGAATTCATTACCGGCTATGTCATGCGCTACGATGTCCTGGAGAACCTGGCCGAGGACAAGTTTGACATGCGCCTGAAGTCCATCAAGCGTAAGATTGCCGCTTTCCACGAGGATACCACTGTGGGTGACATCTGGGAAAGCCTCCTCAAAACCCGTGACCAGATTGCCTGCATCATAGACGACTACGGCTGCTTCCAGGGCATCATTACGCTGGAAGACATCATGGAAACCATCCTGGGCATGGAAATCATTGACGAGAACGACACCATCACCGACATGCAGCAGTATGCCAAGGAACGCTGGCTCAAGAGAAAGAACCAGTACAAGCAGATTGTCCTGCCCGAGGAAGAAGATGAGTAGGCTGTTCTTCAATCCCATCACCGGCAAATTCTTCACGCTCATCGCCCGCCGCCGGAAACCCCGCAAGGCTCCGGTGAACGCAGAAGTGGAAGCGCTCCGCGTACGGGCCAAGGCCGAGCTGCCGCCACGCCTCCGGGCCCTGGCCGCGCAGCATGGCTTTATATATAATAAGGTATTCATCAAGAACAATGTGAGTAACTGGGGCAGCTGCTCATCCCTTGGCAATATCAACTTGAACCTCCGGCTGGTGGCGCTTCCCGCACACCTGGCCGATTACGTCATGCTCCACGAGCTGTGCCACCTCCGTTACATGAACCACGGCAAGTCGTTCCATGCCCTTTTGGAAAGCGTCTGCCCCGGACATCGCGTGTTTGAGAAGGAGTTGAAGGCTTATAAGATAACGGCCACCGGTGCCGTTTACAATCTTAAGCAGGATTTGCCGTAAAAGATGCTTAAGATCGTATGCGCTGACGATCTTTCCAGTTGTAATCCAAATTTATTTTAAGCTTAATAATTTGGTTTAACTTATATCCGTCTTGTATTCAGCAGGTTAACCACCTGTCATCTTTTTCACCGCAGGAGGTTAAGTATGTCTCAAGACCGCCATCCACATTTGTGGACGGTTTTGAAGCACGGTTCCAAGATAAACAATCCTTCGGTAAACAGACTTTCCAAAGCGGACATTCTTGCCGCATGTTCCTTGATTAGTTTACAAAGGCGGGGGTACAAACTTAGGAAAGCGGACGTTAACGCCGCAAGATCGTCATAGTACTATCCCCGGAAAGTCTGTATACCTGAAAGGACGTTATTTCTTCTCTATGATACAACACTCGTAACATAGGGCTTTTGCCATTTCATCACGAAGTATATGCGATTCACAATTTTTCGGGCTATTTTGATAATGGCCTCCGATGGCTTCATTCGCGTGCAATAAGTCTCAAAGGCGAGTGTCAATGCCGGATCCTGCCTGATGGCTACCCAACTGGATTCCACAATGAGTGTCCGTAAGAATGCATGCTTCCGGATGGTGATATCACCAACGCCGTCCTTCTCTCCACTTCCATGACACATGGGAACAAGTCCAACATATTTGGCAAGACTCTCCGCGCTCTTGAAGCGTCTAATGTCAACAATCTCAGCCAGGAGGGCCATTCCCACTTGTTGGCCAATACCGGGAACGGACATAACCAGTTCTAGAGGCTTTTCATACTGTTCTGTGCGCGATAGCTCTCGTAGCGCCCTAGTCATATCCAGTTTCTCTTTTCTAAGATTCTCCAACAAGTCTAGCATAAAATCAAGCGACTGTCTGCCGCTCTGCGTCTTCATATCCAACTCCCGCAGCCAGACAATGAACCGCTTCGGCCAGTCCCTGTTACAGTACTCAACGGGGATCTCATATCCAAGGAATCGCAGGTGAGCCTTGATTCGGTTCTTCTGCCTGGTCATATCCTTTGCGATGGCGCTTCTCAGTCTTATCAATGAACGTACTTCAAGGGAAGTGCTGTCAGGAACGTATATCCCCGTCAACTCCTTATTCCTCAGGCTGCGGGCCAGCTTGGCGCTGTCTACTGCATCCGTTTTCTGTATTCTCTCTCCAGCTGTGGTCGGCACGTCTGCCGGGTTTATCACAATATTGTTTATCCCCAGCGCTGTCAGCCTTTCGTGTATCCAGAACCCGCAGAACCCTGCTTCATATACGGAGTGGTACTCCGCATCCGGATAGTTCCTTGTCAGGAACTTATGCAGTGCACCAGGATCAGGATCCTGCACAAAACGCTTCAGCACGCTGTTTTCCGACAGCACGGTCACCGACCAACTCTTCAAATGAACATCAATTCCTACATAGATGTTTTGTCCTTTGAACGAAATTTCGTTACTTTGTTGTCTCATAAGCTACTGTAAATTTGGTTTGACTTCGATTTACTTTTACAAAATAACCAAATTTTCGGTAGCTTTTTTCTTGGGATGCCCTTTCCGGCAACAGCCAAACGCGGAGCGAGCCTTCCCATAGAGCTCGGCGTAGCGTTTGTGCTGTAACCGCCGAGGATCGTATATCGAGGCGGTGGTGCCATTAACGTTTCCCAGAATGAGCCATAAAGGGCTCATCCCGATTACAAACATAGGAACTTAAGCGGGATTTGGGCCCAATCATGCTTAAGATCGTAAAATGAAGCTCGGAATGAAACAAAAAAGGCAGCCATTTGGCTGCCTTTTGCTCCCCCTGTTGGACTTGAACCAACGACCCTCTGATTAACAGTCAGATGCTCTAACCAACTGAGCTAAGGAGGAATTTTACCGTTCCTTGTGTAACGGGATTGCAAAGGTACAATCTTTTTTGGATTCTCCAAAGAATTTCTGCAAAAATTTTTTGCTATCTTTGTAAATCTAATTGAGGTGAAGAATAAAATGGATATCGATCTCCTGGCTAAAATGCTGAAAGAAGTGGTGATGGACCATGATACCGTTACCTTGCCCGGCATGGGCAGTTTTGTCGCAGAACTGGTACCTGCCACCTTCGCGGACCGGGGCTACACCATTCTTCCGCCCTACCGGAGGCTCTACTTCTCTCCCAAACAGGGCGAAGACCGCCTTCTGGCCCAGCTCTACGCCAAATCCAACGACGTGTCGGAGGCCGATGCCACCCGCATCCTCGAAGACTTCATCACAGAGATGAAAGAAGTTCTCAAGCAGCGAAAAACCCTCCTCCTCACCGGGCTCGGACGCCTTCGTGCCACCCGCGAGAACCACTTTTTCTTCGTGGCCGACGAAGACCTCGATATCTATCCCTCCGGCTTCGGCCTGAAGCCCATCTCCCTCAAGACCCACGAGGAAACCCCCGAAGAAGTCGCCACCGCCGTCTCCAACCTCGCCACCATCCTGGAATCCACCCCAGAGCCCGAACCGGAACCAACCCCTGAACCAGAACCCATCCCCGAACCGGAACCTGTGCAAGCCGAAGAGCCCTCCGTCTCACCGGAGGCATCGGCCCATCTTTTAGCCTCCGGCGAGACGGAGGGCTCTGAGGCTCAGAATGAGGCTCAGAGCAAGGCCCAGATCGAGGCTCAACCCAATCCCAAACCCTCTCCCTGGAGAAAATTCTGGCGCTTCACAGGCCGCACGGTGCTTGTACTCCTCATCCTGGCTCTCATTGCAGCCATAGCCCTTGTGGTCCTCGGACACGTAGCGCCGGAGTGGCTGGACCAGTTCCTTTATTCTCCGGAAGAACTTGACATTCTCCGTAATTAGTCGTAACTTCGCGGCGCAAAAGAGTAGTGTATGAAACCTGTTAGTCGCGAAGGATATAAATTCCGTCAGGATATCTGTGTCCCCTGTTATCAGACCAACCGGAACGCGGATATGCGTCCGGCTGCCGTCATGGACCTGGCACAGGAAATAGCCTATTGGGCTGCCATGGAACTGGGATTCGGCTATGACACCCTGCATGTCCATCACATCGCCTGGGTCCTTTCCCGCCTTCACATCCATTTTGAAAAGCCCCTTCGCTGGAGAGACGGAATCCGGCTCTACACCTGGCACAAGGGCGGCAGCGGTCTGTTCTACCTCCGTGACTTTGAGCTCATGGGACCGGACGGCGCGCTGGCAGCATCGGCCACCAGCTCCTGGGTGGTCATCGACGAACGTACGCGCCGCTTCGTGCGCCCGGAAGACCTTCCCGCTACACTGGCCCTGGACTATGAGGTAGACCACGCCATCGAGGAACCCTCTCCCAAAGTGGTTTTCCCGAAAGGCACCGAGCCCGAAGCCGCCGGGGAGCACATCGTCACCTACTCGGATATTGACATTGTCGGCCACACCAACAATGCACGCTATGTAGTGTGGGCCATGGACTGCCTGCCGCTGGAAGTGGCCCTGGCGCCCATGAAAGACCTTTATATCAACTTCAACAAAGAGACAACCGCCGGGGAGGCGGTGCAGCTCTTCCGCCTCAGGGACGGCAATGCCTGGTATGTGGAAGGGCGTGTGGACGGTAAGTCCTGCTTTGTGGTGAAAATGGAATATTAAACTATGCATGACTTGTTCTTCGGGTATGGCATTGCCCATACCATCCTGCTGCTGGCCTTCGTAATTGGCGGCGGTCTGTATCTGGGCCGCTTCAAGGTCAAAGGCATTTCCCTGGGTTCCACCTGGGTGCTCTTCCTGGGCATTCTCATGGGTCACCTCGGCTTCGGAGCCGACCTCGACGTCCTCCACTTCGTGAAGGAATTCGGCCTCATCCTCTTTGTCTTTTCCATCGGCCTGCAGGTCGGTCCCGGTTTCTTCCACTCCTTCAAGCAGGGAGGCGTGAAAATGAACGCCCTGGCGGTGATGAACATTCTCCTGGCCGTGGGCGTGGCCTATGCCATATCGGCCATCTCCGGAGAAGACCTCAAGACCATGGTGGGCGTCATGTCCGGCGCCGTGACCAATACGCCCGGTCTGGGTGCCGCCCAGCAAACCTACATGGATGTGGCCGTGGCCGGCGGCAGCAGCACCCTCGCGGCCGGACAGGCTTCCGAGAAACTGGCATCGGCCTATGCCGTAGCCTATCCCATCGGCGTCATTGGCGTGATTGCCGTCATCGTGCTGTTCAAGGCCATCTTCAGAATTGACCATAAGAAAGAACTGGAAGCCCTGACCTCCCAGGAAAGTACGGTGGAAAAAGCACGCCGCATGCATGTGGAAGTGGATAATCCCGCTATCTTTGGCAAGTGCCTCACCGACGTCATCCGCCAGTTCGGCGGAGAGTTTGTGGTGTCCCGCGTGATGAAAGGAGAGGAAATCCTGTTCCCCTCGGCCGACCTCGTCCTGGAGAAAGGAGACAAACTGCTCATCGTCACCAGCCAGAAGGAAGTGGACCGCACCCGCATCATCTTTGGCAAGGAAATACCCATGCACCTGCAGGACTGGCAGGTGAAAGACCACAACATGGTTACCCGCCGCATTGTGGTTACCCAGTCCAAGCTCACCGGTAAGAAACTCAAGGAACTGCTCTTCCGCAGCGCCTACGACGTGAGCGTCACCCGTGTGGTGCGTGCCGGCGTGGAACTGGTAGCCGGTCCCGACCTGTACATCCAGATGGGAGACAGCCTGGTGTGCGTGGGTGCGGAGAAGAACATCGAGCAGGTGGCTAGGATCGTGGGCAACTCCAATGCCGCCCTCAACAAACCCAACCTCGTTCCCATCTTCCTGGGTATCGTGGTGGGTGTCATCTTCGGCTCCATTCCCATCCGTTTCCCCGGCATTCCCCAGGCCATCAAACTGGGCCTCGCCGGCGGCCCGCTCATCATTGCCATTCTCCTGGGCCACTGGGGCCCCAAGTACAAGATTACCACCTACACTACGGCCAGCGCTAATCTGATGATCCGTGAAATCGGCATCTCCCTGTTCCTGGCTGCTGTAGGAATCGGCGCCGGCGGAGAGTTCTGGAGCTCCATCGTGGGCGGTGGTTACTGGTGGATCCTCTACGGAGCCTGCATCACCATTATCCCGCTGTGCATCACCTTCGTGGTGGCCCGCCTGGTGGCTAAGCTCAACTTCTACCAGATTTGCGGCCTTATCAGCGGCTCCTGCACCAATCCGCCCGTCCTGGCCTTCTCCCAGGGCATGTACGGCAGCGATTATACTTCTGTGAACTACGCCACCGTGTATCCTCTTTCCATGTTCATGCGCGTTCTGGTGGCGCAGCTTCTGATTCTGGTAGCCATGGCTTAGCTCCTATGTTCGATCTTGTCTATCCTTCCCGGCCCGCACCGGTTTATCCGCGTCCTTCCTGCGAGCATCCCGGCAAGCAGCCGCTTCCGCAGGGAGAAATCCTTCCCCTTGTAGAGCCTAATGGCGTGGTATACGGCCAGGCCGGACGTGCCTGGTGCCACAGCCCCCAGGGCAGCAAAGCCCTGCACCCGGTTGTGCACCTGCATATCATTGACCGTGAAGGCCGGCTGTATCTGCAGAAGCGTTCCCTGTCCAAGCACCTCCTGCCTGGCTACTGGGATACCGCTGTGGGCGGCCATGTCTCCTATGGGGAACAGATTCAGGAAGCCCTCTACCGCGAATCCTCCGAGGAACTGGGCTTTATCACATACAATCCCATCTATCTGGGCGCCTATTCCTTCTTCACGGGACGGGATTCCGAACTGGTCGTGATGTTCGCCGCCGTGGGCCATCCCACGCTGCATCCGGACCAGGCCGAAGTGTCGGAAGGGAAGTGGTGGAGCTACGAAGAGCTGGACGCCGCCATGGGCAAAGACATTCTCACGCCCAATTTCGAGCAGGAATTCTCCCGCATCCGGGAGCAGCTGAAGGCTTTACTCTAGCATCCCCCAGCTTTCGTCGATGGCTTCGCGGGCCGATGCATCGGCTTTGTCCGTGAGCCCGATATAGCGCTGGCAGTGCTCCTCTGCGCACACGTCGTAGTGCAGGTGCACCGGCAGTTCCTCCGGCATCTGGGCCGATGCAGAGGGCCTGTGCTCCAGCCAGGTGACCACGCCGGGCGTACTCGTGAGCTCCGGTCCCAGCACGGGGCGTTTCTCCACTTTGCGACGGGTCATCCGCTCCCACAGCCAGCGGCGCAGCCTGACGGCCTGTGCCTTCTGTCCGGCCTTGGGATAAAGTGATACTACGCTGAGCAGGTAATCCTCGGCCCCGACCAGGTTGACGGCCTGGACCTCGTTCCCTTCCACGATGAATTTGAGGGTGCCCGCATAGCGGCGGGGGCCTTCATGGGTGTAGAGGATAAAAGAAGGCTCCGCGAAAAGGGTGCTGATGGTGACGGCCTCGAAGACCAGTTCATCGTACAGCACGCCGTTGTAGTCAATCTTTCCTTCCCGGTAGCTTACCGCCTGCGGACCGGCACCGTCGGAGATAATCTCGAAGCGGAGCGACTGCCCCGAGCCGATACCCACCTCCACGCGCGGCTGGGTGCGCACCAGGCGCCACAGCAGGCGCTTTTCGTCGGCTTCGCTCAGGGTGACATCCTCAAAGATCTGCTCCAGGATGAGGGGCGTGAGGCGGGGAAAATCCTCCGTCTCCGGAACCACCACGAAGCCGGCCATGTCGGCCGCCCCCGGCGAGATGGAAAAATGGGCGTCCCCCTTCGCATAGAAGCAGGCAGGCCGATTGGCACTGCGCAGGGTAACTACCGCCCGGTATTCTCCTTCCGAGCAGTAGGCAAAGGCGTTGAAGCGGGGTTCCGTCTCCTCCGCTATGAGGTTGAGGCAGTCCAGAAGCCGGTAAAACTGCTTGGCCATGGACTTGGCCGTCTCCGCGCGGAGGAAGAAGATGCCGCGGTTGAAACGCTCGTAGTGATAGAGCTGCGCGTCACGCGTCTGGCCGATGAACCGGACCTCGGCCGGCTGCCCGCCCGCCGCGATTTCCCGCAGGATGCGGTCTGCCGCACGCTCCAGGGGCATATACCCCTTGGGACAGGCCTGGAAATGCGCGTGTCCGGGAACCGTGGTGCCGCTGTTGGGGCTGTTATAGAAAACGATGTAGCCCTCCAGGCTGGCGGCCAGGTCCAGCATGTCGGGGAACCGGTGCCAGATGGTCTGGGGAACGTGCGTGTCCCGGGTAATGACCAGGTGGTTGGGAAAAATGGGCGCACGGTTCACCAGAATGTTGTACCGGCGCCCTTTCCGTCCTTCGAATGGCAGCGTGTGCTGGTGCGCCATGTAGTTCTCCTCACACAGCGGACAGCCGTGGTCGAAGATGGGCAGGCGCCCCGGGTTGGACTGTAAGGTGACCAGCATGCCCTTGAGCGGAAGCGTGCGGGTTTCGGCGCTCTTGAGGGCGCGGTACTTGGCCGCAACTTCGGGCCAGACGGACAGCTGGTCGTGAACGAATTTGTCGATGTCTGTTGCCATCCAGTGTATTAGCGATAGATATTGTACTGGCTGTAGAGCGACCCGTACATCTGGCCCAGGACCTCCAGGTAGGGCTGGCCTTCGAAGAGGGTGGTGCGGTATACGGTGTTGTCTACCATGTAGTACTCGATGCCGTTCATGACTATGACCTCATAGTCGTCGGGCAGGGAAGTGACCAGGGCGCCGGCCGGAGGAACGATGGTGGTGAAGGCGCCGGAGGGCGACAGGGTGTAGAACACGCCGTCCTGGTAGTAGTAGTCGCTGTTCGCGTACGCGTAGCTCTGGACCAGGCCCAGTTTCTCGGCCAGCTCGTAAGCCGTGAGCGCACGGTTGGAATTGAGCGCATAGGCGGCGCGCTGGGCGGCCAGGCGGGCATTCTGCTGGGCGATGATCAGGTTCTGGCGGGCGATGGCGTTGTAATAGTCAAAGGTGCGGCTGTAGGTGCGGTACGTGTCCACGTAGTAGGCAAAGCGGATGGTGCGCAGGATGGCGCGGTCGATGGCGGCCTCCAGGGGCGTGCCGAAAGGAGGGCGGCAGACAACATACACTCCGCCGAAGCTGCGGTAGTAGATGCCGTTGTAGAAGTAGTAGTCGATGCCCCAGTGGCTGATGCGGCGCCAGTGCGGCGGCAGGGTGTTCACGCGATACCCGTAGTAGTGGGGATGGTCTCCCCAGAAGTGGCCGGGACGGTCCCAGGGCATGGGCTCGCGGTGACGGGGCGCCACACGCATCATGTTGTGGTTGTTGTCGATGGTGAAGTCGTTCTCGTAGCGGTAGTTGCCGCCGCCGTCACGGTAGCTCTCGCGAACGGGTTCCTTTTTCTCGCCGCCGCCCAGGCCCTCACGGCTCACGTTGGAGGAACGGACCTGGCCGCCGGTTACGGCCGTGGAACTGCTGGAGCGCACGGCCGACTCGCTGCTGCGGCTGCTTTGCGTGCCGGAAGAAGAGCGGGTGCTCTGCGACACGCTGGAGGAGCGGCTGCTCTGCGTGCCGGAAGAAGAGCGGGTGCTCTGCGACACGCTGGAGGAACGGCTGCTCTGGGTGCTGGAAGAGGAGCGGGTGCTCTGCGACACGCTGGAAGAGCGGCTGCTCTGGGTGCCGGAAGAAGAACGGGTGCTCTGCGACACGCTGGAAGAGCGGCTGCTCTGGGTGCCGGAAGAAGAGCGGCTGCTCTGCGTGCTGGAAGAAGAGCGGGTGCTCTGGCCGGAAGACCGGCTGCTCTGGGTCCCGGAAGACCGGGTACTCTGGCTGGAAGAGCGGCTGCTCTGGGTGGAACCGGTATTTCGGCTGCTGTTACTGGATGAACGGGTCTGGGCCACCAGGTCGGCTCCTGCCAGAAGGGACAGGGCCAGGGTGAGAGAGGTGGCAAGTGTCATTAATCTTCTCATAGAGTATCGGTTTTTTCGGTTGTCAGGAGGGTTTAAGGCATAATCCGTGCCAGCTTGAAGATGCGGGAGAGGGCGGCGGGGTCTCCGGAAGAGTGAAGTTCGACGGAAAAAGGGCCCTCGCCCATGGGAACGCCGCGCTCCTCCAGCAGGCGCTGCGCCTGGCGGGCAACGGCGGGTGCGGGGTCTATGACCTGCACGCCGGGGCCGGCGATGCGCTCGATGACGGGCCGGAGGAAAGGATAATGCGTACAGCCCAGCACCACGACATCGGCCCCCTCGTCCAGCAGGGGCTGCAGCGAGGCGCGCACGGTGGCCTCGGCCTCGGGACCGTCCAGGATGCCGGCTTCTACCAGCTCCACGAATCCCTGGCCCACATGCTCCGCGATACGGACGTTGTCCTCGAAACGGCCGCGGGTGTGGAGGTACTTGGAGCCTTTGAGAGTGCCGGCCGTGGCCAGTACGCCGATGACCCCGGTCCGGGTGCCCAGCGCTGCGGGCTTCACGGCAGGCTCCATCCCCACGAATGGTACGGAGGGGTACTCTTCCCGGAGCATGGAGATGGCTGCGGCGGTGGCGGTGTTGCAGGCGACGACGATGATATCGGCCCCCTTCCCGAGCAGGAAGTCCGTGATGAAACGGGCGCGCTCCTGGATGTACAGGGCGGTTTTTCCCCCGTAGGGACAGTGTGCGTTGTCGGAATAGTAGATGAAGCGCTCCCGGGGGAGCACTTTTACAAGCTCCCGGTACACGGAAAGGCCTCCGCTGCCGGAATCAAATATGCCAAGTGTTGCCATTATCAGTACAAATATACTGTTTTTTGTAAAAATTTAGAGTATCTTTACACTGATTATGAAAACGACCTGGAATAACCTATTGTCCTGCACCATGCTGGCCCTGGCCATCCATGCAGGATGCCCGGCATGGGCACAGAACCCCACAGACTACGTAGATCCCTTTATCGGCACTTCGGGAATGGGCCATACCTTCCCCGGGGCATGCGTGCCCTTTGGCGGCGTGCAGCTGAGCCCCGACACCGACACCATCCCGCACAACGTGAGCGGCCGGTACCAGCCCGAGGTATATTCCCTCTGCGCGGGGTACCGCTACGAGGATCCCACCATCGTCGGATTCTCGCACACGCACCTGAGCGGCACCGGACACTCGGACCTTGGGGATATCCTTCTGATGCCCACCACGGGTCCGCTCCATCTGAATCCCGGGACGGCCGATGCTCCCGAGACGGGCTATCGCAGCCGCTACAGCCACAGCTCCGAGACGGCGCATCCCGGCTATTATGCCGTGACGCTGGAGGATTACGGGATCCGGGCCGAGCTCAGCGCCACCGCCCGCACCGGCATCCACCGCTACACCTATCCCGGGGAGGGAGAGCGCCATCTGGTGATGGACCTCTCGCACGGCATCTACAATTACGAGGGAAAGACCCTCTGGGCCAGCGTCCGCGTGGTGTCGCCCACCCTTGTCACCGGCTACCGCATCACGCAGGGATGGGCCCGCGAGCACTATACCTATTTCGCCGTCCGCTTCTCCCGTCCCATCCGGGACTACGGCTGCCGCGAGTCGGTGGCATCGGCCTACCAGGGCTTCTGGCGCAAGTTCAGCACAGACCATCATTTCCCCGAGATGGCCGGCCGGGGGCTCTCCCTGTGGTTCGACTTTGACTGGGCCGATGCCGCAGCGGACGACCTCACGGTGCAGGTGGCCCTCAGCGCCACGTCCGCGGAGGGTGCGCTTCGCAATCTGGAGGCCGAGGGCGGCAGCTTCGACGGCATTCGGGCCAGCGCCGGTGCGGCGTGGGAACGGGAACTGGGAAAAGTGTCGGCCGAGGGTACGGATGAGGAGCTGAAGATGCTGTACACCTCCCTCTACCATACCATGATCAACCCTTCCGTCTACGACGACGTGGACGGTGCCTACCGCGGCCTGGACGGCAGCATCCACCAGGCCGACGGCTGGAACAACTATACCGTTTTCTCCCTGTGGGATACGTACCGGGCCGAGCACCCGCTGCTGCTCCTCATGCATCCCGGCCGTGCCCGCGACATGGCACTGTCCATGCTCGCCCACCAGGAGCAGAGCGCACACGGTCTTCTGCCCATCTGGTCCCTCATGGCCAACGAAGGATGGTGCATGAGCGGGTACCATGCGGTGTCGGTGCTTTCGGACGCCGTATCGGCCGGCATCGGCCTGCCCGGAGACCGCGCGCTGGAAGCGATGGATGCGACGGCCACCGTCCCGTATCTGGAGGGCCTGGAAGACTATATGAAAATAGGGTATGTCCCCCTGGAGGCTTCTTCCACCGGAGCTTCCACTACGCTGGAGTATGCCTACGACGACTGGACCATTTACCGGGCGGCTAAACTGCTGGGAAACAAATCCCTGGCGCGGGAATACCGGGATCGGGCGTTCAATTACCTGCATCTGTTCCCGTTCGGGGAGAACTTCGCGCAGGCGCGCTACCGGGATGGCCGGTGGAAAAAGAATTTCGATCCCCGGCAAACCTACGGAGAAGGCTTCATCGAAGGGAATTCCTACAATTTCTCGTTCCACGTGCCGCACGACGTAGCCGGGCTCATCGGCCTGATGGGAGAAAAACAGTTCCTCAGGCAGCTGGATACGCTGTTCTCGGAGCCGCTGGATCCTCGGTACTATGCCGACAACGAGGACATCGAGGAGTCCTGCCTTATTGGCGGGTATGTCCATGGCAATGAGCCGTCCCATCATATTCCGTATCTGTTTGCCTGGACCTCGAAGCCCTGGAAAGGAGAATACTGGCTGCGGGAGATCATGGAGCGGATGTACCGTCCTGTCCGGGACGGCCTGGGCGGCAACGACGACTGCGGACAGATGAGTGCGTGGTACATTTTCAGCGCCATGGGCTTCTATCCGGTGTGCCCGGGAAGCGGGGAGTTTGTGCTGGGTGCGCCCTTCCTGCCGCGGATGACCCTGCAGCTGGAGGGAGGAAAGAGCTTCACGGTGCTGGCCCCCGGCGTGAGCAGCCGCAACCGCTATGTACAGCGGGTGAAACTGAACGGAAAGAAGCTGACGAGGCGCTATTTGACGCGGGAAGACATCCTTTCCGGCGGTGTGCTGGAGTTTGAAATGGGCCCCCGCCCGTTGAAAAGAGGCGCTCCCCGGCAGGCAGATCTGCCGTACTCCCTGTCGCGGGAGTAGAATTTCTTTGTATCTTTGCAGTCTATGACAACACAGGAACAGATCAAAGATTTGCAGGAGCGGGTAGCTGCGCTGGACGGCTGCCTCCATATAGACGACAAACGGAAGGAAGTGGCGGCCAAGACCGAGGAAACCCTGGCCCCGGATTTCTGGGGAGACCCCAAGGCGGCCGAGGCTTTCCTGAAGAAACTCTCCGGCATCAAGTCGTGGGTGACGGACTTCGACAAGGCCCGGAGCCAGGCCGATGACCTGGATGTGCTCTACGACTTTGCCAAGGACAGCCTGAGCGGCACCGAGGACGAGGCCATGGAAACGGCCGAATCCCGGGAGCTGGACGCAGCCTACGCGCAGGCTGTTGAGGCTGTGGAAGCCCTGGAGCTCCGCAATATGCTGGGCAACGAAGGAGACAACCTGGGAGCTGTCCTTACCATCAACTCCGGAGCCGGCGGCACCGAGGCCAACGACTGGAGCGCCATGCTCATGCGCATGTACACCCGCTGGTGCGAGCGAAACGGCTACAAATACACGGTGACCTCGCTGCTGGAAGGCGAGGAAGTAGGTATAAAGAGTACCATCATCGAGGTGGAGGGAGACTACGCCTACGGCTATCTGAAGGCCGAAAACGGCGTGCACCGCCTGGTGCGCATCTCTCCGTTCAATGCCCAGGGCAAGCGCCAGACCACTTTCTCCAGCGTGTTCGTGTACCCCCTGGTGGACGATACCATTAACATCGAGATCAATCCCTCGGACCTGGAGTGGGATACCTTCCGCAGCGGCGGCCATGGCGGCCAGAACGTGAACAAGGTGGAAACCGGCGTTCGCGTGCGGCATATCCCTTCCGGCATCATGGTGGAAAATACGGAGACCCGCAGCCAGCAGGACAACCGCCAGCGTGCCCTCCTCATCCTGAAATCCCGTCTGTACGACATTGAACTCAAGAAACGTCAGGAGAAGCAGGCCGAGCTCGAAGGCCAGAAAAAGCGCATCGAGTGGGGCTCCCAGATCCGCAACTATGTGCTGCATCCGTACAAACTGGTGAAAGACCTGCGTACAGGATACAACACCGCCGATACACAGGGTGTGCTCGACGGTGATATCAATGAGTTTATGAAAGCTTATCTGATGGGTAAGGGCGCTGCGGTCACAGACCCCGACGACCTGGACTAGTCAATCTTGAAATTCTCGATTTCCTTGATGAGTTTGCCGATGATGCCCATCTTCACGTTGTACAGGGCGTCGGAGATATCCACTTTGTAGTAGTGGGGGTTGATGAGACGGCGCTCGGCAGGGGAGAAGTGGTGCAGGTTGTCCTGGTAGAACTGCTTCTTCTGGCCCAGGGTGTGCTGCGGGCACACGCGGACGCCCTTTGCGATGGCCTGGTGCTGTAGAGGCCGAGCCTCGTAGGAACCCTGTTCGAAGGTCTTGGTCTTGTAGAAGTCAAACTCGTCCCTTACCGTAACGGTCTCTCCATGCTGCAGGGCCATGTCCATCTCGTCTCCGCGCAGGCAGGTGACGTCTACCTTGTGCACATAGCCGTCGTAGTGGTTGCCTTTCACGCTGTCCTGGGCCGATATGCGCCAGGTGATCTGGAAGCCGGGGTTGATGAGCTTGATCTTGTCTTCGGAGCGCTTGATGACGGGCTCTCCGTCAATCTGGACCAGCTTGTATACATTGCCAAAACAGGGAGCGGCCTTGGAGGTGGCGATGGCGTCACCTACGCCGTAGCTGTCAATCTTGGCACCCTGGCGCTCCAGGTCTGTGATGAGGTATTCGTCCAGGCCGTTGGTGGCGAAGATCTTGCACTTTGTGAGGCCGTGTTCGTCCAGGATGGCACGGACCTCCTGGGAAAGGTAGGCCAGGTCTCCGCTGTCCAGACGCACGCCGTAACCGGGGGCATAGGTGTCGTCGATGCCCATTTCCCGGAAGCTGCGGATGGCGTTTTTGACGCCGCAGCGGAGGGTGTCGTACGTGTCAATGAGGAGAATCAGGTTCTCTCCCATGTGCGTACGGATATAGTCGGTGAAGGCTTTGTGCTCGCCTTCGACGGTACTGCCGTAGGAGGTGATGAAGCTGTGGGCCATGGTGCCGGTTGAGGGCACGTTGTTGAAGGCGCCGGTGAGGATGTTGGAGGAGCTGGCGCAGCCGGCAATCTGGGCGGCTTTGCCTCCGTAGACGGCTGCCCAGGGGCCGTGGGCGCGGCGGGAGCCGAACTCGCTCACGGGTTTGTCGGTGCTGCGGCACACGCGGGATGCCTTGGTGGCTACGGCCATCTGGTGGTTGAGGATGCACAGCATGGGGGTTTCCAGTACCTGTGCTTCGATCATTGGGGCCACAACCGTGACGATGGGCTGGTTGGGGAAGGCAATCTCGCCTTCGCGCATGCAGTACAGGTCTCCGGTGAACTTCATGCCGGCCAGGTAGTGGCGGAACTCCTTGTAGGCGTCCCCGGGCAGGAATTTCTCGTAGAATTCCTCGGGCTCCGTTCCCAGGGCCTGCACCATCTGGATCACTTCCTCGGTGCCGCTCACGACGGCCCAGTTGTTACTTTCCGGTGCCTGGCGGTAAAACAGGTTGAAAACGGCTATCTGGTCCTGCTTCCCGCAGTCGAGATAGGACTTTCCCATGGTGTACTGGTACTTGTCCGATACATACGCGTTGTTGATGATATCCATGTTTCGCTTTATTTGTGCAAAGATACAAAAAATGCGAATGCGGTGAACCTGGTCCGGCGCCACGCGTTACTCTGCAAACACCATCTCGTTGAAGAGGTAATCGGCATGTCCCACCTCCTTAATCACAAAGAGGAGGTAACGGACGTCCAGGGAGATGTTACGGCAGATCTCGGGGTCAAAGACGAGGTCGCTCATGGTGCCTTCCCACACGCGGTCGAAGTTGATGCCGATGAGGTTGCCGTCGGCGTTGAGCACCGGGCTGCCGGAGTTGCCGCCGGTGGTGTGGTTGGTGGCCAGGAAGCAGACGGGCTGGTTCTCGAAGCCGCCGCGGGCGTAGATGTCCCTCAGTACCTGCGGGATGTTGTAGTCGAAGATGTCAGGGTTGTCCTTCTCGATGATGCCTTTCAGGGTAGAGACAGGCCGATAGTAAACGGCGTCGGAAGGCTGATATCCTTCCACGTGGCCGTACGCTACGCGGAGCGTGAGGTTGGCGTCGGGGTAGAAGGTCTTGTCGGCCTCGAATTCCATCTGTCCCTGCATGTAGTCGCGGTACCTCAGGGTGATGGCCTGGTTGAATTCGCGAACAACGGGCATGATCTGCTGGGTGTAGTGCTCGTTCAGCGCCTCTGCAAGGGCTTTGCACTCGTTATCATCGGCAAAGACGGCGTCTTTCCAGGCTGTCATGTCTCCGCCGAAGGCAGCACGCTTCTCAAGGAAGTAGGCCGGTTTGTAGGTGTCATCCACATTCTTGTCAAAGGCTTCCATCATGGCCACGAAGATTTCCTCGTCGATGGGCTGGTAGTAGTCTTTCATGTCCAGCTTGCGTCCCATGCCCATCTGGATTTTTTCCACGGCACGGACGGTCTCGTTGTAGTACTCGTAGGCGCGGTAAACGGGATTACGCTGGGTGTAGAGGTTGTGCAGCATTTCCGTCAGCCAGGCATAGCGGGTACCCCGGGCCCACTCCTCGAAACGGGCTTCGTAGGCCTGCTTCACGGGGACTACCTTGTTCTTGCGAAGGCCCTTTTCCTCTCCCTGCCACTTTTTCCAGGCGTTGGCAACGGAAGCATACTTGGAAGAGTACTGGATGCGGACGGCCTGGCTCCGGTCCATGTACTTTTTCATGATGTTCAGGCGCGTGGTGCGAAGGGCAATCTTCTCAGGGTCGGAAACGTTCTGGATATATTCTACGAGGTCTGAGTGCACATACTCCTGCGTACTGCCAGGGCAGCCGTAGACGAAGGTGAAATCGCCTTCCTTCACGCCTGCGGTGGAGATTTTCATGAAACGTTTGGGATGATAGGGCACGTTGGTTTCGCTGTACTCGGCGGGCATGTTGTCTGCGCCGGCATAGATACGGAAAATGGAGAAGTCGCCGGTATGGCGGGGCCACATCCAGTTGTCGGTTTCGCCGCCAAACTTGCCGATGGAAGACGGCGGAGCGCCTACCAGACGGACGTCGGTATACTCACGGAACACGAACAGAAAGTACTGGTTGCCATAGAACAGGGCCTCCACGCTGGCCTTGAGCCCCTGACCGTCCTTGACGGCCTGTTCCTTGAGCTTGTCGGCATTCTTTTTTACCAGCGCCTGGCGCTGCTCTTCGGTCATCTTGGCCTTGTATCCCTTGAGGACCACGGCCGTCACGTCCTCCATGCGCTCCAGGAACCGCACGGTGAGGCCCGGGTTGGGGAGTTCATCGGCCCGGCTCATGGCCCAGAAACCGTCCTTCAGGTAGTCGTGTTCCACGGAGGAGTGTTTCTGGATATAGCTGTAGCCGCAGTGGTGGTTGGTAAACAGGAGGCCATCGGCGCTCACCAGTTCTCCGGTGCAGCCGCTGCCGAAGAGCACGACGGCATCTTTCAGGCTGGCCTGGTTCACGCTGTAGACATCTTCGGCCGAGAGCTTGAAGCCTTTGGCCTGCATGTCGCCGATACGCTGGGAGATAAGGGCCGGGAGCCACATGCCTTCATCGGCCTTCAGGAGGGGGGAAGCCATGCAGAGCAGCATGGCGCTCAGAGTGAGGATACGTTTCATTTAGGATAGATTTTGCACAAAAATAGCAATTATTTCTTACCTTTGTGAGGATTAGACTACATTTATACTATGAGAATACCCGAATCAGAACTGATTATCAACAGCGACGGTTCCGTGTTTCACATTCACCTGAAACCCGAAGAACTGGCCGACAACGTCATCATGGTGGGAGACCCTTCCCGCGTGGACATGATCGGAGAATACCTGACAGACATCGAATTCCGTCACGAATCCCGTGAATTCGTTTCCATTACCGGCAAACGCAACGGAAAGCGCATCACGGCGCTGTCCCACGGCATCGGCCCGGACAATATCGACATTGTGATGACCGAGCTCGACGCCCTGGCCAATGTGGACTTCAAAACCCGCGAGGTAAAGCCCGTGCACAAGGCCCTCAACATCCTCCGCATCGGCACCTCCGGCGCCCTGCACGCAGACATCCCGCTTGGCAGCTACGTGCTCTCGCACATCAGCGTGGGCTTCGACGGCGTCATGAACTGGTACGGCAACCGCGGGAAGGTGACCATCCCCGAGGTGGAAGACGCTTTCAAGAAGCACATGAACTGGCTGGACGTACTGCCTTCCCCGTATTTCGTGAAGGCTTCCCCGAAGATCATCGACCTGATGAAGGATGTCACCCTCAAGGGTGTCACCATCTCGGCCAACGGATTCTACGGTCCCCAGGGCCGTGTGGTCCGCGTTCCGCTGGCTATGCCCCATATGCTGGAAGACATCGAGAGTTTCCGCTTCTCTACCGGCGGCGAAGACTACCGCATCACTAACTTCGAAATGGAGAGTTCC